>Ga0209309_10001855_pt1 | contig 20212 bp, 17 predicted proteins | sample COGITO_mtgs_1204_2_FD_184807 | JGI IMG/M metagenome (GOLD analysis project Ga0209309, IMG submission 184807) | Pelagic marine microbial communities from North Sea - COGITO_mtgs_120412 (SPAdes) (version 2) | ecosystem: Environmental > Aquatic > Marine > Epipelagic ... | reverse complement strand
TAATTGGTGATCAACAGTTTCTTTATCAATATCGGCTAACATATCTTCGGAAATCTTCCGCATACGTGCTTCTGTATATCGCATCGCAGCAGGGCTATCACCATCGATTGATCCAAAGTTACCTTGGCCATCTACAAGCATGTAGCGTAAACTCCATTCTTGAGCCATACGCACCATAGCATCATATACAGATGTATCACCGTGTGGGTGATACTTACCAAGAACTTCACCAACAATTCTCGCTGATTTTTTATGAGAACCGGTAGAGCGAACTCCTAATTCATGCATTCCGAACAAAACCCTTCTGTGTACAGGCTTCATTCCATCACGAACATCAGGTAAAGCACGTGACACAATGACCGACATTGAATAATCAATGTAGGCCGATTTCATTTCATCTTCAATGTTTATGGGAATTAATTTTTCACCTTCAGCCATAAAATATATAGTTTAATTTTACTTTTAATCTTAACGAGCAATATACACTATTTCCAAGCTTTTTAGAAGTATTTTGAAGGCTATTATTCACTATTTTATTAACATATTTGATGGTTCAAATAGTTAATAACTATACCTCCTGCCCCTTTGAAATTAGTAAGTTTTTTTGTCCTTTTACTACTACACTCTTAAATAAGGTATAATATTTGTCGTACTAAGGGTAATTTAGTATTTTTAGAAGCATAAGGAATTTAGATATATGGATGATAATTTTTCACCGAGAGTAAAAGATGTAATTGCTTACAGTAAAGAAGAAGCGTTACGATTGGGTCATGATTTTATAGGAACCGAACATTTAATGTTAGGTCTATTACGTGATGGCAATGGTAAGGCTGTTTCTATTTTGAGCGCGTTAGATATAGATTTAAACCATTTAAGACGAAAGGTTGAAATACTAAGCCCAGCGAACCCAAACACTGAAAGTAATACAAACGATAAAAAGAACTTACATTTAACCCGTCAAGCAGAACGAGCACTAAAAACAACCTTTTTAGAGGCAAAACTGTTTCAAAGTTCCTCAATCAATACAGCACATTTGCTGTTGTGTATTCTCCGCAATGAGAACGACCCAACAACCAAATTATTGATAAAGATGAAAGTTGATTACGACGGCGTTAAAGATCAATTTAAAGTAATGATGGCAAACGATGAAGATTTTATAGATAGCCCGAGCGCTGAGTCATTCCCTAGTGATGATGACGCATCGGCAGCTGATGGTGGAAAAGAAAACCTTTTTACCGCAGGCAGTTCAAAAGGAAATAAAAAATCCAAAACCCCAGTTTTAGATAACTTCGGAAGGGATTTAACGGCTATGGCCGAAGACGATAAATTAGACCCAGTAGTAGGTCGTGAAAACGAAATTCAGCGGGTGTCACAAATATTGAGCAGAAGAAAAAAGAACAATCCATTATTAATTGGAGAGCCTGGTGTTGGTAAAAGTGCCATCGCAGAAGGGTTAGCACTTCGAATTATTCAACGGAAAGTTTCTCGAATTTTATACGATAAGCGAGTAGTTACGCTCGACTTAGCAAGCTTAGTAGCCGGTACAAAATACCGCGGACAGTTTGAAGAGCGTATGAAAGCCGTCATGAACGAACTAGAAAAGAATGAGGATATTATTCTTTTCATTGATGAAATACACACGATTGTAGGTGCTGGTGGAGCTACTGGTTCATTAGATGCTTCCAATATGTTTAAACCGGCCTTAGCACGTGGTGAAATTCAATGTATTGGTGCTACTACTCTAGATGAATACCGTCAACATATTGAAAAAGATGGTGCTTTAGAGCGACGTTTTCAGAAGGTAATTGTAGAGCCTACAAATATTGATGAAACGTTAGAAATACTTAAAAACATTAAAGATAAATATGAAGCGCATCACAATGTTGATTATACAGATGCAGCTTTGGAAGCTTGTGTAAAGTTAACAAATAGGTATATGACCGAACGTTTTCTGCCCGACAAAGCGATAGATGCTTTAGATGAAGCTGGTTCGCGGGTGCACATAACAAACATTAATGTTCCCAAAAAAATTCTGAAGATAGAAGCAAAATTGGAAGAAGTACGTGAACTTAAAAATTCGGTAGTTAAAAAACAAAAATACGAAGAAGCAGCGAAGCTACGAGATGATGAAAAAAATCTTGAAAAAGAGCTAGCTACAGAACAAGAAATTTGGGAAAAAGATTCTAAACTTCATAAAGAAACAGTAGATGAAGAAAATGTTGCTGAAGTTGTTTCCATGATGACAGGAATTCCTGTCAGCCGTATTGCTCAAACTGAAAGTAACAAATTGGCTGCCCTACCCGTCCGAATTAAAGGAAAGGTTATTGGTCAAGATGAAGCTGTTAGTAAAGTGGTGAAAGCCATACAACGTAATCGGGCTGGATTAAAAGATCCTAATAAACCCATTGGTTCGTTTATATTCTTAGGGCAAACTGGAGTCGGTAAAACCCAATTGGCGAAAGTACTGGCCAATGAATTGTTTGATTCGGAAAATGCCTTGGTACGTATCGATATGAGTGAGTATATGGAAAAATTCTCTGTATCTCGTCTTATTGGAGCACCTCCGGGATATGTTGGATATGAAGAAGGTGGGCAATTAACTGAAAAAATACGCCGCAAACCATATGCAGTTGTATTATTAGATGAAATTGAAAAAGCACACCCAGATGTATTCAATATGTTGCTACAAGTATTGGACGATGGTTATTTAACCGATAGCTTAGGTCGCAAGATTGATTTCAGAAATACCATAATTATCATGACGTCTAATATTGGTGCCCGTAAATTGAAAGACTTTGGTCAAGGAGTTGGATTTGGAACTTCCGCAAGGGAAAGTCAAGCAGAATCAAATGCTAAGAGTGTTATTCAAAATGCACTTAAAAAGACCTTTGCTCCTGAATTTTTAAATCGTGTGGACGATGTTATGGTGTTCAATACACTTGATAAAGACGATATTCACAAAATAATCGATATTGAATTAGAGAAGCTTTTTGATCGAATCATTGATTTAGGATACAATTTAACGCTAACGAAAAAAGCGAAAGATTATATAGCCGATAAAGGTTTTGATAAAGAATATGGAGCAAGACCGCTTAAAAGAGCGATTCAAAAATACATTGAAGATGCTTTAGCTGAAGAGATAATAAACTCAAACCTTAAGGAAGGCGATAGTATCATCATGGATTTAGATGCTAAAAAAGAAGAACTAACAATTAAGATTAAAAAACAAAAGAAAACGACAGAGTCTTAACCTTAGTTTATTCTACATATAAAAAATACCGTGCATCTCTTAAGTCAGTAAGCACGGTATTTTTTTGTACCTTTATTATAGTTTCGCTATAATATCAATCAAAAATAATTTATGATAACTAAAGTTACATACGATTTTGGAACAGTAGAAATTTACGAGAACTATGTGATTTGGGTTATGAATGAAGGTATTACGGTGAAACCAGAATACAATGATATTTTAGTACGTATAGCAACAAAATATTACGCCAACAAAAAATTTGGTTATATAACACATAGGGTTAATTCCTACTCAGTAGACCCAAGAGTCTATTTTGAAACTTCAAAAATTGAAAATTTAATTGCTTTTGCCGTGGTTTCACCTGAAGATATTAAAGCTTCCACAATTGAAGTTGAAAAGATATTTCTGAAAAAACCTTTTCAACATTTTAAAACAGTAGACGAAGCAACATATTGGGTTGATACGGTTGTTGAAAACACATCTGTTTAATTAAAAAGTAATTCTTCATCGATCGTAAAACTTTGTAAAAAAGCAACGGAAGCATGAATGTCATCAGCTAACACTCTATCTTCCTCCACAAAAGGAGCAGTTTCTCTGAAAGAACCGAGAAAAGATTCTAATAAAGGAGACGTTTTCTTCGGTCTTCTAAATTCAATAGCCTGTGATGCGTTGAGCAGTTCAATAGCCAAAACGGTTTCAATATTATCAATTACTCGTAATGCTTTAGTTGCTGCATTGGCCCCCATACTCACATGATCTTCCTGTCCATTGGAAGATACAATAGAATCAACTGAAGCGGGTGTAGCTAATTGTTTATTTTGACTCACAATACTTGCTGCAGTATATTGTGGAATCATAAATCCGCTGTTCAACCCTGGATTATTTACCAAAAAGGCAGGTAGTCCGCGCAAGCCAGAAACTAGTTGATAGGTTCTTCGTTCACTGATGTTCCCCAATTCAGCAAAAGCGATACTTAAGTAGTCGAATGCTAGTGCCAAAGGTTGTCCATGAAAGTTTCCGCCAGAAATTATTTTATCTTCAGCAATAAAAATATTAGGATTATCGGTGACTGAGTTTATTTCAGTTTTAAACGTTTTATGTACAAATTTTAAGGTGTCTTTTGTGGCGCCGTGAACTTGAGGAATACAGCGAAATGAATACGGGTCTTGTACATTATTTTTTTCTTTGGCTCCTATTTCACTTTCCTCTAAAAACTCTCGAATTCGTTCGGCTGTTTTTATTTGTCCGGTATGGGGTCGCACCAAATGTACCAGCGGATCAAATGGACTCATATTGCAGTCGAACGCATCAACCGAAAGGGATCCGATCATATCTGCCAAGTACGAAAGTTTATAACATTTCAGCAATAAATGAATGCCATACGCGCTCATAAACTGGGTTCCGTTTAATAATGCTAATCCTTCTTTTGCTTCTAGAGTTATAGGTTGAAGGTCTAACTTTTTCAATAATTTTTCCGAAGAAACTCGTTCATTATTGTAATAAACCTCTCCTTTTCCTATTAAAGGTAATGCCAAATGTGCTAAAGGAGCTAAATCGCCAGAAGCACCTAAACTTCCTTGCGAATAAATTATTGGAAGAATATCTTCATTATAAAAATGAATAAGTCGTTCTACAGTTTGCAACTGAACACCACTATATCCATAGCTTAATGATTGAATTTTCAAAAGTAACATTAACTTTATAATCGGTTTTGGTACATATTCACCCGTTCCACAAGCGTGTGACATCACTAAGTTTTCTTGTAACTTAGATAAATTTTCTGAAGAAATTTCAACATTACATAAAGAACCAAACCCGGTGTTTATACCATAAATTGGCGTTTTGTTATTTTCAATTTTTGTGTTAAGGTACTCTTTAGATTTTTTAATATTTAACAAGGCTTCATCAGACAATTCAAGCTTTTTATTAGTAGCAATAATAGTGTGCAATGCTGGTAAATCTAAGAGTTCGCTGCTTATATAATGGATGTCTTGCATAATTTTGGTAGGTTATTTTTGTAAAAATACGATTTCTTTTAAGTTTCCATGTATTTAAATAACGCTATATTTAGACCTTGTTTAGTCAAAAATAAAAAGCATTAAAATGAAAAAACTACTTTTAGCTACCCTTTTACTTTCTATTTTCTCTTGTTCAGAAAAAGAAACGACAACAGATAGTATTGTAGATGGGACAATAAATAATACTACTGAAGATACGTTAAGGATACGGTCCGGTGAATTTACAAAAGACATCAAAATTGCAGACGATGGCAGTTTTGCTGATACATTGGCTATTGAAAAAAATGGATATTACAACTTGTTTGTGGGGCGCGAACGCACCGCTGTTTATCTTGAAAAAGGAAAAAATCTATCCGTTTCTCTAGATGCAGATAAGTTTGATGAAACGATTGCTTATTCAGGTGACCTTTCAAAAGAAAATAATTACTTGGCAAAAAAGTATTTGGCAGCAGAAGAAACACTTGACATACCCAAACTTTATAGTGCTTCAGAAAAAGATTTTATAGCTACTTTAAATCGTTTCAAAAAAAATGAAGACAGCTTGCTAATGGCGAGTGCTATTAAAAACCAAGCATTTGTAACGGCAGAAAAAAAAGAGTTAGAATATGAATATGCTTCAAAAATTGAAACGTATGAAAACTATCACAAATACTACTCCGAAACGGAAGATTTTAAAGTTTCAGAAGGTTTTTACAATTCGCTAAAAAATATCGACTTTGCAGATACTACTGCTTATAGAAATTCAAGTGCGTATCAACAAATGATTGAAACTCATTACAGCAGACTTGCAGAAGCTTCCAGTAATGAAAACGATACGGATTACAGTTTGCCTTTTTTAAAACAATTAGATGCTAACCTGCCTGATGGATATGCAAAAGACAAGCTCATGTCTAATTATTTACAATATAGCTTACAAGCCAATGAATCTATGGAGCAAGCGTATGCCATTTATAAAAATAGCAACCCCGACCCAGAAAACTTGAAAAAAATAACGGAGCGATATAACACAGTAAAGGTTTTGACCAAAGGAAGTCCTTCTCCAACGTTTGCATATGAAAACAATAAGGGTGGCACTACAAGCCTTGCCGATTTAAAAGGGAAAAATGTCTATATAGATGTGTGGGCAACTTGGTGTGGGCCGTGTATAAGAGAAATACCGCATTTAAAAGAAATTGAAGAAGAATACAGCGGTAAAGACATAGCGTTTATAAGTATTTCTATAGATGTTCAAAAAGATCATGACAAATGGAAAAAAATGATTGAAGCAAAAGAATTGGGTGGTACTCAGCTTTTTGCCGATAATAACTGGAAATCAAAATTTGTTACAGACTACGCTATTTCAGGTATTCCGCGCTTTATATTAATAGATAAGGAAGGAAACATCGTTTCAGCAAATGCACCAAGACCTTCCAGTGATGCCATTGGACCGTTATTCGACTCGGTGCTGTAATCTATAATTAGATAAGATATTAAGTCCGCTGTTTCATCAAAACAGCGGACTTTTTAAATTTTATTGTGCTTTTTTCTTTTCTGCTTCTTGTTGTTCCGGTTTTTCAAACAAACTCATATACGCATTTCCTAAGTTTTCAATAATATCGTTTGCCATGACCGACTCATAACTCATTTTTTGTGAAGCAATATCCCCAGCTTGACCATGCATGTACACCCCAAAAACAGCTGCCAATAACGGATCATATTCTTGAGAAAGCAACCCTGTGAGCACACCACTTAAAGCGTCACCACTTCCTGCGGTTGCCATTCCTGGATTTCCGGTGGTGTTAATGTATAGCTTGTCTTCAAAAATAATCGCGGTGTGAGCACCTTTAATTAAAAGGACAACCTTGTGTTTTTTTGAAAAACCCTTAGCTTTTTCCAGTTTATCATAATCGTCGCTCCACTCCCCTATCAAACGTTTTAACTCACCGGGATGAGGCGTTAAAATAGCATGCTTTGGAAGTACTTTCAATAATTTTTTATTTTCAGAAATACAATTTAAAGCGTCGGCATCTATCACCATCGGTGCTTTCGATTTTTTAAATAGTTTTTCTAATGCTGAAACAGTTTCTTGCTTTTTTCCAATGCCCATTCCTACTGCAATAGCGGATGGTTCTATCTCATAATCAATATTAGTGATAAAATTATCTTCTGTATCGGTAATGGTCATCGCTTCTGGTACAGCTGTTTGTAAAACTGGGTAACCACACTTAGGAATAAATACCGAAACAAGCCCTGCACCAATTCTAAAGGCAGCTTTTGTGCTCAATACGGCAGCGCCTATTTTTCCATAGCTTCCGGCTATAAGTAAAGAATGTCCATACGTTCCTTTGTGATCAAAAGCTTTTCGGGGTCTATAAAATTGTTGCGCTTGTTGTTTGCCTATTAATTGCGCTAGTGGATCAGTTTTATGTAAATACTCTGGATCTAAACCAATGTCAATAATGTCGAAAAAAGGAACAAACTTCCCGGTTTCAGGTAAAAAGAAAGATAATTTAGGCGCTTGAAAGGTTAAGGTGTGATTTACTTTTATAACAGCTTCCGGGTCTTCCAAAGCTTGATTGGCGTATAATCCACTAGGAATGTCTATCGCCAAAGTAAAGGCATTACTTTTATTTATATGCTGAATCAATGGCTTTAACCAACCTTCTGGCGGACGATTAAGGCCAATACCGAACAACGCATCAATTATAATATCGTTATCATCAATTTCAGGAAAATCTTTTTCCGAAGTCATTAAAAGCGGCCAATCCTTTGTTGTTTCTTTAATCCGATCGTAATTTATTAAAAAACACTTCGAGCGTTTATCGGTAAAATTAGCGATGTATATCTTAACGGTATATCCTTGCTTAATAAGCAAACGTCCTACTACCAATCCATCGCCGCCATTATTACCAATCCCACAAAATATATGAATGGGCATCTTAGCACCTTGTAATCGTTGGTGCAACCAATTAAAGACTTGCGATCCGGCATGCTCCATTAAATCTAAAGAGCTTATGTCATGTTTTTCGGTGGTTACTGTATCGGCTTCGCTTAATTGTTTTGCTGAAAATATTTTCACGGAATTTATTTTTTCTGAATTTTTCTTCCCAGTAAAGATACTCATTGCATCAATAACGACAAGAGGTTCCAATTCAATTTCAAGATTAGGATATTAAAAACAAACAATTAAATAGTTCGTTACCTAATATAGATGTAATACATTTGCGAAAAGTTTATTTTACGATGAAAAACACTGCACTTTCACACATACATGAGCAATTAGGGGCTAAAATGGTTCCGTTTGCCGGATACAACATGCCTGTTTCGTATGAAGGCATTACTATAGAACACGAAAACGTCCGTAAAAACCTTGGTGTTTTTGATGTTTCGCATATGGGAGAATTTTTAGTATTAGGCCCTAATGCGTTGGAGTTAATTCAAAAAATAACAACCAACGACGCTGCAAAATTGGTAGATGAAAAAGCGCAATACACGTGTATGCCGAACGCTACAGGCGGTATTGTAGACGATTTAATTATCTATCGTTTCAATGCTGAAAAGTGGCTTTTAGTGGTAAATGCCTCTAACATTCAAAAAGATTGGGATTGGATTTCTTCTCATAACTCAATGAATGCTGAATTACGTGATATTTCAGAAGAGTATTCGTTATTAGCCATTCAAGGGCCAAAAGCAGTAGAAGCAATGCAGTCCATAACTTCAGAAGATTTAAGTGCGATTAAATTTTATAACTTTAAAGTTTCAGACTTTGGAGGCGCCGAACATGTAATTATCAGTGCAACGGGTTACACCGGAAGTGGTGGTTTTGAAATTTATTGCAAAAACACCGATGCAGAACAAATTTGGAATAAAGTGATGGAAGCTGGAGCAGATTTCGGTATAAAACCTATTGGTTTGGCTGCTAGAGATACCCTTCGGTTGGAAATGGGATTCTGTTTGTACGGAAATGATATCGACGACACCACCTCGCCTATCGAAGCAGGACTAGGATGGATTACTAAATTTAATAATGAGTTTATCAATTCTGAAGCACTTCAAAAGCAAAAAGAAGAAGGTATTACCCGTAAATTAATAGGTTTTGAACTTACCGAACGCGGTATTCCGCGACAAGGGTATGATATTGTAGATGCTAAAGGAATTAAAATTGGCCATGTAACCAGTGGTACGATGTCACCTTCCTTAAACAAAGGAATTGGCATGGGTTATGTTGGTAAAGAACACAGCAAATTGGGCACTGAAATTTATATACAGGTTCGTAAAAAAACAATCCCAGCAACTATAGTAAAACCACCTTTTTACAAAGGATAATATGATAGATTACCAAGCAATTTTAGATACAATCACAAACAGTTTAAAGCATTCCGCTGTAAAAGGTGAAGTAGCTTCTTATATACCTGAATTGTCGACTGTAAAGGCAGATAATTTTGGGTTGTATCTAAATCTTGTAGATGGTAAAAAATATGGTTCGGGCGATTGGGATAAACCGTTTTCAATACAAAGTATTTCAAAAGTGCTAACGCTTTCCAGGGCAGTTCCGTTAGTTGGTAACAAGATTTTTGACCGTGTAGATGTGGAGCCTTCAGGAAACCCTTTTAATCATATGGCATTGTTAGAGTTGGAAAAAGGAATTCCGAGGAATCCATTAATTAATTCCGGTTCTATTGTAATTGCCGATATGTTGTTGTCGCATTTAGACAATCCGAAAGATGATTTTCTTCAATACGTTCGCGATTTAACAAACGACCAATCCATACGGTATAATGAAAAAGTGGCAGCCAGTGAAGCCGAAACAGGCTTTAATAATTACGCAGCGGCAAACTTACTTAAGTCGTTCGACAATCTTGAAAATGAAGTAGAAGATGTGCTTGATTTTTACTTTCATCAGTGTTCTATTGAAATGACGTGTGAGCAACTTTCAAATGCGTTTTATCTTTTTGCCAACCGCGGAAAATGCATGCGAAATACGGCGCATCTTACCTTAAATCAAGTAAAACGTATTAATGCCATTATGCTTACTTGTGGCTTTTACGATGAAGCTGGTGAATTTGCTTTTGAAGTAGGATTACCCGGTAAAAGTGGAGTTGGCGGTGGTATTGCAGCTTTGCTCCCCAATGAATTTACAATAACATGTTGGGCTCCCGGGCTTAACGAAAAAGGAAATTCCTACCTTGGTATGCAAGCTTTGGAGCTATTTACTACGCAAACAAAGCGCTCCATTTTTTAAAAGTACTATTTTTTGAATATTGAAACCATACATAACAGAATCCTAATTGTAGGAGCCAGCGGCTTTATAGGCAATGCAATTTATAAAGACCTTCTCTCCTATTTTGATGTATTTGGAACGTATTGCACACAGCATTCAACGTATAAAAACAATCAAGTTTTTTATAAATATTGCGTAGAGGAAGACCGTATATATCCTATTCTAGAAGAGGTAAAACCACGTTTTATAGTTGTCTCATTATCGGGGAATTATATTGAACAGCTGAAAATGTTACGCGAAATTTGTTTCTATGCCGAACAATTTCCAGAAAGCAGAATCCTTTATTTTTCTTCTTTTGAAGCGTTTAGTGGACAAAGAAAATTTCCTGCTTATGAATATGATATTCCTGTTGCAGAAAGTAGTTTTGGACGGTTTTCTATTTCTGCAGAAAAAATATTGCAAGAGCAACTACCTATGCAGACCTCAATAGCACGATTACCTTTAGTTTTAGGTGTTAACTCTCCAACGTTAATTCAATTACGAGAAAGTATGAAACATCACGCCGCTTTTGAGGTGTTTCCAAAACATATTATTAGTGTAACTACTGAAGACAAAATAGCACAACAAACACATTACATTATAAATAAAAACCTTACCGGAATCTTTCATTTAGCGAGTAATGATGTGATACATCACGATGACCTTTTTACGGAGATTGCCGTCAAAATTGGTCGTAAAATGCCTATCTTTAAGTCAGTTTACAGTAGTAATGAAGATTTCTACAGAGCCATTTTACCAAGAGATAATAAACTCCCTGAAGCATTACAAATAAACGTTTCAGAAGTAATTGATGCTTGTACATTGAACGAAGAAATTGTCACATTTAAAAATTAAAATATGAAAGCTTATACCGAAAAAGAAATAAACGAAAAATTAAAAGATTTTGAAGGTTGGGAATACGATGACAACGCCATACATACCGCGTTTGAATTTGCAGACTTTAAAGAAGCCTTTTCAGCTATGACACGCATTGCTTTTGAAGCTGAAAAAATGCAACATCATCCAGATTGGCATAATGTTTATAACACAGTAAATATCACATTATCTACTCATGATGCTGATGGGGTAACCGATAAAGATTTTGAGTTGGCGAAGCTTATTGACGAACTTTTAGGGTGATATGTCATTCAGAAGGAGGTTACGACTGAGAAATCTCATCTGACTAAACAGCCACTGCTTTAAATGAAAAAGAAAACGTGAAAAGCAGGATGTGATTTCTCCTATCGTCGAAATGACTGGATATGTTATTATTTGAACATAAAAGTTTTTCTATTCAGTCAATTTTCTATTTTTGTAATCCAAATTAGATAACTATGGGAAGAGCGTTTGAGTTTAGAAAAGCTAGAAAAATGAAACGTTGGGCAGCAATGTCCAAAGCCTTTACTCGTATTGGTAAAGATATTGTTATGGCCGTTAAGGAAGGCGGTCCCGATCCTGATGTCAATTCTAGATTGCGTGCGGTAATACAGAATGCCAAATCTGTAAACATGCCTAAAGACAATATTGAGCGCGCCATTAAACGGGCTAGCGATAAAAGTCAAGGGGATTATAAAGAAGTGTTGTTTGAAGGCTATGCGCCACACGGCATCGCCATTTTAATTGAAACCGCAACCGATAACAATACACGAACTGTGGCTAATGTCCGCTCCTATTTCAACAAATGTGATGGTAGTTTGGGCACTTCAGGATCTGTAGTCTTTATGTTCGACCATACTTGTAATTTCCGTATTAACGGTGAAGGTTTTGATATAGAAGAACTAGAACTGGAATTAATTGACCACGGAATTGAAGAAATATTTGAAGATGAAGACGGCGTAATGATTTATGCTCCTTTCGAAAGTTTTGGCGCTATTCAGTCGTATTTAGAAGAAAATAATATAGAAATTTTATCGTCCGGTTTTGAACGGATTCCACAAGTAACCAAAGCACTGTCGGAAGAAGACACCGCCGATGTAGAAAAACTATTGGAAAAAATTGAGGAAGACGATGATGTGCAAAATGTCTATCACACGATGGAAGAAACTGCTTCAGAAGAATAAATAGAGACGTTATTTCATAAAAAAATGCCGCTAATTTATTAGCGGCATTTTTAGTTTCAATAATTTATAATCTAATTCTCTTTGTAATAATATACGGAAGAGGCGCCTGATAATTCATTATTTATACTAGGAGCAATATTTCCACCTTCTGAAGCATTAGCAAAGGCTAATACACGTCCACCTCCATTTGCTCTTTCAGCGATAAATACGGTATCAGAATTTTCATCATAATCTGCAGATATTGGATTTCCTAAAAACGTTGCAGCACCAGCTACTCTAACTTGATTGGATATTGCTAATGTTTCACCGTCAGTAACACCATTAAATTTACTTTGGAAGTTTGAAATTACATGAAAACCACCATCAGAATCTACCGATGCATCACCGATATCAGTTAAAATCATAGTTCCGTCGTCAAAGCCAATACCATGAGTTCTATTTATTCCCTCAATAGTAATTCGCTTTGTAGGTGTTACCGTTGTATTTGTAGTTAAACTTGTGAAATTACTGAATTGAGCAATATCTGAAGTTTTATCTACTACAGCGTATAAGTCGTCACCAACAAATTCGATACCCCAAACCGCAAAATTAACGGTTACTGTATTTCTAAGCGTATAACCCGATGCTGACCTGGTATACACAAAAAACCGGCCATCTGCTGTAGTAGTATCGCCATCTACATCTGCGTTATCTGAAACCACATAAAAATTACCATTTACAGCAACATCACGCGGACTTTCTAAATCGGCACTACTTTCTACATCTAAATTGAGTGTCACGCCGCCTTCAGAAACTGAAATATCTCCATACGTGTTCAGTTTAAAAGAACTTCTAGAAGCTTGGGTTAATTGATCTTCGGAAGCATCGTAATAAATTCCTTCAGAATCTGTTGAAAGAGTCAAAAAGGTTTTTGTTTCAACGTTGTTAGGGTCACTTAAATCATACATTCTAGGATTTCCATCTGTATTGTTAGATGCGTAAAGTTCTGATCTTAAATCTGCTGACGATCCATCGTCGCTTACAGAATCATCATCACTACAAGAATAAATAAATAGTGATGAACTGAGGATAAGTGTTAAAATTTTAATCGTTTTCATAGTTTTGTTTTTTATTATTGTCTATAGGTACGATTGAAAATGGCTTCTTTGAATTTTTATTTTATTAGTTAACTAAAATTTAACTACGCACATTGTTATTCAGCTACTTATGGATAGAGAAAGGAAATGTGTTAACAAAATATTCAACTAATTAAATGTTAATGTAAACGGGTGAAAAAATTGTGATTAAGAGTATTCTGGTTTCTTTCCAACTATATTTTTATAACGTGCTTGTAGTTGTTTTAAATCTACTGCTATATCATTAGTAAGATAATGAGGTTTGTCAATTGAAACAGTTTTGGTGCTGTAGTCAAAAGCTACTGGAATTACCGGAACGTTAGCCGTTTTTGCAATGTAGTAGAAACCAGTTTTCCAAGTTTCAACTTTTTTTCGGGTGCCTTCAGGAGATAAAGCAAGCCTGAACTCGTCTTTTTCTGAAAATATTTTGGCGATAGTTTGTACTTTCTTTTGCCCGGGAGCTCGATCTAATGGTGCGCCGCCCATCCATTTAAAGTACCATCCAAATGGCTCCTGAAAAAGCTCTTTCTTTGCTATAAAGTTAATTTGTACCTTTAAAATACGTCTTACAAATACACCAATATAAAAATCATGCCAACTAGTATGAGGTGCTACAATTACCACTGCTTTTTTAATTTCAGAATCAAAATCTCCTTGAATTTTCCAACCCATTAGATTATAAAAAATAAACCGGGTAATTCCCATATTTGTAGTTTTACTAAACTAGTACTTACATTTTTAAATACAACTCTTTTAGCTTTGTACGAGTCATAATGCTTTCCCATTTTTCACCGAGCGCATTTTCCCATAGCGGTACAAGACTCAATGCAATATCTATCATTTTATCCATTTGCTTTTCTGTTAGGTTTGCGCAAACGTCTTTTGGAATTTCAATTTTATGGCTTTTTACCATTTCTTTAAATAAAACAACATCTTTTGGATAAAACTCCTCTAATTGGTTAAAAACAATACAATTGCCAATACCGTGTTTTGTTCCTAATACATATGAAAGGCCATAGCTCATTGCGTGTGCAACACCTACTTGCGAATAGGCAATACTCATTCCGCCATGCCACGAAGCCATCATTAATTTAGCGCGAGACTCTTCATCAGAAACAGTTTGATCTACAAATATTTCTTTACACAAATCGTATGCTTTTTCACCATAACTTTGGCTAAAGGCATTTATAAAAGTCCCGTTCAACGATTCTACACAATGAATAAAACAGTCCATTCCGGTATAAAACCATTGGTTTTTGGGAACTCCTTTTGTTAATTGAGGGTCTAAAACTACTTGATCAAAAGGCGTGTAATCACTATTTATCCCTAATTTTCTTATAGGTCCTGAAAGGACCGTAGTTCGAGAAACCTCGGCTCCTGTTCCAGAAATTGTAGGAATACCCACGTGGTAAACAGCTTTGTTTTTTACTAAATCCCAACCTTGATAATCGGCAGCACTTCCTTGGTTTGTAAGCATGATTGATACTGCTTTTGCGATATCCATAAGTGTCCCGCCTCCTATTCCGATAATTCCGGATGGCTTTTTGGTGAATTCTGAAGTGATTTCTTTTACAATTTGATCAACTTGAGATGTTTTAGGCTCTTCTTCAGCTGAAATAAAAATTAGTTTATCATTAAACCGAAGTTTAATTCTATCTATAAATGAGGTGTCGTTTTTAAACACATCATCAACCAAAAATATAAAAGGAGCATTTTTTTGACGCTGCGGTGCCAATATATCAGGCAATTGATCAAAACATCCACTACCGAATACCACTTTTGGCACCATAGGGAAGTTCTTGAATTTATTATTAACAGTGCTCTTTTGTTCTTTTTTAAGCATTTTATTTGCTTCTACTAAGTCTTCAGGAGTATCAATTTCAACCCCTTGGGTTTTTGTTACAGCCATTTTAATTTTTTTTCCGTATTCTAAATATCGTAAACATTCAATTTTTTCAACCGCTTCTAATGATTGCATCGGTAAGCGGTAAAAATCCATCAATGCTTCTTTTCTGAAGGCATAAATACCTTTGTGTTTATAATAATTAACTGTTGCATTTTTATCTCGCGGATATGGAATGGGCGAGCGTGAAAAGTATAAAGCAAAGTTGTCTTGGTCTATAATTACTTTTACACAGTTTGGGTCGCTTATTTCTTTCCAGTCTTCTATTTCGGTCATTAAAGAAGCTAAATCTATCTTATCGGCATCGTCTCCATTAAAAACCTCCAACACTTCTTGTAATCCTTTTTTACTGGTAAAAGGCTCATCTCCCTGCACATTTACCACAATATCCACGTCCATGTTTTCAACAGCTTCTGCAATGCGGTCGCTTCCGCTTTCGTGAGCTTTGATGCTCATAATTGCTTTTCCGCCATTGATTTCAATTTCATTGAAAATTACATCGCTATCGGTTACTACATATACTTCATCAAAAAGCTGGGTGTTTTTTGCAGCTTCGTACGTGCGTACAATTACAGGTTTTCCTCCCAAATCTTGCATTAATTTTCCGGGGAAACGAGAAGCGCCATAGCGCGCGGGAATCATTGCTATTATTTTCAAAGTTGAGTGTTTTATAAGAAACCCAAATGTAAGGAATTATCTTTTTTTTAAATATGTTTTTAAAAATCTTCTTCTTCAAAAAATTCATTCTTAAAACCAATAAGGTATAATTTATCTGTGGCACGGGTAATGGCGGTGTACAACCACCGTAAATAATCTTTGTCTATACCATTAGGTAGATAAGGTTGTTCAACAAAAACCGTGTTCCATTGTCCCCCTTGCGATTTGTGGCAGGTAATAGCATAAGAAAACTTTACTTGCAAGGCATTGAAGTATTTATTGTTTTTAACCGCAAGAAATTTTTTATACTTTGATTTTTCTGAAGCGTAATCCTTCATCACTTCTTGATATAATCTATTTGAATCGTCATACGTTAACGATGGGGTTTCAGAAGTAAGGGTGTCTAATAGTAGAACTGTTTCAAGCGGTTCCATTTTGGGATAATCAACCATTTTTACCAATACTTCCGCAAAACGGAAACCATATAAATCTTTAAATCCGAAAATTTCGAGGACCTCTACAATATCACCATTCGCTACAAAACCAGCTTCACTTTGTGGTTTTACCCAATGGTAGTTGTTTTTAACGACCATTAAGTAATCGCCGGCGGCCAATTCAGATTCTTGAAAGAGAATTCGGTTTCTAATGTTTTGATTATAAAGGTTTGCGCGTTTATTAGAACGAACGATAATTACCGTATCTTCATTTCCTAGGGTGCTGTAACTGTCGCTAATAGCATCCATTAATTCTTGTCCATCTTGCGGGCGAATTACTTCTGGATAAGGAGCTTCAGAAAATTTAAAATCTTCAAAAAAACCATCGTCTAACCGTTCTCGAAGTCGAGTGGCATTCATTAAAATACCACTATCCTTTTGTTGACGGACCACTTGATCCAACTCTAACTCGATAACTTCTTTATTGTATTGATTTTCTAAAGTGTGTTTGTCTAATGCTGGGCTTAACGTAAGTTTTACAGGAGGCAATTGGGCTGTATCTCCTATTAATAATAGCTTACAATTATGTCCGCCGTACACGTATTGCATAAGGTCGTCTAACAAAGAGCCGTTTTCAAAAAGCTTGGAATCTTGATTGATATCGGGAATCATAGAAGCTTCGTCTACAATAAAGATGACATTTCGGCTTTTATTGGGTTGTAGCTTAAAAGAAACGCCCCCACCTTTTTCAGCCTTCGGAAAATATATTTTTTTATGAATGGTAAAGGCTTCCTTTTTCGAATAATTGCTAATAACCTTCGCTGCTCGACCTGTAGGGGCCAATAGAATAGAAGATTTTTTTAATTTCCCTAAATTTTTCACTAAAGTCCCTACAATTGTGGTTTTCCCGGTACCGGCATACCCTTTTAATAAGAATATTTGGTTTTCGTTCTTTTCTATTGAAAAACGAGCCAATAATTGCAATGCAATATCTTGGTTTGTAGTTGTTTCGTGGGGAAAGTCGTGCTTTAAAAGCGTGTAAAATCTAGATACATCCATAATATAAGTACAAACATAAGAGTTTTACCAATAGTGATGATTTTTTTAGATTATAGTTTTGTGAACAAAAAAAAATTGTAGATTTGCGAGAGACCTATACTTAAATTTAAACGTTAACAAAACTATCGTACAATGAGACTTGTAATACAGATAATTCTTTGGATTGTTATTATCTTTTTAGGATACCAGCTTTATAGCTCTATTAGTGGGCCATATCAATTTAATAAAGAAAAAGAAGTTCGCTACCAAAAAGTAATTAATAACTTAAAAGACATTCGAGACGCAGAATTAGCACACCAAGAGATTGTGGGTGGTTTTACGGGAAGTTTTGATAGTTTAGTTCGTTTTATAGATACTGCCCAATTTGCAATTACACAAAGACGTGATTCTGTGTATGCAGATGTTGAAAAAAACAAAGCATATGGTATTGATGAAGGGTATTTTATTACTGAATCATTAATCGACACGCTTAGCTTTACGCCTGTAAAAGATTCTTTATACGGATCTGATCGTTATAAAAAAATGATGAATGTACCCGTAAAAGGTGTAGATGCTAAATTTGAACTTAAATCTGGAAGTTTGATGAAAAATGGAAGTAAGTATTCTGTTTTTGAAGCAAGCGTACCAAAGGAAGTTGTACTTAGTGGTATGGACAAAGAGCTAGTTTATCAAGAAAAGCAAGCTAATAATGTAGATGGAGTACGAGGAGCTAAAGTACAAGTAGGTTCATTGAATGAAATTAATACCAATGGTAACTGGGGAAAATCATATGACTCAGCCAAGCAGCAGTAACAACACACAACTTATTAATAAAAGTCTGTCCGTTCAAATTTCTTTGACCGGACTTTCTTTTTTAGTCACAGCTAGTGACACAAAAGAGGTTTTGTCTTTTTCTGAACAAAAATTAGACAATACACCTACCCCAGAAGAAATACTTGATGTTATTAAAAAAACTATTGAAAGCAATGAAAAGCTGCAACATAGTTTTACTAAGGTAACCTTGTTGTATGCTACAAATCTGTATACACTCGTCCCTGCTCCACTTTTTGATGAAACGAAAGCCAGTGACTATCTAAAGTTTAATTCAAAAATTCTGGCAAACGATTTTATATCTCACGATACATTAGAAAAACAGGATCTTGTTGTTGTTTATGTACCATATATTAATATAAACAACTTCTTTTTTGAAAAATATGGCTCGTTTAAATATTACCACGCAGCATCCGTATTGATAGAAACAATTATACGTGCCGAAAAGTTTTCAAAAGAAACTAAAGTTTATGTACACGTACAACCAGAAAGTTTTGATTGTTTAGTTGTAAAAGAGGGTGATTTAGCGCTGTGTAACACATTTTCTTACAGAACACCAGAAGATTTTATTTACTATCTATTATTCTGTATGGAGCAACTTAAATTGAATCCAGAAAGTACAGAAGTTGTTTTATCTGGAGCTATAGAAAAAGAAAACGATATTTTTAATATTATCTACAGGTACGTGAGAAATGTTTCTTTTACTTCAGAAAAATTTTCTAACATGTCATTTTCTGAAAACAATAAATCACATCATCATTTTGTATTAAAAAACAGTTTGTAATGCGCATTATTTCTGGAACACATAAAGGAAGACGATTAATAGCTCCTAACACGCTTCCCGTTAGACCAACTACCGATTTTGCAAAAGAAGCTTTGTTCAATATTTTGCTAAACACCTATCATTTTAGTGAAATTAGTCTATTAGATTTATTTGCCGGAACAGGAAATATAAGCTACGAATTTGCTTCGCGAGGTACCGAAAAAATCGTAGCAATAGATGCCCACCATGGCTGTGTAAAATATATAAAAAAAACAGCTGAAGAATTAGAGTTTCCTATTGAAACAATCAAGTCTGACGTTTTAAAATATCTCTCGGCCACTTCAACTACATTTGACATTGTTTTTGCTGACCCACCATATAGTTTTGAGGTTGAGGAATTTGAAAAAATTATAGGAAAAATCTTTCAAAATGACTTGAAAAACCCAAACGGAATGGTTATTATTGAGCATTCAAAAAACACAGATCTTTCGCACCTTCCTCAGTTTAAAGAACTCCGTAAGTATGGAGGGTCCGTGTTTAGTTTTTTTCAGTAATATACTATATGCTATTATCCCCAGAACCCATTTTAATTGAATTAGACTTTGGAATACTTGAAATTCACAAAAACTGTGTTGTTTCTACCATAAAAGAAGGTGTCTTGTTTGATGTAGAAGAACGAAAACAACTATATGAAATTTTTGACAAATATTTTAACGAAGAACCTTTTGTCTACATTTCAAATCGTAAAAACGATTACACAGTAAATCCTACAAGCTATCTTCAAGAACAAGATTATGATAACCAACTTTTAGGTATGGCCGTTATTTGCTATTCACAATCTTCTTATCACACTGCCCTATTTGAACAAAAGTTTTACAGAAGAGCCTTCAAAGTCTTTTATAGC
>Ga0209309_10001849_pt1 | contig 20282 bp, 15 predicted proteins | sample COGITO_mtgs_1204_2_FD_184807 | JGI IMG/M metagenome (GOLD analysis project Ga0209309, IMG submission 184807) | Pelagic marine microbial communities from North Sea - COGITO_mtgs_120412 (SPAdes) (version 2) | ecosystem: Environmental > Aquatic > Marine > Epipelagic ... | reverse complement strand
CTCACTTTTTAACACACATAAATACATATTTATACGCAAGAACAAAAATGGCTCCGACGACTCAACAAAAAATCCTCGCCGCGTACAACGGCTTGTACGGTGCGACGTTTGCTCTCTCTGTTCTTCGTTTGGTTTTGAGTTGGTTGTTGCGCGCGGCGGGCCATTTTTTATTACATCATTTTTCCCCGAAAGCAAATTTTGTCATCATCGTTTAACTGAATTATTGTTTCCAATCAATTCTCTCTCTCTCTTTCAAATGGGGTAATAATCTAAAACACAACAACAGGTGTGACTTTATACCACAACTGGGTGAAGTACTACGGCCCGAAAGGTATCGCGCCGTACTTTTTGAAAACCGAAGGCGCGGTCGCCATGGTATGTTTATTTGTCTTTTTTTCCGTGAATTGAATTAAAAAAAAAATATTTTCAAAAAAAAAGATGGCCTTCCGTATGTTTGCTTGCCTCCTCTGCGGCTTCGCGTACGGGTTACTCACCGCCGGTCCGAAAGATAAGACGGCGTTGAAAATGACATGTTTTGCCCAAGCTCTGATGTTACCGTTGATGGTTATCGCCGGTTTTGGTCCGGATGCAACGACGTACGCGCAACCGATGTGGAAGGCGCAAACGGTTATCCACTCGGTTATGACGTACGTGGCGTACACCGCGTCGCAAGGGGCGAAGACGAGAGCGTCGAGCAGAAGACGATAAGCTTTTTTTGAGGAATTTAAAAGAAGGACAGACTTAAGAAGAAGAAGAAGAAGAGGGTTGCGTGTATACGGAAAGAAGAGAACAGAGAGAGAGAAACAGAGAGATGATATGTATCAAGACATGAAAATTTTTATTATATTGTTCCCCTTTGTGGGAAAGAGGATGACGAGAGAAAGCGACGACGACGAGAAGACGATGAAAAGATAACACACTTTTAACATTGTAATCGAAGAATATTTGCAAAACGACGAGTTGTTGTTGTGATTCCACAAAACATCATTATTAATATTATCGTCGTCGAAAAACTTTTCATCCTCCTCCTCCTAAATCTTCTCTCAACCAATCCAACGCGGTGGCTAACCACGGGCCGACGTGGCACGCTTCTTCCTCCTCGTGGCCGGTGAGCACGTCGTGCGTGGTGACGTTGGAGATGGCATCGGAAAACCACTCGACTTCTCTGCCGTACTCAACCATAGGGATTAAAGCTAACCGCGGGTACTGTTCCACTCGCGGGTCTCCAGAAAACGCTTCGATGTTCTTATCCGCGTGCGCTAATAACAACACTTTGTGTTCGTCCGGGAAGGACTCGCCGCAATCTGGAAACGCGTCGTAATACCGCAAACTTCGTCGTCGCTTCTTCTCCTCTTTCGCCTCTTCGTCTTCTTCATCCTCTTGATCTTTCGTTTGTTTACTCTTTGGTTTCTCCCCGGGTGGTGTTATCTCTTCCATCTCCGAGCCTTTCGGGGACGAGTACGTCGAGCTCTCTAAATATTCTTTCCTGACGACTTCTCGACCTTCGTTGGCGCCGCCCCAAATAGGCGCGTCCGCGCTCACAGCTCGGTGAAACACGTCCGGGTGTCTGTACAACAACGATAAAACGCCATACCCGCTCGTCCCGTACCCAATCAAGGAAATCTTTCCGACGTTTGTCGCCTCGTACCCTAACAATTCCGGTAAAACGACATTCATGAGATACGATTCGTGGTTTCTCGAACAGCTGTCGTTCATCCACGTGTACGTGTTGAAACACAAATCAACGATGATGCAATCGTTCTTATTGTGATACTCTAAATCTCTCAAGGCCATAACCATCCCTTCTCTGGCGATATCTTCTGTCGAAGCGTGATAATACCCGTCCTCGTAATCCACGCCGTACCCCGGATCGCCCGGAACGCAAATCACCATCGGGTACGGCGTCGCCCTCGTCTCGTCGTACGAATCCGGGAAAATCACCCGCGTCGTCATCGGCGCCACCATGTTCTTCCCTCTCGTCTCTGATAACGCAATCACATCCTCCAAATTTTTATGGTGAAACGCCAGCGAGTTTAATCGACTGTCGTTTTCTCGTAAAGGGTCGTTTCTGTGGTCGTAACTCGGGTGAAAGTTCTTCTCTAAAACGTACTCTGAGGTCAACTCGACCGTGGAATATTGGACGTTTGGTTTCGCTCGGTGCGGATTTCGAACGTTATTATTTGATGACGACGATGACATCGCTCGCGTCTTTATCCTCCTCCTCCTCGAAGCAAAATCCTCTTTTTTCCCTACGAGCCGATTCCGCCGCCGAGACGATGAAAAATCCTCATCATCATCGCGAGAAGAAGAATCCGAAGAACTCACCAAAGATTGGTCGAGCGAGACAAACGCTCTTCCTCGTTGTTGTCGCGCTCTTTTCGATAAAGAAGACGACGAGGTGCAGATTTTGATCGACGAGGACGTCAGAGAGCGATGAAGAGACGCCATCTTATTATAAACAGAAGAGAAAAAGTAGTTGTTCTTTTGTCTGTGTTTTTTGTGCGAACGAACGCGTCGGTGAAAACCTTATTTTTCGGTTAAAATTTTTCTCTCTTTCTTGTGTTTTTTTTTGCTTGTGTTGATGCTTTTTTTTGCGTCGTACTCGTACTCAATAATATTCATTTCATTAGACAGAGGAGCAAAAATGTCTTCTCTCTTTTTTCAGTCGTCCTCTCTTAAATACTCGGGTATATATCTTTTTAATAAACGCTCTCTCGAAAGTTGTTCTTCTTCTTCTTCTTCTGTGGAGTTACGACGACGGTCGGCGCATTTTCGTCAACAAACTGGGCTCTTTATAAGAGACCACTTTTTTGGCGACGTCGCGAGACGGCCGTCCTCGTTTTTGTTGTTCTTGGCGGTGTTCGGTGTCGACGTTTGCGGCATTTCGCGTGAATCCCATTCGCATGGCGAGAGTTTGGTGGCCGCTGTTTTTGCCGAGGAGGTTTTTTTGTTCTTCGTCGTCGTGTTCTTGTTGTTCTTGTTCTTGTTCTCCTTTTCTTCGCTCGTCGTCGGCGCCCGAAACCTCGCCTTTTTCGTTCTTCTTTTTAGAAGTCCTTTGTTGTTCCTTCTTGGAAGTGGGCGGCGGTAAGGGTGGTTTTCCTCCTTCTTTACCTTTGAGGAGGCTGCGAACGAGAAGCGGATGCTCGCTTTCGTTTTCTGGTTGCGCGGTGGTGGTAGTTTTCTTTGTCTTCGAAAATGTCTTCTTCTTCTCCGTCGTCGTTTCGTCCTTCTTACCGAGAGACAACAGCGGTTGCTTCTCTTCTTTGTTCTCGTCTCTCTTCTTCAATCCAACTTGCCGCTTACTCTTAGAGACGCTCATAAAAGAGCCACTTTCGTCGGAAGCGGACCACGAGGAACTGCTCTCTTCTTCTTCTTCTTCTTCTTCCTCCGAAGAAAAACTCTCAAAGTACTCCTTCGTATCCGCAAACTCTCCTTCGCCTCCTTTCCTCGCCGCCGGAGCCGCAGTCTCTCGCTTCTTCAATTGCAAATACGATCTCGGCGGCGGTGGCGACGATACCGCCGTTATCGCTGCTCCCGCCGGTGCCAACAACTGCTGCTGCTCCACCTCCTCTTCCCTTTCTCTTGTTCTCGAAGTCGTTTGTATCGTCGTTTGTGTCGCGTGGTGGTTATGGTGGTGGTCGTTCAGCTGGATTTTCAACCTTAAGATCTCCTCCCGCATGTGTTTCATCTTCTTCGAATCTTCTCTCCTGAGTCGAGCAAACTCCGCGCGTTCGCAGTTATGCGCGACTCGCATCATAGATTCCGATATCGACGCGCGGTGGGCCAAGTCTCTCGCTTCTTTCGATTCGCCTCTTATCTGTTGTCCACGTTGTTAGTATTGTTCAGAGAGAAAGGTCAGACCGGAAAAGGAACGAGAGAACTTTTGCGAGTAAAAAGAGTTGCATAGAAGCACGCATTTCTCTCTCTCTCTCTCTCTCGCATCGTCGTCCTTATCGTCGACTTTCGTTTCCGCGCGTCGTTGTTTCTCACGACGACCAATGACGACGACGAGAGCGCAACAGAGGCGAGAGTTTATTAAAACGACGCTTCGTAAAAAATACGAGACAAAGACGAACGAAATGTGATCACCACCTTTGAAATCTCTCGCGCGAGATCCACGTTCGCTTGCTTGCACTCTTTCAAACGCTTTTTGAGGACCTGGTAATCGACGAGAGAGTGGTGTTGATGTTGAGATTGTTGTTGTTTTATGAGTATCGCGCGAGGATGATCGTCGTCGAACATATTATATGCTTTTATGTGTGTGAGAGTAAAGAGGAGGAGGAGGAGAAAAAGTGAAGACGAAAAGAAAGAAAAAGAGAGAGAGGATGATGATCTGGATCGATCACTTCTTGTTCTTGTTCTTCTGTTACGCGTGACTTTAAAACATTCTCTCTTTATAATTAATCGCGCAAAGTCTCGCGGAATATACTAAGTGACTCTCTTCTATTCTATTGTTAATACTTTTTACTACATCTTTTGTTGGGCGGCGGCGCTCCCGCCCGCTTGGTGCTGCAAAAATTGTCTTTTCTTGTGCAACAGTCTTTGACTTTTCTTCGTCTTCGAGGCTTCTTGTTGGTAGACAACCCCACCGAAAACGCACACCATGAGGAACGTGAGACCCATGGGCGAGGCGTGGTGCGACCAGATGACGGTATTTATGATCACGGTACCGATTTTGTTGACGACGCCTAAGACGGTAAACGTGGTCGCGCCGACGGATCTCCTCGCGCCGAGGCCAAAGTAAGAGATGGAGAGGCCCATGAGGCAGCTGGTGGAGATGGCTAATACGGCCGAGTTGGATTCGTCGGAAAGTGAGGCTATCATTTCTGGATACCGCGCGTAATCGCCGGAAATGAAATACGCTATTGGAAACAAAAACATCGCCAAGACGTTGTTGTAATACACCAACCCCCACGTGCTCAAATCGACGTTGGTGACTATTTTCTTGATCAGAACCATATCGACGGTCATGGATACGACGTAAGCGACTCCCCAAAAGTAGCTGTGGAGTTTGAACTTTTTATCCACGAGGACAAACCCAATCGCACCTAGAAAGATGGCTATTAAAGATACGAGTTGTCGAATGGTGACTAAACTCGACAGTTTTGGTTTTAACGTCGTTTCCCCTCTTTCCACGCTCGCATTCCCGCTCTTACTACTATTCGTACTCATCATCTCTCCGTCGTCGCTCGTATTACTATTCCTATTATTATTACTACTACTACTACTCTTGTTTCCTTTGAGCAAAAACAAGTACTCCAACGGTAACACCAGTAAAGGGCAGCACGATCGAAACACGATGAACGTATCCACGTTCGCGTGTTGCAGAAGCTTCGAATTCGTAAATATCGAGACGTAAAACAGCACCACCGCGGGCGTGAACTGCCTCGCTTTTTGCCAATCCAATCGAACTCGTTCCACGACTCCAAAGTGCCCTAATATAGTCACCGCGATTGCGCTGCTCGAATATTGCAGGAACGTTAATATCGATGGAAACGGGAACAACATCAACGCCCATTTGTTCACGATGGCTAAAAACGCTGAACTGAAACAGTAGCCCACGCATAAGGTTGCTATTTTCTTATTCGAGTTGTTGTACGACCCGTTATTATTCGTATTCGTCGTCGTCGGTGTTCGAGGCGAATGCAAGGGCAAGATTTTCCCATCCATGTCGTCCCCTTTGTTTTTGAACAACTCGGGGCTCATGATACTTTTTTCTCGTCGTCGTCGTCGTTTACACGCACACACACACACTCTCTCTCTTTGTCTCTCTTTTCAAGCAAAAGAGGTATGTATATGTGTTCTACACGAGAGAGAGAGACACAAAAGTGTTGGAACGTGTGATCTCTTTTTCTGCCCAATTAAGAGCAACAAAAAAAGTGGTTGCAGAAGAAGTTTCTCCCCCCAAAAAATCTTTCACCAGACCAATGACCAAGGAGACGCACGTATTATAAAAGCGCTCTTGCAGACAGACAGGTAGACAGACAGACGCAAAAACACATCGCGTCGCAGTGATACTACTCTCTGATATATAGCTAAGAATAATAATGTTGTCCTCTTCTTCTTCTTCTTCTTTGAGATTTTGGACGAGCTCTGCTTTGCCGTCGTCGTCATCACATCATCATCATCATCATCATCATCATCATCGACGACATTTTCCATCGTCATCATCATCATCATCATCATCATCGAGGACGACGACGCTTCATCGAACGCACGCCTCCTCCTCCAACAACAACGACAACGAAAACAACAGCAACAAAAACGACGACGAAAATTTGAAAGCCAAACTCAAGTCTTTCGCGAGAGAGATGAACATCACCGACCCGAACGATTTCGTGGACATGAAACAAGGAGGAGGACTCTTTACCGGAGGCAAAGAAAACAACGCCGCGAAAAATCAAATACGAGAGGACGAGCAAAGAGCTTTGAACGCGGTGACGAGCGCGGAGTTTACGAAAGCGATGTTAGGGGTGACGGTCGGGTTATTGGCGCTGTATTTAATCATCGGACCGCCGCCAGTTGAAGCACCTTTGTATAAGTGATGAATTTTGTGTTTGTGCGCTTTAGTTTTGAATAGTCATCATCAGTCGCTGTACTCGCCGTCTTCGATTTCCGGCTCGGCGTGGTCGTTTGTCTTCTTTTTCTTCGTCTTTTGCTTCTCACCCGTCCCTCTGCTTTTGTCCTTTTCTCTATACCTCTCGTTCACTCTCTCCTCGAACTTACTCTTCACGTCCTCTTCTATGCTCCGTCTTAACTTTGCCTGCGCTTCTTGCTTCAACCGGTTCTTCTCCGCCGTTTTCGATCCGCCGAGCGCGTTGAAAACAAAGCGAGACGCCACGCGACCGTTCGCGCGCGGGATCTCCCCGTCTTCGCGATGACGAGTATTATTCTTTCTACTCTCCTCTTTAATCTCTCCTATTTCTTCTTCTTCTTCTTCTTCTTCGTTCTTCTTCGTTATTCGTTTCTTCGTCTCCTCTATTTTCCTGGAATACGCCTCGACCCGTTTCCTCTCAAGTCGTAAACCTTCGTGTTCGTCCGAATTGACGCCGTTGGTTTTGAGTAAAACCGCGAACGCGAGCAAGCCGAGTCTCGTGCGTTCCAGTAACTTTTCCGCTTTTTGCAAAGACACCATTTTGCTCGAAGCAGAGGAAGGAGAAGTGATGCGCTTCTTGTCGTCTGCGTCCTCGTCCTCCTCGTTCGCATTCGCAATCGCTTTTTCCATCGCGTCCAAGAACGCATCCATCTTTGCCACGTTCGCTTTCAGTTCTTCGTTATGTGTTCTCATCGCATCATCGTCATTCTTCTTTTTGGTCGTCGTCGTTCTCATCTCTCTCTCTCTCTCTCTCTCGTCTTTTCCTCCTTTTTCGCAACTAAACGCACGAAGAAGGTTTGAGTTGTTAGTAGTATTAGGTAAAATTCGAAGGTTTGTTAGGGGGCAGTTGTGTGTGGAAATCGAAACGAAATCACTTCACTGCATTCCCTCTCGCGAATAGTTTTCTGCTGCGCGCGTGGTTTGCGATACTACAAGAAGAACAAGAAGAAGAATGAGCCGGCGAAAGAATCCACATCCGCAGCGCGCGGTAAACGTAAAGACGGTGGTTGTGGGTGATGATGATGAAGAAGAAGAAGAAGAAGAAGAAGAACAACCGTTGGTGTTGTGTTTGCAAATACCACCTGACGAGGATGATGATGATGTTTTTGTTGTTGTTGATGATGATGACGATGATGATGACGATGATGAAGAAGAAGAAGAAGAAGAAGATGATGAAGATGATAAGATGGACGAACAGATACGGAAAGAAGAGACTGCTTTTAGGAAAGGAACGAAGAGAAAGAGAACGCAACACGAGTGCGGCGTTTGCGAGAAGGTGTTTGTTAGCGCATCCAATTTGGCCATACACATGCGTATTCACACGAACGAGAATCCATACGAATGTGATGTGTGCGATAAAGCTTTTCGTCAACTTGGTAATTTGAAAAACCACATGCGTATTCACACGAACGAGAAGCCGTATGAATGCGATGTGTGCGAGAAGCGTTTTCGTGAATCTGGTACTTTGAAAACGCACGTGCGTATTCACACGAAAGAGAAACCGTATGAATGCGATGTGTGCGAGAAAGCTTTTCGTCAATCTGGTGATTTGAAAGATCACATGCGTACGCACACGAACGAGAAACCGTACGAATGTGATGTTTGCGAGAAGCGTTTTACTCAATCTAGTAATTTGAAAACGCACATGCGTATTCACACGAACGAGAAACCGTACGAATGCGATGTGTGCGATAAAGCTTTTCGTGAATCTGCTCATTTGAAAAACCACATGCGTATTCACACGAAGGAGAAACCGTATGAATGTGATGTGTGCGAGAAAGCTTTTCGTCAATCTGGTGATTTGAAAAGGCACAAGCGCACTCAACATTAGCTCTTTTATAGTCCTACATATACACACGTATACATTTACGTGACGTATCGAGCGAATCAAACAACAATTAAACACGCCAAATATGCGCTATTTTTAGAACATTTTCTCCCTCTCTCTGTGTTGACGTCGTCATTTTATCCACTCGCAAAGAGCGAACATGAAACCTAAAACCGCTGCGCCTGCGAACGAGGACGATGCACCACCACCAAAAACATCGTCAACGATGACGACGACAAAAACGGTACCGAATCAACAAAAGAAACGAAAACTGGTCGGGTACTCAAACTTTAAACGCGCGAATCCGCATTCGGATTTGTTCCCCGTCACGCGTTTCCACTCGATTGAGTTTTTCTGTCAAGACGCGAAAACGACCGCGAATCGATTCGCCATCGCGCTCGGGATGAACGTCATCGGTCTGAGCGATCAAACGACGACCGGGAATGTGATTTATAACTCGTACGCGATGAAAAGTAACGAGCTGGTGTTTGTGTTTACCGCGCCGGTGATGACGGAGGAAAAAGGGTACGGGAGAGACTTAGAAGGCGAGAAGGAGGAGAAAAATGTGAGCGACGATGAAACGACGAAAGCAATCGAGGAAGAAAAAGCTTTAGCGAAACAGTTCGTCGAGAAACACGGCTTAGCGGTGAAACGCGTGTGCGTGAGAGTGAATGATTGCAAAGAGGCGTACGCAGTGAGCACGAAAAATGGTGGCGTGAGTGTTCGCGCGCCGAGAACGCTGAGGAATAGGAAAGACGGACGCGAAGCGACGGTGGCGGAAGTCGCGCTGTACGGAGACGTGGAGTTGAGGTTCGTGGAAGATGCGACGACGCATTTGGACGACGATGAGACGTATAGGTATTTAGATTACGATGCAGTCGAACAAGAACAAGAAGAACAGAGCTGTAAAAGTGAGAAGAGGAATTACGGTTTGAAACGTTTGGACCATTGCGTCGGGAACGTGAGCGATTTGATCGAAACCGTGGAATACATCGAAAAGATGTTAGGATTCCACGAGTTTGCCGAATTTGTCGCCGCGGATGTTGGAACTGTCGACTCTGGGTTAAACTCCATGGTTTTAGCGAATAACGACGAGTTTGTCTTGCTTCCGGTAAACGAACCGACGTTTGGAACGCGACGCAAATCGCAAATTCAGACGTATTTAGAAGCCAACAACGGCGCGGGCGTTCAACATTTGGCGTTGAAAACAGACGACATTATTCACACCGTCACGGAAATGAAAAAATATTCTGGCATGTTTGGTGGCTTTGATTTTCAACCGCCCGCGAGTGAGAAGTATTACCAAAACTTGAAAGCCAAAGTTGGCGACGCGTTGTCCGACGAAACTTTGAAAGAGTGCGAACGCTTAGGTTTGTTGGTAGATAAAGACGACCAAGGCGTGCTGATTCAGATTTTTACAAAACCACTCACGGATAGACCGACGATATTCATCGAGATTATTCAACGCATCGGTTGCGAATATCCGAAAGAAGAGAAGAAGGAACAAGCGGCTGGGTGCGGGGGATTCGGGAAAGGTAACTTTGCCGAGTTGTTCAAGAGCATTGAAAACTACGAAAAGAGTTTAGAAGAGGCGAAGAATCAAGCGCCCACAGTGGCGGGCAAATAATTATCATCAGTCATTATACTTTAGCTTATTAGTATTTGTAAGTTATATGTACACTTTTCTGCGCGTGCGTGCTGCTATCTAAAAATCTAATTTACGCGAACGGATTATACGCCGCTGAATTTTGAGAAGGTCTTGGAGAAGTCTTTTGCATTGTGCTGGGCATAGCCGGCATGTTTGGCATTGCCGGCATGTTTGGCATGTTTGGCATCGCCGGCATGTTTGGCATAGTTGGCATAGCTGGCATTAGAGGTTGTGCAGCTGGCTGTTTTGGAGGCGCCGACACGCCAGTCATGCCGCCAAACATAGCGAACGGGTCCGCCTGTTGTGTTTCTGGTAGTGGTTGCTGAGGAGGAGGAGGAGGAGGAGGCGCGCTTTGCTGCTGCGATGAAATGCCTAATCCAGAAATTTGCGGCATGCCAGGCATTGCAGGCATACTAATCACCGGCGCTGCTGCAGCAGTTGGTATCGCTGGTTGGGACCAAAAATCGTCGTCCAACATTGCACGCCCGCTGCCCACGCCCACGCTTTCTCCCACCGTCGTACCGTTTTCTTGTTGTTGTTGTTGTTGTTGTTGTTGTTGTTGCTGCTGTTGTTGAAAAGACACCGCATTTGCCACTCTCGGCGGTGGTTTCAACGCGAACCCTTGGCTAAAACCAGATCCACCGGTTTGTACCTGCTCCGCGGCGTCGAAGAGCGAGGAGGTAATTTTCTTCGTCGGCGATTTCGTAGGATTGTTGATTTGTTCCAACGCGTTAAAAACAGTCTCATTCCCAGGGGTTGGAAACGACGGCGGCGACGCGAAGGAGCTCCAGTTCGCCGAGCTATTCCCTTTTTGTTCTTCTTGGTGTTGTTCTTGTTGCTTTTTCTCAGTATTTTCATCTTCAAACAAACCGCCGAATAAATCCGGCGATTTCTCTCTAAACAACTTTGGTTTCGCATCCGGCGGCGCGGGCGTCGTCGTCGACCCATCATCCCCTCCTTTTCCACCTTCATCAACACCATCACTCATCCAAATCTTATCCACCAAAGCTGCTTTCACGAACCCTTTTATCTTATTCGTCTCGCTGCTTTCCGGTTTCGGATACTTATTCTCGTCGTACTTACCTTTGGCGAAATATCTTCGTCTCGCCGTTTCGTTCCCACCGTTGCAAACGAACACGTTTACCTCTTCCGGCGTAAACGTGCTCGCGCTCACGCTTTTCACTCGAAACCCAAACTCGCGATAGATACCCGCGCATCTCGTGCATATGAAGGTTGAAAATGTCACGCACGCGTATTGCGGGGCTAAAGATCCCGGCCCTGCGCAGGTGAAACACGCGTTGTTGTTCTTTCTCAAACGTTTCATCATCTCTTCGCACTTTTCCATTTGGAGTTGTTTGTTGGTCAACGATGAGACTTTTTCTTTGTCCCATTTTATAGAAGACATTTTAGTCGTAGTACTCGTACCACCACCACCACCACCGGGGACGACAAAGTTGCTTCTCTTCATATTTCTCGTCTTCTTTCTCTTCTTCTTCGAGACACAAAACAGCAGCGCGCAGAGTAATCAATTAAGAGAGAAAGAACTCGAGAGTCAAAATCCAGTTGTCCTCTTAAACCATTTTTAAAACCCTAAACTAATTTTTTTTTGAGCCCGCCAAAATTTGAATTTTTCTCAACTCTTTTGAACAACCACACTTTTGAAACGAATAAGCGCAGAGGAACAACAACAACAACAACAACAACAACACTTAGGGCAAAGAGAGAGAGACGATATATAAAGAGTACTACTTACAATAATGGTTTTACCGCTGATGCCACCGAACACGCCTGGAAATGGTAATGGTTTAAATGAGAATAACGATGATGAGAAAAACAACGCCGCTCCGATTGGCCATCTGTCGCGAATCGAGCTCGAGAATTTCAAGTCGTACAAAGGGAAACAAATCATCGGTCCGTTTAAAAAGTTCACCTCCATCATAGGCCCGAACGGGAGCGGGAAATCAAACCTCATGGATGCGATTTCGTTCGTTTTAGGCGTGCAATCCGCGCAATTGAGAGGGTCGACGTTGAGAGATTTGGTGTACGCGTACGACGTGCAAGATTCGAAGGAGAAGAGAAACGCGAGCGTGAGTTTGGTGTACGTTTTGAATACCAACGACGAAGAAGAGGAAGAAGAAGACGAGAGCGAAGGACGAGACGGAGATAAAGAAAACTCGAAGAAGAAGAAGAGGCAGAAGAGAGGAGAAGAAGAAGGAGAGAAGAACGAGGTACGGTTTTCGCGCACGATATCCAACTCGGGCGCCTCGGACTATAAAATCGACAACAAGACGGTGACGTTTGAAGAGTACGCGGAGAAGTTGAAACAGTTTGGTATCCTCGTCAAAGCGAGAAACTTTTTGGTTTTTCAAGGCGACATCGAAGCCGTCGCGCAGAAATCGCCGAAAGATTTGACGCAACTGTTCGAACAATTGAGCGGAAGCGACGAGTTGAAGCAGGCGTATAACGACGCGCAGTTGAAAGTGAAAGAGGCGGAGGAGGAGAACGCGGTCGTCTTCGGGAAGAAAAAGACGTTGATGAGCCAAAGAAAACAGATTAAAGAGCAAAAAGACGAGGCAGAGAAGCACATAAAGCTCGTGAACGAGTTGAAGGAGTTGAAGACGGATCGAGCGATGATGAAGTTGTTTCATTTGGACGAAGGCATCAAGACGATGCAGGAGGAAAAGTTGAAGATTGTGAAAAGTCGAGACGCGCACGACGAAAAGAACGAGGCAAATAAAGTCGAACTAGAGGAGAAGAAGAAGACGAAGGCGCAGGTGGCAAAATCTGCGCTGGTGGCGGAGAAGAAGATGAGTAAGTTGAGAGAGGAGCTCTCGAAAGCGACGCCGAAAATGGTCAAATCGAACGAAAGTTTGCAAAGGAACAAGAAGAAATTACAGTTGTTGCAAACAAACTTGGAAAAGACAAAGGAGGATAAAGATTCTCGATCGCAAGACGTGACAAAGTTGGAGAAGCAGTTGGAGGAAGTGAACGACGCGGAGAGATTGTACGACGCGGACCAGCTGAAGAAAGCCGAGAAGAGGTCGAAAGTAGAATTAAGCGACGCGCAACGCGAAGAGTTTAACCAAAAACGCGCGGAAGCCGGTTCGAAGACGTTTAAATTCAAACGCGAACGCGACGCGGCGGAAAACAGAGCGAACGTTGACAAAGGCACGTTGGAACGTTTAGAAGGTAAAATCGCGCAGTTGGAGAAACGTAAATCGTTCTTGAAAGAAAACGAGAAGTCGCAAAAGGCTCGATTGAAAGAGGTTGGCGAAAAAGTGAAACTGGCCGAATCCGATTTCAAAGCGCAAGACGCCAAGATTAAGATTTTAGCGGACGAGAAACGATCTACGAGAGCAAAAGCGGAACACTACCAAACGCAAATCGACGCCTTAACTGAGAAGTTACGAAGTGCGAAGGCGCTGCGTAAAGAAAACGAACGCGAAATGAAAGCGACGGAGGCAATCGCGTCCATGAGATCGCTCTTCGCCGGATGTCGCGGGAGAGTCACAGACTTGATTAAAGTGTCGAACAAAAAGTACGAGTTAGCTGTGATCACGGCACTAGGTCGAAGCGCAGATGCGGTAGTCGTAGACGATCGTGAATCCGCGAAAGAGTGCATTCAGTATTTGAAAGACCAACGCGTCCCGGCGATGGAATTTATTCCGTTGAAAGACATCAAGACGATGTCCGAGAACAACGAACGCTTGCGCGAATTAGGCGGCACCGCGAAATTAGTCATCGATGTCGTCAGCTACGATAACGCGTACCACAGAGCGATGTTGCACTCGTTAGGGGATTGCGTCGTCTGCGACACCCACGCCGAGGCGAAGAAACTTGCGTACGACAAGAGCAAGAAGAACGCCGGCGCGCTATTGAAAGTCGTCTCTTTAGACGGCACGAGCATCGATAAAGCAGGTAAACTTACCGGTGGGAGCTCTCAAGGATTGACGGATAAAGCGAACAGATTCACGCGAGCGGATATTGACACGTGGCGTAAAGAAAAAGAAAAGTTAGAAACGGAAATGTTGAAGTTGAAATCGGTGCAACAAATCATAAACGAGGAGAGCGCGGTGTACTCTCAAAAGCAACGACACGAACGCGATTTGGCGAATTTGAAGGAAGATTACAAAGACGTCGAGGCAAAATTGAAGCGGTTTCAAGATGAAATGACTTCAATTAACGACGCGTTGAAACCGATCATTCCCGAACGCGAGGCGACGGAGAAATCCATCAAAGAGTTCGAGGCAAAAATTGTCGAGTTGGACGCGAAAATCCACGACATTTCCGACGAAATCTACGCCGAGTTTTCCAAGCGTGTCGGCATCAAAAACATTCGCGAGCACGAAGAAGAACGAGAGACGAGGCGAAAGAAACAAGCGGAAGCTAAAGCAGAGTTTGCGTCGCAACGCGCGCGCGTCGTTGAGTTACTCGATTACGAAAAATCCCGCGACAACGACTCCGCCATCAAACGCAACGAGAAAGATATCAAAAAGTGCGAAAAGGAAATCGAAACTTTGGAAACGGAGTTGGAAAAACTCAATCAAAGCACGGCGGAGATGAAGACGCAGTTGAAAGAGCTGGATGGTGAATTGAAACGCGCGAAAGACGACGCGAGAAGCGTCGAACGCGAATTGCAATCTCTGAAAGAGCTCAACGCGGAAGCCAACGACGAACGGGAACGATTTTCGAGGTTGATTAACGCCAAGAATAATCACTTGGACGCGTTGAGAGGTTCGAGATTGGACGTCTTGAAGAATGCGAGCATGGAGTTGTTGGAAATCCCGCGAGCGGCGCAACTCGCCGCCGGCTCTGGTAGTGCGAAAAAGAAGAAGAAGAGTTCGTCTCGAAAAAGAAAGACTGCGGGCGATGACGACGACGAAGAAGGAGAAGACGAAGAAGTAGAAAATGACGACGACGCCATGGACGTGGACGCGCCAAGAAGTGAGTACGATACGGACGAAAACTACGCGGTAGACTATTCGGACTTGAAACCCGAGTTGCGCTTAGCCATCGATCAGGCGCAAAGAGACCGACTCGACGGGGAAATGCGCGACGAGTGCAACGAACGCGCCGCTACTTTAGAAAAGCTCGAGCCAAACATGAAAGCGCTCGAACAGTACGACCAAATTCTCGAAAAGGAAAAGCAACAAGCGGTTGAGATTGATAATGCGCGAGAAAAGTTGAGCGCGTGTCAAATCACCTTCCGAGAGATTGCGGAGACGAGAGGCGCTCGTTTTAGAGGCGCGTTTGAGCACGTCGAGAAGAGAATCTCTGAGACGTACCGAGAGTTGACGAAAGGTAGCGCGCATCCAACGGGAGGTCAAGCGTTCTTAACGCTCGAAAATTACGACGAACCGTTCTTGGGTGGCGTGAACTTCACCGCCATGCCTCCATCTAAGCGATACCGCGAGATGGAGATGTTATCGGGCGGCGAGAAAACTATCGCCGCTTTGGCGTTGCTCTTTGCGATTCACTCCTATCGCGCGTCGCCATTTTTCGTCTTGGACGAAGTCGACGCGGCGTTGGATAAATCCAACGTCGAAAAAATGGCTAGGTTTGTCCGCTCGAAATCCTTAGGCAAAGGTGGTACGCAATCCATCGTCATTTCGCTCAAGGATAACTTTTACGACAAGGCGGAGTCGTTAGTCGGCGTTTCGAGAGACCAACGAGAGGCGTGCTCAAAGGTGTTGACGTTTGATTTGACGCAGTTCGCCGAGACTGCTTGATGATGAAAATTTCAGTGGCGGAGAGAATACAATCATCGGCGTTGACAAGAAGAACGTGCTGAATAACATACGCGCACACATACGCGCGCAAACGCGCGCACGAAGAAGAAGAAATAGAGAGAAACACAATTTTGTAAAAATGAATTAATACGAAGTAATTTACTGGACCTATACTATTTTCTACTTCTATCCGCCGCCACCGAACGGGTTAGGTAAATTCTCTTTGAACTTATCGAACGTGCTCTTTATCGCTCCGACGCCTTTATTCACCTGACTTGTCGCCGCGTAAGCGTTATAAAAAGTGTTTTGAATGTCCTCGCCTTCGGGTCTTCGTTGCATCGCGCCGACTTGACTAAACTTTCCATCTTTATCCGTGATTAATATTCTCCACGGCGTCCCGCTCGGTGCGCCACCTAAGACGCACTTGAATATAGCCCCTCCAGCGTTTTGGCCGAATACCTTATTCTCAATTGCTAAGGGTAAATACGAGTACACCACCGCGAATTGATTCTTAAACTTCTCCGTCTCTGAAATCGAATCCACGTCTTTCCCGCTCGCAATGATTTCGGATTTATAAATATCTCCCCCATCACCGGCGTGCATCCACTCCGCGTTCACCAAAACAATCGCCCGCGACGGGTTAATCTTCTTCGTTAACTTCACCGCCTGTTCAACTTCGTCTTCTCCAAACCCGACCAAATATACCGCCCCGGTCTTCTCGCTCGCGATGAAATCCGCCTCTACCTCCAACGCTTCCGCCAGCGAGAACGTTTCCACTTTACCATTCTTCTCTGCGCTCTTCCTCGCCGCTTCCTCGTCCGCGTACACCACGCTCGTGTTTTCCTCGTCAAACACCAGCGATAACGCCATCTCCGACGTGGATAAAGCGCCGTCGTCCATCACCGGTAATTCCGCGCATAAAAATTGCCCTCTTTTCGAGACTTGCTTTCGCATCGCTCGTTTTTTATTCGAACTGCTTTTTTTCTGGGACGCGTTTACGAGACGTTCGATCGCGGTCGCGCACTGCTGAAACGCCTCCTCTTTCGACTCCGGAGGATTATAAATTCCTTGGTCTCCCGTCAGAGCTTTTGTTGTTGTCGTCTTCGTCGCTCTTTGTTGTCTTCTCGTTGTTGTTGTTTTCGTCGTCGTCGTCGTCGTCTTTCTCTTGAAGTTTTGGATAATGCGCTGCTGCGTGTGATGATGATGATGATGACTCGACGACGACAGAGCAGCAGCAGCGGCAGAAGAAGAAGAAGACGCAATCATTGAGAAGAAACGAAGGAAAAAGAGGGTGTCTTTGAGCGCTCGAAAACGAGAGGATTTTACTGTCTTTAAGTGCGCTTTAAGTGTGCGTGCAAACAACAACTTAACTTGTGGTGGTTTTGAGCAGTTCTCTCTCTGCTCCTCTGCGAGTCTCAATCAACCGCTATCGCTGCATCATTTGCCGTTCTTTAAAGCGTTAACGTTCACGGGATTCGTCGGATCTTTCTTCCACATTTTGGACAACAACTCGTCGTACTGACTTTTCTTCAACCCTGGCCGTTCTTCTTTCATCCCGGGGAGTTCTCTCTCCTCGAACGCTTTGTACGCCGCCTTCATCGAAACCGGTTGCGTTTTCTTCGCGATGTCCAATCCAGTCAACTCCTTGACCGCTCTGTCGATAGTTCCTCCTCCTTTTACTGCTTCTTTATTTTCTGCGTCGAAGCGTGCTTTGTTTGTGTTTTCGATTTCGTCCACGTTGACGTACGACTCCGCTTCTCGCTTCGCCGCGAATTTCGCTTTCAATCTCGCCTTTGCATCCATCGCTTTGTTCTGTTCGATTTCGAATTTCGTCAGCTTCTTACTGCTCGAACTCTTCTTCTGACCGAGTTTGTTCATCTCCTCTTCCTCCATTTTCGCTACTCTTCTGTTCTCCGCTTTCCTCAGCGCGATTTCGTCTTCTCTCTTCGCGTCTTCTTCTCTCTTCTTCTCTCGTTTTAACGTCGGGTTCTCGAAGCCGATGAATTTCGCATCTTCGTTCGCTTTGTGCTCCTGCGCTTTCGTTTTCGCGAGTTGCTCTTGTTCCCTCGAAGCTTTGGCCTCGCGGCGGATGTTTGCCGTGCCACCCATTCTTTATCGCTGTTTTCTTGTTCTTAGTATTAGTATTAGTATTACAACGAAGCGAGAGTATTACATAAAGTGCGTCTGCTTCTTTGAAGAGATTCTTACTACTACTACTACTACTACTACTACTACTACTACTCTACGTACGATGTCGCTATTATATGTTGTTGTCCCCGTCGCTGATTTTAACCACGTGAACGCCTTTCTGTTCCATCGCTTTTCTGGCCTCTTTGACCGAGTCACCGAGATTTACCGCTCGAGTCACGTCTTCCAAAACGACGACGCGATCGAAGAGCTCGAAAGCGTCCTCGGCGGTGAAACGGACGCAATAATCGAAAGCGACGCCGACGATCACGCAGTGCGTGATTTTTGGACTTTTCGCGGCGTTATCATCACTCTTCGATGATGATGTTAATGATGATAACTCCAATCCTTTATTCACGCCGCGAATAAACTCGCTCAACCCAGTTTCCGTTTCTTTATCGTTTTCCAGAAACGCCGAGTACGAATCCACCCGTTTACGGAACCCTTTCCGAATAACTTTCGCCGAAGTGGGGACTCGAATTCTCTCGTGAAACTCCGCGCCTTTCGTCCCTTGCACGCAATGGTCCGGCCATAACGTCTGCACCACTTTTACTTCTCCTCCTTCGTTTTTTTTGTAACACTTCACCACCTCGTCGAACGGTTTCTTATTCTTTTCCGCGCTCGCGAACGAGGAGTGCTCTGGGCAGTGCCAGTCTTGGGTAAAAATCACCAGCTCGTTTCTCTCGGAGAATACATCGACTAACGCGTTCACATCCTCGATGATTTCTTCCGAATTCGGGACGGACAAGGCGCCAGTTGGTGAGAGGAAATCGTTTTGCACATCGACCACGATCAGACACGACTTGTTCTCGTTCTCGTTCTCGTCGTCGTTGCCGCTTCCAAAGAACAATCGATTCGTTTCCATAAAAGTCATCCATTTCTTTTTCCGTTCTTCTGCGTTTGATGAGAAGCAAGACATTGTGCTGTTTTTCGAAAAAGGCTGCGTGCTCTGAGAAGTGTTGTTTTGTGCGGTTCGTGGTGGGAACAAAGGAGTATATGTGGTTGTTCGCGAGAGAGAGGAGTATATTGTAACGAACTTTTCTCTCTTCGAAAGGCAAAAATTTGGGGGAAAAGAAGTTGTCATTTCTTTACTCACAAAAGCGCGCTCAACGTTTCGAAGAAGAAGAAGAAGACAAAGAAGAGGAAATACTATACAGAATGGCGAGACGAAAGAATCCACATCCGCAGCGCGCGGTAAACGTAAAGACGGTGGTTGTGGGTGATGATGAAGAAGAAGAACAAGAACCGGTGTTGTGTTTGCAAATACCACCTGACGAGGCTGATGATGTTTTTGTTGTTGTTGATGATGATGATGACGATGATGATGATGAAATGGACGAACAGATACGAAAAGAAGAGACTGCTTTTAGGAAAGGATCGAAAAGAAAGAGAACGCAACACGAGTGCGATGTTTGCGAGAAGATGTTTGGAAGTCCATCTAAATTGGCTATACACATGCGTACTCACACGAACGAGAAACCGTACGAATGTGATGTGTGCGAGAAGAGATTTCGTCAATCTCAACATTTGAAAAGCCACGTGCGTATTCACACGAACGAGAAACCGTACGAATGCGATGTGTGCGAGAAGCGCTTTCGTAATTCTTGTGACTTGCAAATCCACATACGTATTCACACGAACGAGAAACCGTACGAATGTGATGTGTGCGATGAAGCTTTTCGTCAATATGGTCATTTGCAAAGACACGTGCGTATTCACACGAACGAGAAACCGTATGAATGTGATGTGTGCGATAAAGCTTTTCGTCATTCTGATACTTTGAAAAGCCACAAGCGTATTCACACGAACGAGAAGCCGTACGAGTGTGATGTTTGCGAGATGAAGTTTCTTCGATCTGATCATTTGAAAGTCCACATGCGTCGCTGGCATTAGCTCATGAATAGTCCTGTTGTACCATATACGTTTGCTCTTTTATAGCCATAGCCTACATGTATACGTTGTCCCCATATGCGATAGATAAGGAGAAAGAGTCTCGCGTGAGATTACGCTCGTAAATATTCGCGCTTAAAAATGTTTTTCCTCTCCTCTTTTGCTTGCATTTTGTTTGAAAAAAAGAGACAAAATCCGCCACCAGATCTCTCTATCCAAAACGCATATTCAATCTCCACATAGTATCGCGCCCTTATCGGCGAAAGAAGAAGAGAGAGATAACACGCACGCATCGTCATCAAAATGGCGTCAAAGAACAAGAAATTTAACGTGAAACACATGGGCGGGAACGTGGACAGGAACGAGAGCGAACGAGTGACGAAAGATTACGAGGTGCGAAGTTTT
>Ga0209309_10001846_pt1 | contig 20298 bp, 24 predicted proteins | sample COGITO_mtgs_1204_2_FD_184807 | JGI IMG/M metagenome (GOLD analysis project Ga0209309, IMG submission 184807) | Pelagic marine microbial communities from North Sea - COGITO_mtgs_120412 (SPAdes) (version 2) | ecosystem: Environmental > Aquatic > Marine > Epipelagic ... | reverse complement strand
AAGATTTGCCAAATCTTCATCAACCGTACTGAGTCGTGATATCAGTCCATTAACTGAGCTCATCGTTCGACTTACTATTTGCTGCACGAATACAAACTGGCCGATTGGCTGGTTGCGGTTGATAATCTCGACAACCACCCAAATCAGCGCCACCAGCTCGGCGATTGATTGAAATCCATCAGCTAGGATGCGTTTCGGCGTGTAGGTTTTTTCAAAATCAAGCTGCACGCGCTCGTCTTTCTCGCGGTAGCTGTGACGAAGTTTAAGCAGATGTTTAATTAGACCACTAAGCCTAAGCTCGGCGATGGTCTGTGGTTGCAATAGATTCCACTCGATATACGATCGTGCACGACGACTATCAACGTTTTCGTTCCAGTGCGCAATCTGCAGCCGCGACAAACGAAACTGCAGGTACATACTTGGCAGCACCGCCACCAATACCAGTAATCCAATCCATGGGATGACGACGATTAGTGCAACAAGAGCTGCCACTAGCGCAATCAGATCTGATAAAATGCCGGTGATACGATCGAACACATAGGCGTAAAAACTCGCAAACCGCTGCGCTTTGTCATACAGATCAACTGTGTTCTTGTCATCGTACTGCCAAAAATCTAACCGGTGAAATTTCTCATACATCATGTCACTTACTTTGGCGCCGACTTTGTAGCGCATCACCTGCTGGACATACTGATCGATACTACGCCAGATCATCGTCACGAGGCCAAGCACCGTCGTGATAATGACGTACAGTAGTGCTCGATCGCCACTGCCTTCGATGCCGTTATATGCATTAGCAAGTTCTGTAGTCGTTAGCGCTGCGAAATACGTCGTCACTAGTGGCAGGATCGCATCAGTAATCGCACTGACGGATTTGAAGAATACCGCCAGCGGCGCAATTTTAGCGCTGAGTTTTGCAACTTGGGAAATCGCGACGATGTATTCACGAATAGTAAGCGACTTCTTGCTGGACATTACAGTCTGTCTCTCATTCCTTCTAAGCCCTCTTCGAGCTCAATTTCTTCTTTAGCGAGCTCAACTATATCTTTTGACGCTACGACGCCAAAGTATCGAACATTTTTCTCTTGCTCACGTGCTTGGATAATCTCCGCAAGCGCACCGTCGCTCACCGCACCGTATTGCCATAGCTGATCAGCTCTTGCAACAAGGACATTATTTGCCTGGCGTATGAGATCTCTAGAGACTGTGTCACCAAGGAAATAATTGAATGTCATAAATGGATTCAGCGGCACTCCACCCTGCTCCAACACGTGCCTGGAAATATGCTCTCTCATAAAAAACAGATGCTTTGACATCGCCGTATAGATGAGGGGTTTATCAGTATTGCTAAGTTCAAGTGCGCGATGATCAAATTCAGCCATTGAATTTTTCCAATGCAATTATTAGCTCATCGCCTTCGACTTTGACCGTCTCAGTGTGACCTTCATCGATAGATTGCATGGACTCAGCCAGTGTTTCAGATGCTATCGTATCGGCGTGCTCTTGGATGGCCTGCTGGAGATTAGCACTGGCAGTGCTAAGTGATAGGACTATACGATCATCAATATTCAAATCAGCTTTTTTGCGGGCAGACTGGATATACCGGATGATTTCGCGCATCAATCCTTCGCGTTTAAGCTTTGGGGTCATTTTTTTACTTACCTCGATCCACATACCCTCCTGGATGTCGCCGCTTGTCACATCGTAGTCTGCAAGATATTCCGAGAGATTATCCACGTGGCGGATTTCTTTAAGATTCAGTTCCTCAAGCATAATCTGCTCGTAATATGTATCGAGCTTGTCGCCACTATATGATGCAAACTGTAGCGGTTGGCGAACCTTTACAGATTCTTGATGTTCGTCTTTTTTCATACGTAGACCAAGTCCTGCATTGATAAGCTCACGAGTTCTTACCATATCGTGTACGATCTGATCATTAGAATCCCCTGCTGGTAGCCAATCTTTCAAATGAATCGAGTCTTTATCACCTGTCAATTTGGTATACAGCTCCTCAGCAAGGAATGGCGTGAACGGCGCTAATACATACGCAAGCCGTACAAGTACATAATGCAGTGTACGATAAGCCATTTCTTTGTCACCATCATCCTCAGATTTCCAGAAACGGCGTCGGGAGCGGCGTACGTACCAGTTACTAGCATCGTCGAGGAACGGCAATATAGGTGAAAGCGCATCAGGAATATTGTATCCATCCATATTTTTCTCAACTTCAGCTACGAGCTGATGCAAACGGCTAATGATCCATACATCGAGTGGGTTTTCGGCGTTATCAAGTGGATCTTTTAATTCTCCATCATATTCCCAACCATCGACTTCTGCGTACATGGTGAAGAAATCATACATATTCCAGATCATTGATAATTTACGAGCGACGTCACCGACTAGCTTGTCCTGCAGCGCAAAATCTTCACCGTTTAATAGAGGGCTGGACAGCAATAGAAATCGTAACGAGTCTGCCGAAAATTTATCCATCAGCTCATTCGGATCAGTGTAATTACCGTACGACTTACTCATTTTGCGGCCGTCATTGCCGGCGACATTGCCTGTCACGATGACGTTTTTGAATGAATTTTCGCCAAACAGCGCCACGCTCATCGCGTGCATATAGTAAAACCACGCCCGAACTTGGCCGATGTATTCGACGATGAAATCACCTGGGAAATTACTCTCAAATTTCTCTTTGTTTTCGAACGGATAATGGAACTGTGCGAATGGCATACTGCCCGCCTCGAACCAGCTGTCCATGACTTTATCGGTGCGCCTATACGTCTCGCCATCGATATCAAATGTGATGTCATCAACCCACGGACGGTGATAGTCATTCAGCTCGACGCCGGATAATTCTTTGAGTTCATCATAACTGCCGACAACTTTGACTTTGCCGGACTCTGATTTCCACACCGGCATAGCTGTCGCCCAGAACCTATCACGTGAGATATTCCAATCCGGTGCTTGCTCGACTGTTTTGGCAAAGCGGCCATTTTTGACATGCGGCGGGAACCAATTGATTGGCTCGTTTTTCTCCAGCATCTTCTCACGCTGACCATCGATATCCATGAACCAGCTCGGGTGGGCGCGATACATAAGCTTCGTGCCGCAGCGGTGACAGTGTGGATATGGGTGCTTGATGTAGTCTATTTTCCAAACAACACCCCTCTCTTTTAGGTCTTTGGCAATTGTCTTGTTGATCGCCCATACGTTTTCACCCTCCCAGTCACCTTCAGTGTAGTTACCGTTTTCGTCGATAACGTGTATTGCTGGGAAACGCTTTTCTTTTGCCAGCGCAAAGTCCTCTTCACCATAGGTCGGAGCCAAATGAACGACACCTGTTCCAGACTCAGTCGTAACATAATCCGCCGCCCAAATTTTATAAACATTGTCATCCAAGGACCAAAAGTTATCATCTGCTTTTTGTGTTTTAGTGATATTCCCCTTTGAGTCACGAAAAGTTTCGGAGTCATCTTTCCAATTTTTTGACTCTCGTAAATCTAGAAATAGTGGCTTGTAGCTTAAGCCAGCCAAGGCAGACCCTGGAATTTTATCTACAATAACTTCATATTCTATAGCTTGATGTTTTTCATCAGTTAAAATTTTCTCTATTAGCTCTTTCGCTATAATAAATCGATCCTGATTTACTTTGACTTCTGAATAAATAACGTCTCTATTTATCGCAAGTGCAGTGTTGGCAGGTAGAGTCCACGGAGTGGTCGTCCATGCAAGTAAATATAATGGATCATTTAACGATTTAGATGCTTGAATCTGTTTTTCTACTTTTTCAGTATCTACATGTAATCTTTTGTGTAGCTCCTCTTTAGGTTCATTAGGGTCGTCTGTCTCAGCTTCTCCCGTGACCCAATTACTATCGAGTGCTTTATTATATTCATTAGTTTCGAGTTTAAACTTTACATACACACTCGGATCTGTCACATCCTGATATGCACCGGCATCCATTGTGACTTCAGCCTTAGAAAGCGGCGTGGCATCAAGCGTACAGTACATTAATACCTTTTCACCCTCATAGATTTTGTCTTTATCATAGAGCTCTTTAAACGCCCACCATACAGACTCCATGTATTCTTTGTCCATGGTTTTGTAGGCTCCCTTGAAATCAACCCAGCGTCCGATACGATCGACTGTCTGCTCCCATTCGCCACTGGTTTTTTCCATGTTGGCACGACAAGCCACGATGTATTTCTCTATACCATAGCCGATAACTTCCTCGCGCGAGCTCAGTCCTAGCTTTTTCTCTGTAAATCGCTCGGCAGGCAGCCCGTGACAGTCCCAACCCCAGACCCGCTCAACGCGTTTGCCTTTCATCGTCTGATAGCGTGGCACAGCATCTTTGACGATACTACTGAGTAGCGTTCCATGATGTGGCGAGCCGGAGATAAACGGCGGACCGTCGTAAAACACATATGAGTTGTCTTTTGAACGATTTTCGACAGATTTCTCAAACGTCTTATCAGCTTTCCATTTCTCCACCCAGTTTTTTTCGTACTCGAGCGCCCGGCGGCGTGAATTAGCTTTAAATTTCATGACTTCACTCCTTCTTTTTGACTATGCAATTTAACTAAAATATATGTATACACTGGAATAACCAAGCTAACTGACGTCACCACACCAGGCATGAGGCTTTGGGCATATACGCTTTGTAGAATATGTGTGCCTGCATTAAAGATCATAACCAAACAAAACAGTCCTAATATAATTTTACTCCGTATAGAGTTCTGTGTGACCACCCTGTAGCCGATAATTGCTGCGGCGACTGTCAGACCTATCACAACCGCTACAAATAGCTCATAGGCGAAGGGTTGCTGATAGAGGCTTTTGAGCCAATCAATTTGTGAACGCTGCGCTACCCAAGTCGGTAAATTAAAAAATATTTCTTCGCTGTTATGCAGCGCAAATATAGCTACGAATAACATCCAAAATCTTTTCATCGAGTGTCGCCTTTTCGTATCATATCAACCACAGGTATAATCGTATCTTTGTGGAGGTGCTCACTGCCTTCAACAATTTCAAAGCCCATTTTATGATAAAACTTTTGAGCGCGAGCGTTGTAGGCAACGACTGTAAGACGAATCTCATTATCACGACCCAAGAAATCAAGCGCGCCATCAGTGAGTTGGTGAGCGAGTCCACTGCCATAGGTTGATTTATCTATGTACAAACCTTCAAGCTCATAGATTCCATCGTGAATTTTGGCATCAACAAACCCTACGACTATACCGTCTTTAGCACGAGCAAGCTGCATATAATGATTTGAATTAGTAGCAGCATCCCGAATAATCTCTGCTCGCTTGGCACGTCCCTTTTCGCTTGTAAGGCGCTCCATACGCTTAGCTATATAGCTCTTATCAATCCCTAGCGACTCATTTGGATATGCATCAAACCACGACTGGACGTGCATAGTAAGTAAACCTTCGACGTCTTCTATAGTCGGCTGCTCTATGCTAAATTGTCTAATCTTGTCACGTTCCATATTTTCTCCAATTAAAAAATCTTCCGAAATGTCAGAGTCCTAGGTGCGGACGTTACCATCTGACTTCCGAAAGAACTATTCTTTTTTCGGCGCTTGATTATCTGATCTATCGTGCCAGTCCCGTCGGGTTCTACACTCACGTAATCGCAAGTTCTTCCCGAAAACTTCGCGGGTGATAGCCGCTCATCTAGTCGATTTATATAATTAATTATATAAATTCCATAGAGTGTTTCTATCTAAAAGTATAGCACAGGCTTATTTGCCCGTGCCATACACTCCACCATCTACCAAATGCTATTTACCAACTACTAATTTCTACCAAAGCCAAGCGTTTTTCTTGACGAAATCATTCGACAGCCACCAATCAACTAAGCTCCACTCACGACGTGAGAGTGCAATCACCCAGAGCATCGCAATATATACGATGTGATCGTCGAGGACTGGGTTATTCTCAAGCGGCAATACGGCAAGCCACATCATGATAAGTAGAATTGACCCAGCTACCGCGGCGATTCGCAGTCCAATGCCCATAACGAGTGCCAGTCCAATACCGAGCAGACCAATCATGAACAAGAAATCAACGCCCGGCGCACCAGCGAGGCTAGTGAAAAAATCTTTAAATGGACTCTCAGGATTGACGCCAAACTGCAAAAATCCTGCGGTCGGCGAGCCACCATTGACCCAAGCCTTAGCTGACTCAGTCGCGAATCCAAGCCCAAATGTTTTGTCCAAAAATGCCCATAAAAAAACGAATCCAAGCAAGATTCGAGTTACTGCGACAGCGTACCAAGCGCTTCGATATGTTGGTTTCTTTGCTTTTTTTAGTAAAGCCATATATACCTCCCTTATGATATGACTATAGTCTACTCTTTTGGCGGAAGTGGTACAAGTACGCTCGTGCGAGATTTGTATTCGTCCCAGCCATCTCGACCTTCAAATCGTTTCTCGCTCAGTCTTACTCCAGAAATAAATATGATCAACACTGTCAGAAGCACTGGACCAATCAGTCCGATATACCAATACATTGCGCTGAGGGCGATAATACCGATTCCCCACCACTGCGTCAGCTCGCCGAAATAATTCGGGTGGCGTGAGTAGTGCCAGAATCCTTCCGTCATGAGCTTGCCTTTGTTGCGCCTGTCTTTAATAAACTCTCTTAGCTGATCATCGGCAATACTCTCAACCATATAGCCAATCAGCCATACACCGGTACCGATGATGAGTAGCCAGCTTATAGGCTGACTATTTTCGGCCATAATGACAATGACCGACGACATCACCACACTAGCGAGGATTGCTTGAAACATAAATATCTTGAAATAGGCATTCAGAGCGACGCTTCCATGCCATTTTTTACGCATGTCCGTGTAACGTGGATCTTCGGTATCAGAACTCGATAGTCGTCCTATGAGATGTGCACTTAGTCTCGTACCCCATAGAAATACTAGTCCCATGACGAGTAGTTTTGGCGCTGAAATATCCTGGCTAACGACAAACGCTGTCAGCGCAATAACCATAAAAACCATTCCCCAGGCTGCATCAACGTAATCGTAGCGATCACGTTTGTGTGCAAATGCAAATACTAATGACATGAATACGATTGCAGCTACGAGACAGCTGAGATACACGAGTACGAGGTCATTAAGCTCTAGCATATACTATCAACCAAACAGCCCATCACCGTATTTGACTATGATCGCGGCAATGATAAAGACAATAATTCCCCACATGAGTAATTTGTCGTAGTCCTTTTCGATCCAAACGTGCAGTTTAGCCGATACGTTTTTCGGTAGATAGAGATTGTTTTCCCGTATGTTATAACGTGTGATTGCAAACCAAACCAGCGTCGTCGTCAGCGTCACAAGTAAACACCATGGACAAAGCGCCCCAATCACAAAATAGCTGATCGAAAGTAAGTAATAGGCGAAGAGCAACCCAATGCTATAGCCTATCTGAGCCACAAACATAAACCGTCGCGGGAACACCACGCCGGCCAGTCCGGCAATCGCAACCGTAATTACAATTGGCTCGGCCATCAGGCCAAAGAAACTATTCGGAAAGCCAAATAATTCAGCCGATGGATGCTTTGCCACCGTAGCACAGTTCAAAATCACGTTGACACTACAGCTCAGCTCGGTGTTGGGATCTTTGGCTAAATCAAACGCCTCTACAGATAGTACAAATGAAGCAACTAGACTCAAAACTGAGCCGATAAGCATACTGGTAAAAATCCAACGATTATCGCGGAGTTTTTTCTCGTCGTGGGTGAAAAATTGTTTTATTGGACTAAACATTTAGCAACTCCTCTTAATAGACAGTTTAGAAGTCCATACATTCTGATGAGCAGTGATTACATTAGCTTTGTTTTTGCACACACTGTGAATCTTCGATTCAGCCAAACGCCACAGGCTGCGCATAAGCACACCTGTAGAGTGCGTGTGTGCGGGAACAAAGCTAATATAATCACTCCCACTACGCAGAGAGGCTTTACGCATAAAAACTAACCTCAGAAACAGTCGGCAGCGGCACACCGCGCCAGGTTCGCTGCATCGTACCCCTATCATCAGTTGCAATCACCGTCGGATATTCGACAATATCATATGTCCGACAAAAATCAGCTCCCTCACGTGTCTCAGGATCGACTGTTTCGAGCACTCGTCCAGTCTGACGTCGAAACGCTTCCATAAAATCCACAACCGCACGGTTATGATCACTCTCAACTTTGTACACGACCATTGTTTTCATAGTTTAATTGTATCAGATTACAAAAAGAAACTACCTCTTAGGAGGCAGTTTCTTTTTTAGCTAACTGAGCGTTCTAGCTACAGCCAGTAGTACTTCCGCAACTAGTGCAAACATAACAGCTACCTGCCCGCTGCGTCACATTACCACAGTTACTACAGAGTGGCGCGGTTTCATTTGAAGTACTGAGCTCGGCTTTGGCCGTACGAACGATAGCTTCTTTTGATTCCCCGCTACCGAGATCTTGCGGCACAACGTCACTGAGTGAAGCCGTTTCTATCGTGACATCACTTGGTGACTCTGCTGGAGTGCCGTCGAGTAGACTTTGCTGCTGTGATGCCAGCTCTGCTTCGAAATCTTCCATACTAGCAAGTCCAAGCTCAAGTCGATCATCGATTGACAGATACGCGATAGCCAGACGTCGGAAAATGTAATCGACGATACTGGTGGCTGATTTTACCTCAGGGTCATCAGTGCTACCAAACGGTGCAAAGTTGGTGTGGCTCATGCCTCGTACATAGGCTTTGAGTGGCACGCCGTATTGCAGACCATAGCTGACCGAGCGGCCAAAGGCGTCCATCAGACCCGCCAGAGTTGATCCCATCTTAGCAACCGTGATAAAAATTTCTCCAGGCGTACCATCTTCGAACTCACCGACTGTCACATATCCTTTCAAATCAGAAATCTTAAACTCGATTGTTTTCGAATTACGAACTCGTGGCATCTCACGTCGCTCGTTGCTGCGAACGACTTTTTCAACAACCTTTTCGACAACCTTCTCAACGACTTTTTCAGCTTTGTCTTTTTTCTTGTCGCTGAGTGGCTGGCCAACTTTACTGCCGTCTCGGTAGATAGCAACAGCTTTAAGACCAAGTTTCCATGAGTCCATATGAAGCTGCTCGACATCCTCGACAGTGGCCTCTTTTGGCATGTTGACAGTCTTACTAATTGCGCCAGATAGGAATGGCTGAACCGCACCCATCATACGGATGTGGCCGTTATAATGAATAGCATTTTCACCGACTGCACAAGCAAATATTGGGTAATCATCTTGTTTCAGGAATGGTGCATCGACAACTGTACCGTGCTCGTGAATATAGCTAACTATCTCACTGGCTTGCTCTTTGTTGTAGCCGAGCGTTTTGAGGGCGCGTGGAATTGTCTGGTTAACGATAATCATGCTACCGCCACCGACTAGGGTTTTAAATTTCGTCAGGCTAAAGTCTGGCTCGACTCCAGTTGTGTCACAATCCATCATAAAACCGATGGTACCCGTTGGCGCAAGCACAGTGGCCTGTGAGTTACGCACACCGTATTTCTCACCGATTTCAACCGCGTCGTCCCAAGCACTTGCGGCTGCATCAAGGAGTTCTTCTTCAACAAGACTGGCATCAATATCACGCACTGCATCACGATGCTTACGAAGGACTCTGTTCATACCTTGTTTATCTTTAGCGTAACCTTCAAACGGACCAACGCGCTTGGCAATCCTAGCGCTCGTTGCGTAGCCTTCACCAGTTAAGATTGCAGTTAGTGCGGCAGCGAATGCTTGTCCGTCAGCCCCGTCGTACGGCAAGCCTTTTGCCATTAGCGTAGCGCCAAGGTTGGCGTAGCCCATACCAAGCTCACGGTAAGCACGAGCATTTTTATCGATACCTTCAGTTGGATACTCTGAGTAGCCAACCAAGATTTCTTGAGCCAAAAACACCGTATGAACGACGTGCTTGTAGGCTTTGACATCAAAACTACCATCATCACGTAGGAATTTCAGAAGGTTGAGGCTAGCCAGGTTACAGGCAGAGTTATCAAGATGCATGTATTCGCTACAAGGGTTTGAGCCATTGATACGACCAGCATTTGGCGTTGTATGCCAATCATTAATAGTTGTGTCGTACTGCATACCAGGGTCAGCTGACTCCCAAGCTGCTTCAGCAACTTGACGGAAAAGTTCACGGGCTTTAACGGTTTTATAGGCTTTGCCGTCAGCAGTGCCTTTGAGTTTCCATTCGTCATCATTTTCGACAGCACGCATATATTCATCAGTAACACGAACTGAGTTGTTGGCATTTTGGTACTGAATAGAGATCATATCGTGACCATTGAGACTCATATCGAAACCAGCATCAGCTAGAGCGTGAGCTTTGCGCTCTTCGCGGGCTTTACACCAGATAAATTCTTCAATATCAGGATGATCAATATTGAGAATTACCATTTTAGCGGCACGTCGAGTTTTGCCACCGGATTTGATTGCACCGGCCGAGCTATCCGCACCACGCATGAAACTAAGTGGACCTGAGGCTTTACCACCACTGTTGCCAAGCTTTTCCTCACTTGAGCGGATTGAGCTAATGTTAAGTCCAGCACCTGAACCACCTTTGAAAATCATACCTTCTTCACGGTACCAGTTGAGGATGCTAGGCATAGTATCTTCAACTTTGAGGATAAAACAAGCACTTGCTTGCTGTGCGCGATCTGGAGCACCAATGTTAAACCAGACTGGGCTATTAAATGCTGCTCGCTGTGTCGCAAGAATATATTTGAGCTCAGCATTAAACGTATCGGCTTCTTCTTCACTCGTAAAATAACCATTGTTGTAGCCGTGTTTTGTCACCGTATCTACCACGCGATTGATTAAATCCTTAAGACCTTTTTCGCGACCAGGTGTACCTGGCGTACCATACAGGTATTTCTGAGATACAATATTAATAGCATTTTGACTCCAAAATTCTGGAAATTCAACGTCTTGCTGTTCGAATACTATCTTACCGGTTCCTGGATTGACGATCTTCGACTCTCGTTTAACCCACTTTAGTTCGTCATACGGGTGCGTACCAGTTTCGGTAAAATATCGCGCCACGTTAAGTGCAGACACTGATTGTGCCATAGTAAATCCTCCTCAGGTTTAGTTCTATAGGAATACATGATTCCTGATCTTTAGTTGTTTGTTTTTTGCAGTAATGTTTATGCAACTACCTTCTTTTGCACGAACTACTGTTTGACCACCCGTCAGGATCATTCGATCACTTGTTCTGTAGCTGTTCAAGCGCTTGCTTGAATTCTTCGACAGTTTTGAACTCACGATACACACTGGCAAAGCGCACATAGGCGACTTCGTTTCGACGTGCGAGTTGCTCAAGCACCAGATCCCCTATCTGACGCGAATGCACCTCGTGCGTACCAAGCCCGTGCAGTTCATCTTCGACTTGGGCGACTAATTCTTCGATCTCCATATCGGAGCTCAAAAATTTGCCGACCGATCGGTGAATGGCCGCGAACAGCTTTTGACGATCGAAAAGCTCACGTGTACTACCGTCTTTTTTGATAACGGCTAGGTTTGGTCGCTCGACTCGCTCATACGATGTATAGCGATGTGAGCAGTCCAAACACGCACGCCTACGACGAATCGCATCACCATCAGCCGCGTCTCGCGACTCGATGACTTTTGACTCTTCGTGGTGGCACTGTGGGCATTTCATATCTGATCCTTACGTTTGCTCTACACTCCCTGGACTCCTCCGCTGGTGTAGCTAAGCTCTAGTGTAATACCTACATGTAGTGTTTCGCAAGTGTATTTTATGCAACATATAGTGTTTATGTTTGTATTCGCAACTATTACTCTCTAGTATATAGCTCTGCCAACAGTGTGCAAATATTGTAATACCATATATAAAATGATTTAATATCATAGTACATATAGCCACAGACTATATGACATCGAGACGGGGGTCTAGTTAGACCCTACGAGAGGAAACCATGCCAGCTAGCAAAAAGCCCGGCAAGCACAAAGCAACCAGAAAGAATCCCGCACAAAAGAGACCGGTCAATGAAGGCCCGGTCAAGCGCGGCGGAATGATGGCTTGGGGCTCAACAGACAAACCTCACGAGCCTAAACACCGCCGACGCTAGTTGTGACAATCTATCGCTATTGATAAGCTGTCACTAAGTGTGAGTGTGAGTTGCGGTCCCCCGTCTCTCACACCCTCATGTTTTAAATCTAGTTATTTAAGATTTGAGAGTGTGAACTATAAGTTATTCATTTGACTAATGTGAATATTATATGTATAGTATATATACTATTTCACTCATTCGTGAAATCAAACCCTCCATCGCCTCGTTGAGTAAACCGCTCTGAGGCATCACTCGACAAAAGGAGCCTGATATGTTGTATCGATTCACACGCAAGCTCACGACCTATCCATATTATACAATTTTGGGGATATTCATCACAGCATTAATACTGGACGAAAGCATCATCAAGATTCTTATCTGTGTGTGTTTACACTCTTGCGCTAGAAGCCCTCCATTTGATTGCAAAGCGCAACCGTCGCTACCACTTCTCTATCTGGATGGAGAAGTACAGAGATGAGTTTGAGATTGTCAGAAATCCGAACGTGCATGAACGTCTCGACGCTGAAGGTCCCATCACCGCTGATCAGGTAAGTGAACACCTCAATAGGTATGGACTGGTAGTCATCAAGCATGAGTCCTCGAAATCGGCGAATTTTTTTGACGCACTGCTTTCAGAAAATGAGGCTGGATAACTAGCGCTACAAATCGCCGGAGGCACTATGACCTCCGGCACAGTGATTCTCGCTCCTTTTGTCATTTATTTTAGAATTTATATTTATTAAGTCTTACGCATAGCGACCAAGCAAAAACGCCCTTTCGAGCGTTTTTATATATTATCAGTCTTTTTTCTTGCGGCGACGTAGGAATGCGGGCGTATCCGACTCATCGTCATCGACTTGATGCCAGATATTACCGGTCGGCTCGTCATCATCGTCAGTAAAACTACTACTGGTTTGCTCAGCTGGCGTGTCCTCGTCTATATTGACGCTTTCGATAGCTTCGTCACTAACCTCAGTGCCTGAGCCAACAATCGAGGTGTCATTTTTGGTCTCGGGTCCAAATCCAGCAACTTGTTCTTGGAAAAATTCACTATCAAATCCAGTTGCGATGACCGTGATGATTAGCTCATCTTCGATTTCAGGCTTCAACGTCGCGCCAAAGATAATGTTAGCGTCAGGAGCAACAGCGCTGGTGATAATCTCAGCTGCTTCCTGGATCTCAGCCATGCTCATGTCGTAACCACCGGTGACATTGAACAGTACACCTTTTGCACCATCGATAGAGACTTCGATGAGTGGTGACTCGATAGCTTGCTGGGCAGCTTTTTCAGCGCGGTCTTCCCCACTCGCCCGGCCAATTCCCATCAGTGCGCTACCAGCATTACTCATGATAGCTTTGACGTCTGCAAAGTCGAGGTTGATTAGTCCATGCTCAGTAATGAGCTCTGAAATACCTTGGACACCCTGTCTTAATACGTCATCGGCAATTTTAAATGTCTCAAGTAGTGGCGTGCGACGATCAATAGTCTGAAGCAGTCGGTCGTTTGGAATGGTAATAAGTGTATCAACTTGACGTCCGAGATGCGCAACGGCCCAGTCAGCATTGGCGCGGCGTTTGTCGCCCTCGAAACTAAATGGTTTCGTAGAGACACCCACGACAAGAATACCGAGCTCTCGAGCGATGTTAGCCACCACATGACCAGCACCTGAGCCAGTGCCACCACCGGCACCTATAGTGACAAATACCATGTCAGCACCCTCTAAAGCCTTTTTGATTTCATCACGAGATTCTTCAGCGGCTGCTTGTCCTACTTGCGGATCTGCGCCCGCGCCAAGACCACGAGTCGTATCACGTCCAATGTGGATTTTGACGTCAGCACGAGAATTATGCAGCGCCTGAGCATCAGTATTAATAGCAATGAACTCTACGCCAGCTAGACCGGCATCTTTCATGCGGTTAACAGCAGATCCACCCGCACCACCTACGCCGATAACTTTGATCGTCGCAAACGTTTGGATATCACTTGGTTTTACTTCAGGCATAGATGGTTCCCCTCGCTTTGTTCACATTTAGTATACATGCTTTATTTCATTGTACCAAGAGTGGGTACAATCTGTATACTACAATTTGTCTGTACACATTTTATGAACGAAACTTACCTATGACCCCTGATAATGTCTTGCCTATTGCGCCTATATTAATTGGTGACGACTTAGATTCTTTGGATTTTTTGTCTGCACGATCCGGATGTGAGCCGCCTTCAAGGTCGATAAGCATCAATCCAAGCGCAGTGTTCCAGGCGGGATTTTTGGCTTTGTCAGCTACCCCGGAAAATTCATCAGATTTACCTATTCGCGCGCTCAGCTGTAAGGCTTCTTTGGCGTATTCAGTCATACCATGCATCTGCACACCGCCACCTGATAGTACAATACCACCAGGTAATTTTGCTGCCCTACCGATACTTTTCAGTTCTTTGGTGATGAGTTCGAACAACTCATCAAGTCGAGCTTCGATAATCATATCTACATCGTCAGTATCAAAATCATGCATTTTCTTATCAACTTTTATCGATACGGTGTTCTGCGCATTCTTGCGAGCACTAGGCCAAGCTGAGCCGTGCTCAAGTTTTACTTGCTCGGCAATATCGAGATCAGTTTTCAGTCCAATTGCGAGGTCGTTGGTAATATTGACGCCACCAATCGGCAACACAGCAACATGCTGCAAATCACCTTCTTCATAGACTGCGATATTAGTCGTCGTGCCACCGATATCAACCAGTAGCACACCATTTTCAGTTTGTTGGTCACTGACAACGGCGCGGGCAGCCGCAAGTCCAGCTACAATCGTATTTCGAGGATTTGTTTCCGTCATTTCGCATGACTTCACTAAGTTTTTTAGATGTGGACCGAGTGCCGTGATGACGTGAGCGTCAACTTCGAGTCGCACGCCGGTCATGCCAATAGGATCTTTGATGTTGTCTTGACCATCGAGCTCATAGCTCCGTGGAGTGACTTCGAGAATCTCTCTATTTGCTGGCAACTGAACGACCGTGGCAGCTTCTTCAACGCGGTGCAGATCTTCATCACTAATCTCATGACTAGCTGAGCCAACCGCGATAACTCCTTTGCTGCTCATGCCAACGATATGTGAGCCATTGATGCTCACGGTAGCATCGTGGATGTCATGACCACTCATTCGTTCGGCGGACTCCAGCGCTTTATCAATAGCACTGGCAGCATTAACGAGGTTTACCACCGTGCCCTTTCGCATACCGCTGTTAATACATTCACCAACACCTATGATAGTCGGTGTACCCTGTGGTCCATCAACATGACCAACAACACATCTTACTTTTGTAGTACCGATGTCTAGACCAACGGCGTATCGAGAAACTTCTTGCATAGGCTACAGTATAGCGCTTATGTCGGTTTTTGAGTAGTAGTATTGCTATTTATTTGCTTATTTATATAATTTCTGATATAATAATAAATGAACGTAGTGGATTTAAACCTTTACTGCGCGCCCCTACACATCGTCGTAGGCTACGAGCCTCGACACCGAGACAGAGGAGATACACATGATTAACTATAGTGAGCCAAACATGGTGTTCACGTTGATGATGTTTTTCATACTTTCATTGGCGGTTGTGCTAATTGCTGCAGGTCAAATGAATACACGAGAAAGTAAAGCTGGCCAGATTCTAAACCTATTAGGCCTCTCTTTCGCTTCAAGCGCTCTAGCATTATGCATAGTTACACTGATTTTTTACTGATCGGAGCGACGTTTTTTGATGAATAGCAACTTAACCTAAGTTTTCGTTGCTCCAACCTAGACCAGGAGAGCCCATGACCGAAACACCCACTCGCCTTTCCAACAACGAAGTCCAGTACATCCTGAGCGAAGTCCATCGAACGCTACCCAAGGCTTACCAGGAATCATCTGGTAGCTCGTTCGAGAAGAGTTTCGTCAGGAGTATCGTGCAGTTCGTCACCGATGGATACTCGCACAGGCCGACCGACATCAGCTACGTCGGTATGATGAACCCAGTCGTGGCTGGTTTGTTCAGCCAAGTAACTGAAGTACTCGACGTATTCGCAGACTCAATGCCAGATGCCTGTTCCCATCGTCTGACAATGCTGAAGCGATCAGCACTGAGCGTCAGTCGCACTGGTTTCGCCACCGGCTAAGTATTAGTTGCGCGCTACAGAACTCCTCTGTCTCACGCAACCTGAGATTTCAACTCGTTTGAAATTTGAGGTTGCGGATAATCACCTATCTTTATTTAACTGTATTGGCCGCAACACCCGAACGGCCGCTTCTAAATAATTACGTACATGTCGTGGGTTAAGCGCATTAGAATCACTACGCCAGTTATCATGAAGTCTACCTTCTGCATCAAAGCTTATGCCGGGATGTTTTTTCAGAAAACCATATAAATTGTTATCTACTGCATACTGATCCAACCCTCCAGCGACACCTACGTTTACAATGCCTTGATCTTTTGCTGCTTCGATAAATTCGCCTAAAACCGTTGTGTCCATACCTCTACCAGCGCCATGAGAAGCATCAAACAACACATAGTCCACATGATCTTGGTATTTTTTAAGCTCCATTGCAGCCCCAGCTGGACCAAGCTGATTCATCGCAGGTCCGTGGGCCTGAAGTATGATCCTCGAGTCTGGACTTGCTTCACGAACTACATCCAGAAGCGATCGATAGTCATTATCCTGCCACGGCAACATATCAAACTGCACTCCATTTAGCCACGGTTGAGTGCGACTAATTATTTTTTGCATAAACATCCGTGCGTAAATGTCACCGTCTTCGGCCTGAAGCATTTCTGGCTCCAAAAACACTTGGGCTACTTGTAGCTCATCACCAACCGCCGGTAAGAGTACGTCGGCTATACCCTCTCCAACTGGGTACCAATCCTCACCGTATTTGTTTTCGATATCAAGCCACTGTGTTTTATGGACTGCTTTGACTCCCATGGCCAGACGATATTCGACACGATCGAGTGGGTCAGCATATTCGAGGGATTGTACTTGTTGTTCTTTACTGACAAAACCTGACACACCAACATATGGCTTAAGCTGTTCATTCATCAGATGATAGTAATAACATTTCTATTCTAGAGCAAGCGTAAACACTATGCCGTCGTCTCACACCGCTATATTGATTTTATATAAGTTTTGTTGTATAGTTTCATACGAACGTAGTGGATTTATATTTTTACTGCGCGCTCCTATACATCGTCGTAGGCGAACTTTAGTTTAGCCTCGACACCGAGACAGAGGAGATTGATATGGATCAGGACGCTTCTTTCATCACAGCGATGCTATCAGGTCCTGCACTTGGAGTAATGATAATGGGCAGCCTAACATTTGGTATCGTTTTAGCAGTTATATCGACCTTCATTTTGCCAGAAAGTGCATCTAATGCTATATGGCAGTGGCAAGCAATTCTAGTAATTGCTCTGCTGGTTATCGTAGCGCTTTTGGCGCTACTACTGTGAAGTTCAACTTCAAGACTCAAGAGTTTTCTTCACTACCATCCAAATGCCGAAACCGACAAAAATTGGAGGAACCATGGCTGAAATGAACGACGAACGATACGAAACTGCTATGCAACACTACCGCGAAGCAGAACTGCTAGCCGTCACCACAGAGGCTGAAACTATCGCTTCGCGATTGCTTCGGCGGATGCCCCCAAAACCACTAGGTCTGGAATTCTGGCTTGGAATGGACATTACGCTGCGCTACTCATGTCGTCTAACGACAGTCACTCACGAAAATGATGCGTACGCTGAGGTTTTTCTTCAAACTATTCACGACCGCCTGAATGGCAGTGATATATACCCAAACGGTTTCAGGCTACTGATAGAAAAAATCTATCCTGAAAGACGTTTAAAAAATGAGTTGCGTTTTCGCATAATCACCCCGCCGAAGTTCAAGGAGAAGTCATGACTGATTCACGCACTCGCATCTCTACCAATGACGCTCAGTACATACTGAGTGAAGTTCATCGAGCCCTAGCTCCTGCCTTTCAAGATGCAGCTGGTGAGTTGTACGGAAGAAATTTCGCTCGAAGTGTCGTACTTTACATCACTATCGGTCGATACTATCATCAAGACGACATCGATAACATTGGGTGGAGAAGCTACGCAATGGAAGAAATTTTCGAGCAGACCATTGACGTACTGGACGTAATAAGTGACTGCTTGCCACCAACCTGCCAGACACGACTCAGCGAGCTCAAACGGCTAGCTGTTGAAGATCGTGGCTTTACGGTTATCAGCACAGGCTGAGCACCAATTGCGGGTTACAGATCTCCTCTGTCTCCCGTAACCTGAGATTTCAACTTGTTTGAAATTTGAGGTTACGGAAAATAATTTTAAAGCAAATCGCCGCCCCTCTTGGAGCGGCGATTTGCTCAACAAGAATGGACGGCACAGGACTGGATCTACGTTCCGTCTTTGTTGATAGGTACGGCAAGAAACACACGCTCGCCTCGTTGCTGAAGTTCGGCTAACCTAGTATCACACACTTCTCTGGTGCCCGTGGCAACAATCTTGTATTCATCAGGACCGAAACAGCTTCCGTCGAGCTGCACAACGTAACAATCCGGATACATATGTATCACTACTCCTCTGGCACCGATAGAAATATTGTATATTTCTTGGGAATCGGTACTGTGTACTACATTATCTATCAATTATACTTTTATGCAATACTCCTAAGTTTTTAAAAATAAGCTAAGCTTTTGTAATGATTTCGTACGATTCGTTAGTAATTAGCACGGTGTGCTCCCAGTGGGCGCTGCGCTTGCCATCAGCCGTGCGAATCGTCCAGCCATCGCTGTCCATAACGACTTTTTCAGTACCAAGGTTTGCCATTGGCTCAATAGCAATCGTCATACCAGACTCAAATTGAAATCCTGTGCCGGCTTTACCATAGTTTGGAATGTCGGGGCTCTCGTGGAGCTGATGACCTGTCCCATGGCCGACGAGATCGTGGACGATGCCGTAACCACCAGTGTTGAGTACTCGCTCTACCGCCGCGCCGATATCACCAACGCGTACGCCATTGTGTAGGGTTTCGATACCAGCCATCATTGATTTTTCAGTATCACTTATTAGCTGTTGGATCTGTGACTCAACCTCACCGACTCCGACTGTAATCGCGCTATCAGTCACCATTCCTCGGTAAGTAACACCAAAATCAAAGCTCACGTTGTCACCATCCTGCAAAATGTAACTGCCTGGAATTCCATGAACAACCACATCATTAGTCGAGATACAGATAACATCCGGAAATCCATTACTCGGTCCACCGTAGCCTTTGAATGTTGGATGACCGCCAAGTGCTTTAAGCTCCCGAGCAGCCGCGTCGGCTAATTCTTTTTCGCTAATACCCGGTACGGCGAGTTTTCGCATCAGCCCATGTATTGTCGCCAGCATCTTGCCCGACTCGCGCATACCTTCTATTTCAGTGGCTGTTTTTACTTTTGTGTACACTAGTTATCCTCTGGTGTTACACCGTGAGCGGTCAGTTCAGCTTGAATACGATCATGTACTTGTCCGACTGTACCGGTGCCGTCAAGGTGCGCAATGTAGACACCTCGATCATTAAAAAAATCAAGAATTGGATAGACTTGCTGACGATAAATTTGTAATCGTCGCTCAATTGTCTCAGGATTATCGTCAGCCCGGCCACGAACCTGAAGCCGGCGTAAAATTTCTGATTTCGGCACCTCAAGCACAATAACTGCTTTGACTGCCCGCTCGTGATCAGGCTCGGTCTCAACCAGCCATTTTGCCTGTTCGAGCTCACGTGGGTAACCATCAAGAATGACGCTATCAATATCTTTAGAATTATGGAGCGCTTTACCCATAACTTTTGTAATTGTTTCCTGAGAAACCAGCTCACCAGTTTGCATCTGAGCGATAAGCTCTGGGTCGTGAGTATCACGAAGTAGTTGCCCAGCGCTGAGCCAGCGCCAGCCGTAGCGCGCACTTAAAATTTGACCCTGCACTGATTTGCCCGCACCGGCGGGACCGAAGAATATTATCATAGATTTAGTATAGCATTTCTTTACATGTGTAAGGCCCCCAAGTCACTTTACGCAACTTGGGGGCGGACGGATACAATTGAGCCTTGTCACTGGAAGGTAGCGCTACTTGACGAGTATAGTGTCATCATTCGTCG
>Ga0209309_10001819_pt1 | contig 20480 bp, 10 predicted proteins | sample COGITO_mtgs_1204_2_FD_184807 | JGI IMG/M metagenome (GOLD analysis project Ga0209309, IMG submission 184807) | Pelagic marine microbial communities from North Sea - COGITO_mtgs_120412 (SPAdes) (version 2) | ecosystem: Environmental > Aquatic > Marine > Epipelagic ... | reverse complement strand
ACAACACGCGGACAACATAACACGGTAATAATGGAAACGACGACTGCAGACGACGCTAAAATATCCCTTCTGTCAAAGCTGATCGCGCAGAGCAGAGCAGAGCTGGACGAATTAGAGACGCACTTTGTCGTCCAGTCTTCTTCAGAAACGACGACAAATCAAAGTTTGCGGCCAACCTTTTCAACTTTGAAACAGTTGGTTCGTGAACTCGAAAAAGAAGGAGAAAAAGGAGAAGGAAAAGAAGAGAACTCGACGTCGTCGACGTTCAAACCACCGAAAGGTGCTGTTAGAATTCCCGGCATGGAAGCCGGGGGGGCGTTAGGGAAGGAGTTTCTACAGAATCTAAAGTTGAAGAATAATACGAATAATACGAAAGGAGAGGAAGAAGAGGGGGGAGACGAGGCGACGAGAGAACAATCAACGCCGGCGGCACCCAAGCCGGCTTGGATGATCGAATTAGCCGCGAAGAAAGCCGCCGCGCGAGCGAAAGAGGAGGAATGATCTTAATTCATCTATCTAATTAATGCATCTTATTCACCCAAAAATGTATTCGCCAAAGACAAAGGACCTTCGATGAACGCCGCAAGAATCCGAGAGATGCCAGATACCGCTCCAAATATGCTTCCTTCTGCCATACCAACCAAGCCTCTGCACTCGAGTCCAGTGATTGGATTCTGAATGATATCCATGACTGCTTTACAAACAGAGCCAACAACGCGCTCGGAATAGCGCGTGGGTAGAACGTTGCCGTCGACGACGTTGATTGATGATGATGGTAATGACATGATGTGACGGTCACGCACTGCTCTGCGTCGTTCATTTTCCAAGGAATCGAACTCTTCTACCCAACCGTCAGCGATCGATTTGATGCGATTTAAAGTTGTCATACCAGACCTCCCGAAAGCAGAAGTAACGCGAGCGAAAGCCTTCAAACCATTCCCTTCGCCTAATTCATGTACAGCGTGCCGAGTGGACTCCACTAAACGAGCGGGATCACCTAACAGAGCATTGTGCTTTATCAAATCTCGAATTCTTCCAACCGCTTGGTTTTTTACGTGTCTCTCTAAAGCTTTCAAAACCTCGTCCGGAAAGGCGAGCGCTTTCTGATTCTTGAAACCGCTCAAAGTAATTTTAGCCCGTTCAACCGCGGCTAGCTTTGAGAACAAAAACGGAACAAACGGCAATTCTGTAAAGGAAAGCACAATTGGCACGTCAGAAATAGAAAGCTTGTCTATTCGAAACAGCGCAGCATCTTCTATGGCTTTGAAGCTTTTACTCTTCACTTTCCTATTTCTCTCCATCTTGAGTCGCGTCTCTAGTTTTGGTTTTTCCAAGACATCCAGCGACTGGACACATACCGCGACAAATCCTGGAACTTTTTTCAGCAAACTTTCCTGCAAATCAATGCGCACGGGTGCAACATCAACATCTACGCGAGCACCCGATCGCGTAACGCGACGTGAAAATACGCGCCCACTTAGTGTAAGCGTAATCGCGTTTCTTGCAGCGGTAAAATAAGTGGCTCCGATGTTCGCCGTCCTCATCTCGGCATTCGGCACGGAGAGAATAATGGATGATTCATTTTCTTCGCTCGAGCTCGATGTACAGATATCAATTCTTTCGACAATAAGATGCCCTTGAACGAGCGGGTCGGGCTCTTCTTCATCCTTACAATTTTCGGACAGCATCACTGATATGCCGTGCACTCTACCATTCACCAACTCTGTCTTTTCGTGTTGAGCAGAAAGCCCGATTGATGCAACTTTGATTTGAAAGCTCTCCAAAAAGAAAGGTTTTGTTCTCCAAGATAACGAAGATGAAGCTGTCGCTGATGACTTAGACACTGGCGACGATAGCAAATGAGAGACTGGTATCTTAGATGAAGACGAAGGCTTCTTCAGAGGAGAAACGACGAACTTGGGCGGAGGTGACGTCTGAAAAAATCCCTTAACACCTGGTAGTTCTTCTTCGTCGTCGTCGATATCGTCGCCGTCTTGATTTACGAAATGCTTACCTGCAATGACATCGATATTATAGCATCCATCTTCCTCAGACTCGTTAAACTGAACCGAAAAATGTACGTCATCTTTCGTCCGGTCTAAACTGAGAGCTCTCGTACATCGGCACCACGCCGTTGAAGCTGTGATTTCATCGGACCAATTCCATCTCTCCTGAGCAGATGATGCTGGGCGTATGCGAACACGCGGGGCATCCTCACTCTCTTCTGCACTTTCTTCTTTTCTCTCACCTTCACGGGCGTTGTCTTTCGTCATGCTGTTAGCAGGTTTCTTATTTCGCACGTGCGCTGTCTGTCCCGGCAGAAGGATAATCCCATCTGACTCTTCAAAATCAGATTCCTTAAATGCTACAATTTCGTCTGTGGAATTTGTTATCGTCCCTTTCGGACGCACAAAAATGTGAGCACATCCCCCGTCGGAATCCTCGTATATTGTCGTGATGACGTAGCTATAATAAGGTTTTACGTGTACTATTTTGAATTTCCCAGACGCGGGCGCAAGCTCAAACGGGTCTGACGCATACTCTTCACATCCTAGCGTGAATAGACCAAAGCCGCTGTCTCTCCGATGCCGTCGCGAATCGCCAAGCATTCTCGGATATTGTGTACTGTTCTTCATTGCCAAAATCTTGCCTCCGGAGGATGACGAAGGTAAGGCATAAGGTGCAGAATCAGATGAAAATCGAGATAAATGTGAGGAAACTCCTGCGGAAGATACACCAAAAGCATTTGGAGAAGGCGTTTGGAACCTAGCGCTCAAGTTCGCTCGAACTGGAGTCGATGTGAATGATGCTTCTAAATCGGAAGAAGAAAACGACGTAGAATGCATTCGATTAAAGAGCACTGCTTTCGAAGATAAATCAGATGCAGCGGTGTGTTCAAATGCCTTTTCCGTGGTTCCAATTCTTCCCATCTCATTGACACTTGTAGATGGTGGCGTTGGAGGACAAACTACAGTGTTTGCGCTTGATTCATCGAGTGAGCCCAATCTATCGTTGTACTTGCCGCTCGTAATGCTTTTCATGTCCGCGTATTTAAGCGTGAGCGACTGCGTCGTCAAATTTGTCAACGTCATAGCGCACGCGATTGATACTACTCTCGAGCTCGTATTTTTGTCCAAGTACACGGAGCATTCCAAAGTCGTCACATCCTCGTCGCTCCTATCGTTAGTATTTCTACGAATAGACGGAGACATATGTCTGAATACTTTGAGAGGATTTTGTCGTCGTGACAAGTTTGAAAATGTGGGGATGTATATAGAACTTCTCGCACAGACGTATCCCAAGGGAACAAACGATAAAGTAGCTGCGTCCAAGACATCTTCAGACTCTTCTATAATCGCTGTCGATCGAGGAGCAACAACAAAAGAAGAAAACTTCCGATTTCCAGATAAGAAACTTGCCTTTATTGGGACCGGTAGATGATTTCTCAGCTCTAAGGGCGCAACAAAAGCAATTGTCCGTGTGACAGATTCTTCGTCGGAAGATATCACAATCGCACATCGCCTCGCATTTACTGGTATGAATGAATCGACGGAATGAAGTGAGATTTCATCACTTGGCAGTAAGGAGAATGCCCCTTCGCCCTCAAATTTCCAAACGAACGAATCTAAGCTGGCAAGCGATAATGGAAGGTATTTATACTCTCCAGCCTCAATTGGGCCAAACGTCGATTTTCCGGCGAAAGATAACACCACTGGCTTTAACGTTGAATTCTGAACAACAACATTCGAACGCAATACCACCTCTCTTTGCTCAACTGCGTTTTCGCGACATCGAATCTCCGCTACTAACGAACACGAGTCTCCCTCTGTGCCACCCCAGACCGATTTTGGCAACGCTTCGCATTTCCGGGCTTTAGATTCCAAATCAGCCAATGATAGATAATGTCGCGATTCTGGGGCATTGGTCAGACGAATCTTCAAGCCAATAACAGTCGGTAAGCGAAATAATGACAATCCAGAACGCTCATATCCGTATTCGTTGCTCATTCCCAACGGCGACGCAAGCGAAGATAAGTCGCCATCTCCCAGTCTCTCTAGGTATTCAGATGCATCATCTTTCCACGAATCTCCGTAACGAACCGCAACCTCTCCGTTTGAGATGCATGTTCCGCCCAATGAAGTGTCCATGTTTGTCAAAAATTCGTAGCTAAGATCTACTCCGGAAGAATTGTTCAGCCAGAAGCACTGAAAGGGCTCAACCGCGCGGGTATCTCGCGCTCGGGAAGCAGATCTCAAACTGTCACAATTTACTATGGCATTGGAAACTGCTAATGACTCAAGTATCGTTTTTCGAACTACGAAATCAATGGAAGAAGTTGTTAGGATGAACGATTTGTTTCCAGTTTCCACAGAACTTTTCAATGCAACTGGCTCCAAGGCAAATTCCCAGTTGCGTTTCAACGTGTCATATGTGCCCCCGCAGACCTGGAAAGATACTGATAAAGAAAGTGGAATGACTTTATTTTCTTTCATTGTATGGTTGATATGATTTGCTTCTAGGGAATCTTTGCTTCTCTTTGTGCAATTCACGTACGTGTTCGTTAAAGAAGCGAAAGAGACCGGAACCGGGTGCTCCATACTGTATCGATCATCATCGATACGCACGCTAATGCGACGGATACCAAGTTTAGTAGAATCGGGCAGATTTTTGACAAAGTTCGTATTGTCTCCTTCGCTATTTTCGGTTCTGCTCGGGTTCGTTTCCATACTGCGCTCTGATATCAAAGATGAAGAAGATGCCGATGATAGAGATGAGAGTGGACGATCTTTGTCGGCGGAGGGAAGCACCACTGTTCGTCTACAAACCCTATCAAGCTCTGAGACGACGTTCTTGATGAACGAATCTACGATACTGATATGGGTCGATGTCAAGCGAGCGTCAATATGCGCGACGTTGACTTCTAAATCATCGGGATCCTGTCGTCTTTCGATATGGATCGATTTTACCTCCAGTAATCGACTCGATGTTCTCAACATTCGAATAGCTTCTTGCGCGCCGTATTTACTTTTACCGGCGCATACGTAAAATTCATCGATGACAACATCTACTCCGGTCGAAAGATCCACCGACGCATCAAAGTCGGCAATTATCACATTACTCATTGCTTCAAATTGCCAAGGTACGGTTACAGACCATTGTCCTGAAAATGTTCTAAAGTCAGTGGAGGCCATTACATTCACTCTGGAAATAGAAGCCGACTGATGGTATCCATCCTCTGTCGTGAAAGCCAAATTGATTTCGTTCATCTTCACATATGCTTCACTCGTAATCGAAACGGGAACAGTTCTTAGTTCAACACCGCCTGGGATATTCATAGAGATGGATCCAGCATTTTTGTGCTCAAAAAGCGAACTCACCACCGAGATTCGTTCGAGTTTGCCTGTGACGATTGACTTCGAATCAGTAACCTCCAAAACTGCTCTTGCAACATAGTCCACGCATGGAGGAACATCGTCAATAAGCAATACACGTCGCGTTGGCAAATCGCTCCATCGCATGTTGGGTGCCTCCAGCGCATGTGATGACGGAGCGTGCTGTGATTGCAAAGAAAAACTTTCCCGATTCGAATCACTTTGAGTTTCTGTCGTTGCTGAACTGAATTTTCGAATCATAGCAACGCAGTCATAAAGAGATGCATCAACCTCAATACCACCGATATCTGCATGGACGTATACATTTTCATCTCTGCGTTCTGCTCTCGATATTGAAATATTTGAAACAGTTGCTGCTATAGTGTTACTTTCACAAAGTACCGAAAATGAATCGATTTTCACTGTGGACCAAGCTATCGGCTCTTCCTTTATGGTCGTAGAAGCTGCATCAAAAGCGAGACCCTTCACTTTGACCCGTAACCAAAAGTCGGGCTCCTCGTCAATATATTTACCATTACCGTTCACATCGAGAATTTCTAAGTCAATATCAGGCAAAGATACCCTGGCGTCCAGTGTAATCGGAGGCGCAATCATCGCAGAAACTTTGAACAGTTTGTCCGAACGCCAGTTGGATACATCCATTTTGTTCACCTGCATGCGTGAAAAAATATCAAATAGCATGGCGAGACTCTTAACATCTGAAGGTAAAATAGATAAAGAGATGGGGTCAAAGCGCTGAACTGCAAGTCGCTGGGTACGATTTACCGTATTTTTCTCGGAAATAATTGCTGCGCTCCAACCATTCAAGATGAAGGTCTTGTCACCGGATATGTTTGTCCCGATGCACATGTTGTCAACCGAAAACGAGCTTTTCATCGTTCCTACTAAATTTTCTAATTCGTTTAACGATGCAATATCACCAATATCTTTCGCAGATTCCAGTAAGTCGTTCATATACGTGTCTCTTCCTACGAAGACATTGATTTCATCATTCTCGTCTCTTACGACACCACCAGAAGTCGAAGTTAATCTATCAAATCCAGCACAAAGTAAAGGTTCTCTCGTTTCATTGTGCACCAAACACACCGATAAACCTTCTAGAGTAATATCCATTTGCTTAGCGTATTCTTTAGCCTCCAACAACGCTTCAACCGTCTGCAAACGAGAACTCGTATTCAATTTCAAGGCTTCACAAAGCGGGAACAGAGTAGCACTCAATCTATTTGCAAAAAGCGAGCTCTTTGGAACTTTATTTACCGCAAACTGTAGAATCAGCTCCAAAGATACCGAATCAATCACAACATTTAACGGAGCGACTACGAGAGATGTTATATTTTGACCTTCACTCGTTTCAAGAGTGATTGACGCATGTTTATGGTTGTCCTTCCCTCGGAGAATTTCCGTCATCTTATCACCCGATACTACGTAAGCAGAAAAACTTTGCAAAACAACTTTGAGATCAGAACTATTGCTTTCCATGGGATCAAGGGTCTCCTCTTCATTGACTCGAACATAGACTTTGTCGTATACTAACTCTATGCACTTATCGGCTCCAAAATTATCGTGCAGTCGAACAGAAAGTTTTGGTATCGCTACTTGGAAAACACAATCTGTGTGCTCCATAATTTGTTGGTGCAGTTTGATGCGCGCAGCTTGCCTAGGTTTATTTAACTTCGATCGTTTATACCGTTGCCGTCGTTGTCCACGTTGATGCATGTGTTCGATAGTTGTGAATGACAGTTTTGTCGCTACAGACGCGGTAGCTTCCAAACCTCGCTTTAGTCTACGCCGCAAATGAAGGCCCGTCAGTGTACTAGATGACTTGAAGCCAAGACTAGCGAAGATTTCTTCTTCCTCGGCGTATTCTGCGTCATCATCTTGGTCCATATCATCATATGTATCGTTACTACAACCATCGTCATCATAATCATCACTACCAGTCGTATTGGATGACGAAGAAGCAATGATGGCGTCTTTAACTATTTCTGATAATCGCTGAGAAGTGTCCTTGGATTTCGCCTCTGTCCTCTTTCTTGACGGGCCGCGTTGATTAGGCGTTGACTTCTTGGACTCTCTTCTTCCTCTCAGGACTGCACGTTTTGCATACTGCCACCACTCTTTCCAACTTTTTCCATCCTTATTTAATGGTCTTTTCGCAAATGCATATTCTATTCTCTTTTTCCAAACCTTCAGTGCGGATTCTAGATGGGCAATTGAGATGAGCTGAGCGGGCGTTAAGGCTAGGTGAATCGCGTCATCGTTCACAGCGACAATCGCAGCGGCAAAACCACGATTCTTCTTACGCCGAGAAACTCTGAGAAGCAAAGTGGTATTATCAATACGTATCAAGGTCGGTGATGGTGATCCTTCATGCGAATGCTCTTTAGCAGGTGATGAAATCGTAAGGAAAGGGTGTTCCGGAAACCAGCCTCTCGGCGTACGACAATCGCACTCTAACGCAACGCGGAATCCGGTAACGTCTATGGATTTAACTCGCGTTTCCATAAAATCAACAGATGACGCTTGGCTGTAGAATGCGCTCGCTATTTCCGAAGATTTACTATCTGCATCGTCATCGTTCGGATTCGCGATTCGTAAGCAGTCCAGGCGTATGGAAAATTCTGAAAGATGTTTCGTTTCGTCGTCGTCACTGTCTTCTGTCTGTTCTTTTTCTCGTTTTGGTGATATGTCTTTGAAAATGATAGTTACGTTCTCTAACTCTACGTGCATACTTGCAAACAGAGGTGCCCAAATAGCCATCAATGCGGGATCTTCCTGCATTGATGCGATGTCGTCTATACTCTTCTGAAGCTTTTCTCTCGCGATATCTTCTGCTTCCGTAGAAGACGCCGCCGCGCCAAACGCTCGGAACCAATCATCCTCTTCCCGCGGAGAACACTGTATCACAACATCACTCACTCGAATATTTATCGGATGCCTACGTGCATACCACGTTTTCCAATCCATAGATAGCGATAAGTTTCCAATCGTTCCCTTCGTGATGGAAAATGGTAGTTGCAACGAAGAGTCGTTGTTCAAATTTGAAGCATTTAAGCAGATATTTTCCAAGTTTACGTTCCCAGACCACACTGAAGTCGAGACAGACGTTCTGTCCAAACCAACGATATAGTTACGGAGCACCCGTTCCAATATCGGTGCCACTATGTAATTCATTCTGTGCGTTGTGTGCGTTCAATTTTCGTTTTGTTCGCTTTTTTCAATTTTGCAGTTTTCATCGCGCGCTCTCTTTTATCACTTGTTCAGGTCCATTGTTATATTAGCGAGCGACTATCAGATTTGTCTTGGAAAGACCGAAACATCAACACGAATATTGGGTTGGACAGAGCGCAATTTGCGCTCCGAAAAGATGGAAATAGGCTATATATATGGCGAATTGTCAATATGTAAAAACATTACTCTCTCACTGACTAATAAAGAGGAAGAGAAAGGGACAGGTGTGAATTTGCGTGTCAGCGTATGATTAAAATTTTACTTTCATCTTCGATCTGTCAATCGTGACGATACCTTCCTTCGTACGAAGCGTCGGGATGTCAAAACTTATACCTTTTGCGCAACTAATCTCGCGCTTGAGCACTTCTTCCTGCATGGCTTTCCGCTTTTTCTCGGATTCGAGGTATTCTGCCGTCGCTTTGGAAAGCTGCGTCTCGAGCGCCCGAATCTTGAGCACGTCGCACTCTCTAGATTCTCGCGCATTGTATTTACGTTTCCATTTTTCGGAGTTCGCATTCGCGGACGTCGTGTTTAAGCGCTCCTCTTCGATGGTATCGCGGTGAATAGCTTTCATGTTCTCCACGTAATTTCTGTGGTCTTTTCGTAGATTTGAAATAAAGTCTCGGTGACTTGCGCTTAATTTTTCCTTCTCGAGTGCATTCGCCGATCGCTCGGCGCTGATTTGGTCGTTAAAGGCTTGGATTTTGCTTAAAAGCGTTGCTTCGCGAGTATTACTTTCGTCGATGTCCGATTGATGTGCCAATTTTACCTCTTCCAATGATTTCGCCCACGCTTCGTTCTCAGATTTGCGAACGTTTTCGAGTCGGTTCTCGAGTGCACGCAACGATTTCTCCAGATTATTCTGATAGCTCGTCGTGATTTGTTTCGTTTGACTTTGAAAATAGGCTTCCATGCCAGAAATTTTCGTTTCGCTGGCTCTCGCCCTTTCTTCAATCTCTTTCCGTAAGGTGGAAACTGTTCCTTCATGGCAGCGGTTCAGATGCGCGATAGTTTCCTCTTTCTCTAATTCAAATTTACGAATGCTTCTCTCCTTCTCCGCGTCCATGTCCAACATCTTTTTCTCGTATACATTGATCATATCTTGCATCTCTGCGTCGTCAATGTTTTTCGTCGCTTCGACGGCTTCATCTATTTCTCGCGATAGTCTTCTCGCGAAATCTTCATTCATCGCACGCGCCTTGTTTTCAAACGCGAGATCCGCTTTCCTCTTTTCCGAGTCGAGCACTTTTTCTGCATCCATGAGAGCACTTTTGTGAGATCGCTCGAAAGATACACACAAAGCTCTTTTTTCTTCGTTGAATATTTCGCGGACTTCGCGAAGTCGAGTATTCATTTCTTCCTTCACATCCCGTGCTGCTTCGTTTGCTCGCATATTTTCTTTACGTAAACCGAGAATTTCCTCCCTCAAACGTGTTTCTCGCGCCCGGGAGGCTTCAGCCTCGAGAGATATTGCTCTTCGTTCGGCATCTCGCCTTGTAGTTTCAGCGTCGTGAGAATTCTGAAGTTCTTGGATCGTGTATTCAAAATCTGAAGCTTGAGACTCGTGCTCTCGGAGCGCTTGCGCGAGCGTTTTGTTTTCTTCTTTTGCTTGACGCAGTTTCTCTTTCATTTCTTCGTTTACGAGTACAGCCTTTCTCTCAAAATCTCTTTTTTGTGTTTGTAAGTGCTCATGTCGAGATGCCAACGCATCCTCGAGCGCACACTTGTGCTGTTCTTGTAAAATCTCAATTTCTGATTCATGTTCCCTGCGAAGTTTCGAGTCGAGTTCAAAAAGCTCCTCTTTGTGTTGTTTCGAAATAGCCATAGAATTTTCGAGCGTCTGAACGTGTCTTTGCTCAAAGTCCGCGTTCGCAATCTCTAAGTCGCGCGCCACCTTCTTCTCTTTTTCTAGCGCGAGGTGTGTCGCATGTCTCGCATCTTCAAGTTTACGCAGATTCTCGGCAATTCCTCTTTTATCGCTCAAAGCTGTTTCGAGGCGTCGTTCGAGCGTTTCAATAACACTTGACTGTTCTGTATTCACTTTGATACCATCTTCGCGGGAGGCATGAACAATATCGAGTTGTTTATTAAGCTCTTCATTCATATTGCGTAGTTTCACGCTCGAACTTATTTCGTTTTGAAGTTTCTTCTGAAGGTCTATACTCAGAGACTGTTCCTTCTTTACGTTTTCCTTGAGAGCCTCAACCTCTCGAGATAAAACGTCGCACGCGTCTACTTGGCGAAGGAGACGCGATTCCAAGGCTTCACGAACCGAATTGACTTCTTTATTGCATTCTTCACGGTAAAACAAGCTTTCCTTTTGGAAATTTCTCTCTAAGCTTTCACATCCACGCTTAAACTTTTCGGCATTTAAAGCGGTTTGACTTTCGTGCTCCTCCATGAGCGCTCGTACGCTTTCTTTTCCTTTCGTCTCGAGAGTTTTGTACTCATTCAACATTTCTTCGTATTTTATTTCCATCGATTTCAATTTTTCATCTTTGCTTTCAACTTCTATTCGCCGCGCCTCCACGACCTCTTCTAGATGTTCAGCCTTCGTCTCCCACGCCCGCCGTTCTCTTTCAATTCTACTCTTCTCTTCCTCCAATGATTGACGAAGTTCCATCTCTTTTAATAACTTTTTGTTCGTCTCACTCACGGTGTGTTCTATCGTTTGTTTCTGCTCTCGTTCTTTCTGTTCGCTCAGTTTAAACAAAATTTCGAGCTCTTCCATTTTTTCGTTCAAAGCATCTGATTTCGATTCCGCTTCTCGTATGATCTCGCGCAACGCTTCATCCACGCCGCTTTGCATTATACGCGTCTTCGCTTCCAACTCGTTTGCAATTCGTTCGAACCGTTCTTTTTCATTAGCCTCTTCGCGCCATTTCGAGTGCGTCTCTAAAACTTTCCTCGCCGCATCCGCTCGACACAGTTCGATAGTGTTCGAGTGTTCTTCTTCCATTTCTTTTTCTCGCTCTCGAGCGTCTTCGGTTTCAGAGTGCAAATTGGAGACTACTTTCGTCAGCTGAGCAATCTTCTCGCACATTCGTTTCTGTTTTTGATATTCCACCCGAGAAAGAGAGGGAGAGAGAGAGAGAAAGAGAAAGATATGTTTAATTGGTCGCGACTTATATCAAAGGAAGCGCGCGCAAGAGTGAGAGGTTTGGTCGATGAACACACGCGCACACGAGTCAAACTTTTTTGCTCAGGGGCTTAGAGATTCACATGCGAGAGATGCGAGTTTAAGCGTGTAAAAAAAGAGAACAAATAGGATTCACTTTCGAGCGAAGACACGCACCACAAGAACATCGCGCGGAAGAGCAGCGGTAGTGGTGGTGGTGTTCGTCGCCTCTTCTTCCTCTTCGTTTAAAAAAGGACGGCCTCTTCCCATGCCGGCAGTCATTTCCTTCGTTCGTATCTCCTTTGTTTTTGACGCGCGAGACGAGGGCGAGATCGGTTTGACTCGGTTTCACACCAAAAAGACAAGAAAGAAAAATAAAAGCGCACATCCACGACATACGCGCACGACACGATGAGAGCGACAACGAGTAGTTTTGCGACAACATCAGCCAGCTCAATAACCGATACCCTTGCCCTAAAAAAGCAACAGAAGAAGATGCGTGCCAACGCAGGAGTCCGCTGCGGAGCGACGAAATCATCTTCATCATCATCAGACGACCAAACAAAAGATAAAAAGATAGTGATTCTTGGAGGCGGCTTGCAAGGCTTAGCTTCGGCGTATTTCTTGTGCAGCGAGAGAGGGTGCACGAACGTGACGTTGGTGGAACGGTGCGACAAGGTGGCACCAGCAGCTTCCGGGAAAGCGGGAGGATTTCTATCCCCGGGCGGTTGGGGTAATAAGCAAACGCGAGAGTTGCACACGAAGAGTTTTGAACTCCACGAAAAGTTGGCGAAAGACTTGGACGTGACGTCGTTTCGTAAAATTCGAACGTTATCGGTGCAAGCCGGTGAGAGCGGATTAGCGGATCCGTTGGTAGAATGGTTAGACGGCGATATTCAGCAGAACTCGGTTTTGGACGAGAATACTGCGCAAGTAACTCCGTCGGAGCTTTCGAGTAAGTTGCACGAATCCGCGACGAAAAATGGATTGAAGACTTTATATAGTACGGAGTGCACGGGGATTAGTTTTAAAGACGAAGCGCGGAGCGTTGTGAACGGTGTACACGTGAAGAATAAAAGCGATGACTCGCAATCGATCACTCTCGAATGCGACGTCGTCGTCGTTGCGATGGGTCCGTGGACGACGAGAGCGGCGAGTTGGTTTCCCGATGCCGACTTTCCTATGACTGGCATTAAATCAACTTCGATAGTTTTTGAAGCTTCAGACGCGGTGAAAAGCAATCCAGCGGCGTTATTTTGTGCCGAAGACCCTCGATTCCAAACACACTTGGAAGTGTACCCCAGAGTCGACGGATCGGTGTATTTATGCGGGATTGGCGGGAGCGATTATGTGGACGAGGATAGATTAGCGCCGGGGGGCGATTGTGAATCTGCTGATCTCATCAAGGCAGATCCCAGCCGAGTGCAAGCGGCATGGGATTCTTTCAAGTCCATGTCCCCGTCCGTTGGTTCCTCGCCTCCAATTTTAACGCAAGCGTGTATGCGCCCTTGCGCTCCAGACGCGTTACCTTTTCTCGGTAAGTTGCCGAACGTCGAGAACGCAATCGTGGCGAGCGCGCACAACTGTTGGGGGATTCTATGGGCCCCTATTACCGGTCAAATCGTTTCCGAATTGATCATGGATGGTAAATCGAGTTGTAATCTCGAACACTTTAGCCCAGGGAGGTTCGCGAGACCTGCCACAAATGGACGCGGGCGAAAGAAAGGAATACTCTCGGTAGGCGAGCAATGGTAAAAAGCCCCCCCTCTTTTTTATATATTCCTGTACTACTTTGTCAAAATTACAACCTTATTCTTTAAAAATTAATTCAAGCGTTTTGAAACATGAGATACTCTTGTATTTCCTTCACCTTACCATTCGTGAGTGCTTTAAACTCGAGTGCAATTTGCTTGTTTATCCCTCGCGAGCATTTGCCAACTTCCTCGTAGTGTTTCAATAAAGCATACGTTTCGGCTACGTTGAACTTTGGAATCTCAAAATCGAAAACGTTTTCATCCTCACTCTTGAAGACTGGATTCGAACTCCCAACATCTGTGGTGCTATCACACGCAATATATCTGCCACCATTCGCCGTTGGAAAGCACGAGCGCAACTTCAACGCTAACCGCAATCTGTCGGTGTGTATATTTTTCCTCGATCGTGGGCCTTTCACCTCGTGCATATCCGAAGGCCCGTATAACGCATTGTGTTCGTCAAAAGCGAAAACGACTCGAACGTCCTTTTGCTTCACTAACTCATCTACGACGTCAATTGCATTCTGCGTGACGTGCTGATCGCCTTTCTCTAACCCAGACTTAACTATTTCGAGTAAGGTTTGTTTACCATCGCTCGTTTTTATCTTCCCCAAGAGCGTTTCGTTTGGCTCAGCCGCGACGGCGTGGAGAAACACTCGAGCGGCGTCTGGCGTATCCCAAAGATCCTCTTGCTCCCCTTCTCCGTGTTTCTGGTACGAACTTCTCGTCACCAAGTGTGATGCACGAGGCAAATAAACGACTAAAGATCCTAAAGCGCGTTCGCGTAATACGAGCATCGCGAGAGAGACAGATTTACCACTTCCTCGGTATCCTCTCAAGTGCACTTGCTCGTGACGAGCTACGACCTCTCTGAGCGCGTCGTCGCACTTTCTATACAGCAAACCATTCGCACCAGTAAACGCAAACTCTCTCTCGATTGCTTTACACTGATCTAGAGGAAGTTGCGATTTGCTCACCAGCACGTATTTCCCGACAGAATCGCCATCTAGTTTTGCAAAATCTGTCGTCGTTTCTTGTTCTTGTTCTTGTTCTTGTTCTTGTTCTTCTTGGTCTTCACCGGAAGATTTCGCCGCGAACCCGCGCGTTGGAATCGTCGTCGTCTTTCTTCGTCTTCTTCTCACTCTGATCGCGTCGCACTTCACCTCTTTATCCTCCTTGTTGTTGCAACTACTGCTCGTCATTAAAAAACTTCTTCTAAAACTATTCGTTTTACTGCGCAACATCTCCTCTTGCTGTCGTGGCGCCAAAGTTGAAGGCGACGAGGACGAGGCGAAAGCGGTGCGTTCAGCGTTGGCAACAGAAGAAACCACGCGCGTATATGATGCCATCAAATGTCTCATCGTCGTCGTTCTCGATGCCACGAACATTATTCTTTTCTTTTTGTGAGAAGAGAAAGAGCGCATCGTTTTTTCTCGTCGGGGGCGATGTTGTTTGAAGAAGGAAAAATTTTTCCCTGTTTGTGGACTAAAATTTTTCGAATGGAGTTGGAGTTCGAATGGAGAAGAAAGAAAACAAAAAGGATTGCTCTCTCTCTCTCGCTCTTCATAGAAGAGGGAAATAGTGTGTGCTTGAGCGCGCTCTCTCAAGGCTCACTCGGTCCTCTTCTTCGCGCAAACACGCGCATATTTGCAAGGGAAGAGAGAGAGAGAGGGAGAGAGAGAGAAAGGAGGAGGAGAAAGAGCGAGAGAGAGAGACGAGAGAGTGAAAGAGAGAGAGAGAGATTTATTCTCCTGCTCTTGTGTGTGGGTGTGGTTTCAGGTTTCTTCGATCAAAGAAAGAGAGAGAAGAAGAAGAAGAAGAAGAAGAAGGTTTATAGAATAGAAAGAGGAAGGGTAAACGAGAATAAGTATAATGTCTTCCTCTCAGCTCAATCAGGATAATGGTGCGGACTTACAGTGTCCTTTGCCGTTCCCAGAGCGCTTCTATGCGGCTATCGCTTTCGCTACCGATCCGCCACCATCCTCGCGTCAAGTCTCCGATGAAACAAGATTATTGTTGTACGCTTTGTATCAACAAGTGATGGTTGGACCGAATTACGAACCGAAACCGTGGGGGTGGTCGAGTCTAGAGCTAGCGAAATGGAACGCCTGGTCCAGTTTAGGAGAGATGGATGCGAAGGAGGCGATGACGCTTTACGTGCACACGATGGAGGAAGAGAATGAAAACTGGTGGCAGCTTTCCACGAACGACGGAGATCCGGAAGACACGCAAGTTGCGATAGAAAACGCGAGAAGATGGACGATGGAAATGGGTTGGGGTGCCGATCGGAGTTTGTTGAGTCCAGCGTCGATGTCTAGCCAACGCGGAGGAGAAGGAGGAGGAGGAGGAGGAGTGGGAGGAAACGGCGCGGATATCACGCCGCCCTTATCTCCACCGATGCCAGGACGCGTTATGGGTGGTAGAAACGGATACATCGCAACGAATAACAACATGAACAATATGAACACGAACGATAATAGAGATATGCACAACAATAACGAAAACGCGATGCTTTCCGCGTCGACTTCCCAGGTGTTCCACCATCAACAGCAGCAGCGCGACGGTGGAAGAAGCAGTAACGGAGGGAGTAGCGGTTTGAACAACATGCAAGAGAATAAGCAACAGTTGCAAATTTACGGAGGAGGAGGAGGAGGTTTAGTAGTAGCAGGAGGCAATGGGGATACTTGCCCGTGGTATTTGCAAACGAAAGAGGCGCATGAGAGCATAGCAACCGCTCGAGAGGATGGGAATTGGACATCTTTAGGAACTTCGACTTTAGGCTCGGCGCTAACGCCACGTTCATCGAGATCTCATGCGAGACACGGCCACGCGGCCTATGCGATTGGGAATAAGATGATTGTTATCGGTGGTAATACCGCAGGTACGGTGCGTTCAGACGTCATAGCTTTAGACTGCAAAACCTTGCAATGGGAACAGGTGGAGTGTATTTGCGTGCAGCCGGGCGCGAATTTTACGCCTCGGCACGGTCACGCCGTGTGCGTTACTGATGAACGCGGAGAGAATCATACCGAGTTACTCGTTTGTGGGGGGTTTACAAAAGATGTTTCGTCGAAAGCTGCTGGGAGAAACGGAACTACAAAACCCGCAGAGTTTGAAATGTGGATATTAGACTTATCCAACTCGTTTCAAACGGGCATTTCGCAAAACCTTTCGCAAAATTCAAACTTAGGAAAATGGACGAAAATAACCACGAACGGGAAAGGTCCGTGCGCGAGAGGTGGGCATACGGCGTCGAGATGTGGCGAAAACATAGTTATTTTTGGAGGCGAAACGCCGAGCGGTCAGTGTTTGGGAGATTGTTGGTTGTATCACGTCAGCTCGAGGACGTGGACAGAACTTCGATGCAAAGGATGGACGTATCCGTCGCCTCGACGAGGTCACTGCGCGACGGCGTACATAAACAGCGCGGGCGCGCACTTTGTGTACGTCTTTGGCGGGAGCACCTCGTCGGGCTGCGTGAACTCGGAAGTGTACGCTTTAGATGTGAAAGCCTGTCGATGGCGAAAGACCAATCCTGAGGGTGGATTTATGCCGCAACCTCGTTCTGGTGCGGCCTCTGCGCGTTTAGGCGATATGTGGTACGTAGTCGGTGGTGGTAATAGCGAAGGCGGATGCGTAGATACTGTGGCTTTGACCCTTAGAGATCCTCTTTCCGCGGAGCCAGCGTGGGCGGAAACGTGTAGAGCGGCACCGGCTTCGGCGGTGGCCTCCGAGAGCGGCACGTGCATAGCTATCCCTGAAATTGCAGCTTTAGTATCGTTTGGAGGGTACGATGGTGTACGAGACCGTGGCGACTGTAGCATTTCAAGACATCCTCAGTTTCTGATTGAACGAAGCGGATCAAAAGACCACTTGTTGGGCGCCGGCAAACCGCCGGTGGCGCCTTCGCGGAACGCGTCGAACAACAACAACATCAATAATGCTAATAACAGTTCGAATAGCAACATGCAACACACAGCTTCCGTGCAGCGCTTCAATCAGCAGAACGATTCGACTCAAATGCAAACGAGAGAAAACAGTAGCAATTCAGTCATGAACGAGGAACTCGCGGCGTTGAGAAGGCAGCTGCAAAGAGCGAAACGAGTGGAAGAACAACTCCGTGTTGAGCTCGAAGACGAACGGTCGATGCGAATGCAGTTAGAGGATGAGTTGGAGAGGCAAAGCGCGCGTGGTAGCAGAGGGATGGGTAGACGTGGTAGTTCAATGGGTTTAGCGCGCCAAGGATCTTCTCACGGTTCGATTTGGAATTTTATAGCTCCGGATCCGTACTCGAACGACTGGCGTTAGGAATGGCTGGTAATTTTGATGCGTGTTGAACAAAATAGAATGACCAACGAGAACATGAAGAGTTTCTTTGCGCTGTAGTAAAATGCTCACATTAAACTTACAATATATTCTTTACTTTCTTTTTCTCGCTCATGTTATGTGTTAGTGTTAGTATTGATTAAATAAACCCACGCTCTTTACGAACTTACGCTTTACCCAGTTCGACCATCATTCTATGCATCGCTTCGCCCATTTTCGCCGGACTCCGAACCACATTCACAGAAGCCTGCTCCAAAGCTTCGATCTTACCAATCGCCGTTCCAGCCTTACCTTGTGTAATTGCGCCCGCGTGGCCCATCCGTCGACCCGGAGGAGCGGTCAAACCGGCAATAAATCCAACCACGGGTTTGTTCGTTCCAGAAGCTTTGATAAACTCCGCAGCCTCTTCCTCCGCCGTGCCGCCAATTTCTCCAATCATGATAATCCCTTCCGTTTCATCATCTTCAACGAATCGTTCTAAGCAGTCCACAAAATTCGTCCCGTTAAAAGGATCACCGCCGATTCCAACGACTGTTGATTGTCCTAGTCCATACTCTGTGGTTTGAAACACCGCTTCGTAAGTAAGCGTCCCGGAACGCGAGACGATGCCGATTTTTCCCGGCTTGTGAATATATCCCGGCATGATACCAATCTTACACTCGCCCGGTTTGATAATTCCGGGACAGTTTGGACCAATCAATCGAGATCTACTCTGCGACATTAGTGCGTCTTTTACTCGGATCATATCGTGTTGAGGCACACCTTCTGTAATGCACACGATTAAGTCCAACTCAGCCTCTAAGGCTTCCAAAATCGCACTCGCGGCAAACGGTGGAGGGACGTATATACTCGTCGCGCTCGCGCCGGTTTGCTCTTTCGCCTCTCTCACCGTGTTAAACACCGGTAAATTTAAGTGCATGGTCCCGCCTTTCTTTGGCGTCACGCCTCCGACTAACTTTGTTCCGTATTTAATAGCCTGTTCCGAGTGAAACGTTCCGTTTTTCCCCGTAAATCCTTGACAAACGACTTTCGTGTCTTTGTTGACGAACACTTTCGGTGGATTTGAGGAAGATTTCGTTGACATTGATTTTGTCACTGCCGTTGCTCTTGCTCCTATTAATGATGACGATGATGAAGAAGATGTGGTACACGAAGAAGAAGAAGAAGAAGAAACAGAGGAAGAGCACGAGGCGGCGACGCGCTGCGCCGATCGTCGTAAATACATATGTTGACTCTTTCTTTTAACTTCTTTGCTTTTCCGTGTGAGTGTAATGAGGCAGTTGAGAAAATACAAAAATTGTTCTCTTTTGGTGGTTGGCGCAAGGAACAGGGCAGAGGTCGTGGGGCGATTTTTGATCAGACAGAGAAGAATCGAATCATTTTTCTCGAGAGAGAAGAGAGAGAAAATTTTTTCCCTTTGCCCTCATCAAACTTTTGGACGCTGATTAAGAAAGAAGAGAGAGTAAAGATGGCAGCATCCGTCTCTTGGTCGCAACGATGGCTCAGACCAGAGGTAAGCGATTCGAGAAGCAGTTCGTTTTTCGAAACAACAACGGACGATACGTGTTAATCGTACATTTTTCTTCTTCTTCTTCTTCTTCTTCTTCTTCTTCTTCTTTTCCTTCCAATTTTGAAGAACGTTTACCCTCCTCCTTCTCCTCTTTTTCTTTATCTCTCTCTGACTGATTTCTTCTCTCTTCCTTCTTATATGTGATACAACAAACAGGTCTACCCAATCTTCGCCGCGTTAGGTTCTGCCGTCGGTTTGTGCGCCTTTTTCTGCACGAGGCAGTTGACCACTTCTCCGGGCTTTACCGCGAGCAAAGCGAAAAGAGCGACGGCGATTCCGGAAACCGCGCAAGACTTTAAAGAGGGTGAAAAGTTTAGAAACCACTTCATCCGTCGCTCGGTTTTAGGAATGAAACCGGAAATTATGCCCGGGTTGAACTCGAGCATGACAAAAACGAACTAATTTTGTAACTAGACGACGACGATGATGTGCGCGTGTGTGTATTCCGAAAAGAACGATGTGAAAGCGAAGAGAGGGAGAGAGAGATCTTGCAGAAAAGGAGGAAAAACGCGCGAAAGCGACGGACATACCAATCTGTCGCACTCTCTCTGCCTCTCTCTAAATGATAGTACATTCTGTTTGTAATGAAGACATCACGTTTGCTACTCGCATTTTTTGTAAACAAGGTTTCTAAACCGCTGCTGCTGCTCCTGCTGCTGCTGCTGCTGCCGCGCACGCGTGTTTGCGTGTTTTTCATGTTTTTTCATCTGCTTTTATATCTCTCACACCTCTTTACAAAAATACTCGCGCGCGAACCCTTCCTTTCATAAACATTTCTACGCGCTAATAAAACGAGAATGGCCTCCTTCTCCGGCGGCGGCGGCGGTGGCGCTCGTCGCAGGGTGAGCTTTGAGAGCGATTTAGAGCGGCTGCTGCTCCGAGAAGAGGAAGAAGAAGAAGAAGAAAGAGAGAGAAAAGGAGGAGCGATACTTCCAGAGGAAGAAGAGGAAGAAGAAGAAGAAGAAGAAGAAGAAGAAGAAGAAGAAGAAGAAGAAGAGAGAGAAACAACTGCCCCGTTGCCATCTTCGCCGCCGCTCATTAAAGGGCAATATCGTCGACTGATTCCAAGAAAAGCATCACTATTTCTC
>Ga0209309_10001814_pt1 | contig 20533 bp, 14 predicted proteins | sample COGITO_mtgs_1204_2_FD_184807 | JGI IMG/M metagenome (GOLD analysis project Ga0209309, IMG submission 184807) | Pelagic marine microbial communities from North Sea - COGITO_mtgs_120412 (SPAdes) (version 2) | ecosystem: Environmental > Aquatic > Marine > Epipelagic ... | reverse complement strand
TAAATCTTTTTATTATATACATTATTTCTTACCTACATATAAACCAAACCAGGCTGCACCCGCACCTACAATTACTGATACAAAAGCTGATTGAGCATTAGTAGGATCTGGTAACGTCATAAACCACATACTAGTTTTATAAAACATTACTCCATACAGACTAATTAACAAACGAGGAAACACTCTCCACTTGTCAAAACCTTCTGCATCGTTGTACCAGGACTTTCTTTGTGCCTGTACAGGTGCAGGTATAGGTTTTTCCTTAACCACTGCATTTTTAAATTCTTCAGTCATCTAAAAAACTCCATATTTTGTGTGCCTATTATATTAGATTGTTGATCTAAGTTTGTATTAACTAGGCCATAATAATTATTTACATTATCATCTAAAACTACACTTGCATATATAGTTCTTGGCTCATACCAACTAGAACTATCAGGTATATTCATACTTTGATAAGTATCAAATCCAGCAGAGTAACCCATATAAGCTAGTAAATTAGCTTGTCCTTGTGCATTGTACTCACCAGACTCGCTCTGACTTCTTTCGTTTTCTTCCTGTTGAGACTGTATATTTTGACTTACAATATCTTCTGCAATTTGATCAGCTTCAGAAGAAGTCATTACAGACGATGTAACACTTTGTATTTGGTTCTCCATAGTAGTTACTTGCACCTCAGCCATCACCATAGACGGGGTATTATCCATAGAAGGCATAGGCATAATCTCAATAGATTGTAATACATTATTAGTTTCTACTTGGGCAGTAGCAATACGATTAGAAACAGTAGGTGAACTAACGTTCCCTACGTTTACATTAGAAGCATCAACAGTTGAATTAGATATTTGAGAATTAGAACCATTATTCGATGCAGAATAACTACCAGCTACAATAGACGACACAACGTCATTTATACTAGCGTTAACTGTTCTAACATTACGTCTTACATCTCTTCTTTCAGGTGACTCTTGTATTTCTTCGTCTATTTCTTCAGGAGTTATTTCATCAATAGATTCGTCTAAGGCCTCTTCTTCTTCCTCTATTGCTTCTTCCTCATCAAAAAATTCTTCTTCAGCTATCTCCTCTACAAAAACTAAAAAGTCTTCTTCTATTCTTTCTTCAAAAACTTCAAAATTTTCAATGATTTCAATGTCTTGAGGTAGCTCTATTATTTCTATTTCTTCCAAGTTAGGGAGAGCATCAACAAACTCAATATCGTACTCGCTGTCAATATGTATAAATAATGGATCATTTTCTAATTCGTACTCTTGATCAAGCTCAATATCATAAATGATAATAGTGTCATCGTAACTATAATCATCATCACCCCCAAAACCACCATCTTCAAAAGTAGTTGTAGCGGTGAAAGTAAATTGATCTTCTTGGTCATTAAATCCGTATATCGTTTCGTCTTGGTCATACCCAAATATTATATCTTCATCCACACCATAAAGAAAGTCATCATCCTCAAAATCATTTGTTAAGTCATACACATCACAAAGGTCTGAGTAAGAAGAATTAACTAAACATTCAGAAGAAAGATTGCTAAAAGACTCATCTACAACTTCTGCGGTAGTAATACTAAAGTCATCTGTTTGCATGTATTGTTTTGCATTAGTGTCTTCATATCGTAAGTAGGTTGTTGCTTGATTATTACCTTGAACGCCTATGGTAATATCGTGTGTACGAATTTGTATCTTATCGTATCTGAACTCAATTTGATTTGTACCTTCATACAAGATAGCCTCAAAAGTGTTTTGCAGTTGGTTGCTGTATTCTTTTGCATTGTACCACCCAACAACAAAGTATTGATCTGTGTCAGATGTATTACCAAATGTCTGAATATAAGGATTTTGAGTGCCATTTCTATTAATTAAATCAGTCCACATTGGAAAAACGCTGTAATTAAATGAACTTGCTGGTAGTGTTTCTGACATATAATTTCTTTGTCTAGATACCGAAAAGTTATCTTGAAAAGTAAAAAAACCATTCATAGATATATTTACTTGATCAAAGGTTTGGTCATAGAAAGTAAAATCAAAACCAATATCTTTCATCCCGCTCATTGAATCGTCGCCAAGGTTAAGAGCTGTGCCTGAGCTTTGTATATTTATTATGCTTTCTGTACCAACAGTAAAAACTGGGTCAGTTGCCCAGGCAGATGTCGTTAAAAATAATAATGTAATTAGCCTGAACATATTTTGTGCTTAGGATATTTTTTACAGAAGTCACCTTTACGATATGCTTTTATTTCATACCCGGTAAGTTCTTTCTTTACCTCTTCCCAGTCTGGTCTTTCATGTGGATTTTGCTCCCAGGCTATACGAGCTTCTTCACCTATCTTACCTTTATACGGGCAGGGACTGCCGGCTTGCATCATCGAACGCCATACACGAGAATCCTCACAGAGTAAAGCAACAGCTGCTACTTTCATCCCCATATCGTATAGGCCTTTGCTAAGTTTTAAACGTTCGCAATTAGGATCTCGTACACTTCGACCAGATGATACGCCAAAAAACTGAGTTTGGACCGCCGAACTAGCTCCCGTGGTGCATAGGTCTTGACTATATGACATTATGGACGGAGCCACGGCACTTGGAGGAGGCGATTTAACTCTTTGTGTTACCTTTTGTGAACTATTACTTGTTGAGTTATTTGTGTTCACATTTTGTGAGGTATTGTTGTTGTTGTTAAAATTTTGATTATTTGTTGTAACGTCAGAACTCGATGTCGAAACATTGTTGTTATTATTGGTGTTAGAAGTTGTTGAACTGTTAACGTTATTGTTGTTATTTTGATTAGTAGAGTTGTTAGTTATCAAAGAAGTGTTGTTAACATTTTGTGTTTGATTAACAGTACTTGTTACAACAGAAGTATTGTTGTTGGTATTGGTTGCGGTTGAGTTGGACGTTGAATTAATTGTCGTATTATTCGTATTGAGATTTGTATTTGTTGAAGTGCTAGTAGATTGATTTACATTGGTATTGTTATTGGTATTGGTATTATTACTAGTAACAGTCGATGTCGTCGTAGTTGTATTCGTTATGTTTGAGTCCTCAGCTAGTAGAAGACTACTAACAGAAGCAACTGATACAAATATTACAAAGAGATCTCGTAAAGTCTTTTTCATTTTTCATTTCCTTTACTCTCCTCTCGCTCTGATTTACACACGCCTTGGCACTTATAGTCAACAGATTTTTGTTCTACAGGCACTTCTTTGCAACATTTTTTTTCTTTAAGTATCATATCCATATGTAAATACTCCTTGTGGGCCTCCTTTTGGTTTAGGAGGTGTTGCTACGTTAGGTGTTCCTCCAGGTAAACCATAACTAAATGCACCTGTCATTTGAGGAGCTTGTCTTTGTACTCCTCTGTAATTAGCTAAATCAATCTCGCCACCGCCGTCAGCTTGTTTTTGTTTAGCCAATGCCTCTAAATCACCTAACAATGATTTGTAAAAATCTTTACCTGCCTCTTCGCCTTTAAATGTTTTTCTAAATATAGAACCACCATCTCGTGTAGATTGATCTCTACCATCAAAATAATCTAATCTATTTCTAAACCCTGTAACATCTCTGTTGCCTATGTTATATGCAAGTCCATCTCTACCACCATAATTAACTTGAATATCTCCTTTTAAATCAACACCATACTGTTCTTCTAGCTGTTGAATTAAAGGAATAATTGGTTCCATTATTTGCATAGTTTGATCTACATTTTCTTGACTATATTTTTTACCTTCCATGCCAAAACTTACAGGTTTAAATTCATCTAAATCAATTGATGTGTAACCAGTTTTATTAGAAGGTTTTTTATTCATTAAAAGACTAGCAGCTAGTGCGGCTAATCCTAGATAAGGAGCCGCTGCTCCAAGCCATGTTTGACCACCAGCAGCAGTTGTAGATAATCCAGTTATACCTGAAGCTCCAGCTCCAGCTAAAGTTCCAAGACCAGATGCAAGAGATGGATCGTCAATAAAGTCAGCTAAAGATACGATACCTCCAACAGTTCCAAGAACATTACCTACACTTGTTACACCACTACCACCAATACCTTCTGTACCAAATCTAGGTTTGTTAAAGAAACCAGATATACCGCTGTACTCTGGAGCTGTTCCAATATTAGGAGTTTTACCAGAAACAAATTTATCAGCTGTTGGAACTAAATCACCACCGAATGCACTTGGTTTACCTGTTACGTAATTATAAAAATCTTTTATTTCTTCTAGTGGTTTCATTGCAGCTGGTGAACCATCAACATTAGTTAAGGCTGAAAACTCTAAACCTGCTCCAGATGTTAATGGAACTTTTCCAAATGATTGAGCCAAACTTGAAATACCAGTTCCAATATTACTTATTGTATCAGTTAGTGAAATAGGGCTTCCTCCTATGCTTCCTCCAGCATATTTAGGACTTGTGCCTCCTCCTCCAAATATTGAATTAGGACCAATGGCATTTTCAACTCTTCCAGGAAAATCTCTTATATATCTAGCAGTTCCCCCGAAAAAACCACTAGCATCTCTTGCGTTAGCGTATGTTGGGTTAAGAAAATAATCTAATTCTTTTAACCCTTTTCCTAAATAAGGTATCTGTCCTAAAAAACCTCCTCCTAAATCAGCCCCATTCATTAAATTTTGTCCTAGTAAGGCAGTAGATACAGTGCCTACAGTGCCTTGCAATAAATCGTTTTTAGCCGCTTCTTTTATCATATCTTCTATAGATACAGGGCCGTACTCACCATCAGCTACATCAAAAGAACCACTTCTAGTGTTTGGATTGTAACTAATAGGACTAGAACCAGACACTATAGTTGTTCCTTTACCTGTTCCTAAACCAACACCTGGTCTAATAGGTTTTCCAGAACCACCACCTACAGTATATGTAGGAACGCCTCTTGCTCCACCGGGTGTTTGTAAATAAGGAAGATCATCAAATCCAACCCTAGACGGGGGATTATATCCATAGTCTCTAGAAGAACCTCCAAATGTTATAGGATTTGCTACTGCTGGCATTATCTATTCCTATCTGCTAAAGCTTGCGTGTTAGGGTTGTTACCTGACAACGCTCTTCGTCTATTAATTTCACTAAATATATCTTCAGTCTGTCTAAAATCCTGTACGTTTGGTAAAGGTGTGTAACTTTGTTTTTTAGGTACTGCTTTTTTCATAAAAGCTTCGCTAGATCGTGAAGTTGGCATTAATAAATTTGCGTTTTTTATACTATCTATTGTTCCACCAGCTAAATTTGTAAGGGGTTTTAAAACAGCTGATAAACCTCTTGGATTTTCTTCATTTAACATATTTTGACCAGCCTCAACCCCTTCCATAACTGTATTGTCTGTTTCTGTTAACATTTGTGTAGCAGCATCCATAATACCATTTTGATAAAGAGCTATTTTTTCAGATGTATTTAAAGCACCTGGAGTAAAAAATCTTGGTTCTGCTATTGCTTCTGCGACCTTCTTATTTGACATGGCTTCAGCGTACCATCTTATTCCCTTATACCTAGCAGCTAAAAGTGCTCCTGCATAAATACCAATTGATCCAGTAGCAACAGCTATAGGCAAACCTGCAAAAGCAGCAGCTAAAGTAGCAGCTACTAACTGACCAAAATTTCCACTTGCATTTTGTGTTTGTAATCTTTTGCCCATTGCAACAATTTTTTTAAAATTTGTTTGTGATTCTTTTCCAAATATTAACTCAAATCTTGCAGGGTCTTGAAATAAATCTGTTATAAAATCTTGATTAAATATTTTACCAATTTGAGGAATAGTTGGAACATCATCTACATCAACACCTAAAGCTCTAGTTATTTGATTATTTAAATATCTTTTTCTTATTTCTTGTTTAGATCCATCATCTAATTTATTTATAATTCTTTCAAGTTCTGTAGTGCTAAATGCTTTTTTATCAAACATTGTATTTACAAGCTGATCAAGTTGTTGCTCATTATTAATGTTAAAACCATTTTTTTGAATTGTTTTAACAAATTCTTGATCTTGAAAACTTTTTAATTGCTCAAATTCATCAGCATATTTAGTTATACTTTCTTGTAATTCTTTAAGTTTATCAGTTTTTATTGCTGAATCTATTGTTGAAGGTAAATTACTATACTCTCTTATTGATTTATTTAATTCAGTAAATCTTTCATTAAGTAATTTTTGCACAGCATTATTAGCTTCATCAGTTAAATTAACAGGTGTAGAGTTTTTAATTGTGTCACTAATTTTAATTAATTCTTCTGTTGATTCTTTTCCTAATACTCTTTCTAAAGTAGAAGGTGTCATTGGTTTATTACCGTTTGGGTTTGGTCTTCCATTGCCTGCATAAACACGAATTTGTTCTGCAAATTCATCTATAGTTTTATTAGCAGTCATTTTGTTTAATAAATTATCAGCAAGAGCATTTTTAAAAGATTCTCCCATCATATTTGGATCTATATCTATTGTTTCTTGAATAGCTTTAAGCTCTGTTATTCTTTCTCCTAACCTTCCTTTTTCTATAGACTGTTTTGCTAAAGGGTTTCCTTCAGCAGCAAGGTCTTGAGTAACCTTTGCAGCTATCTGTTGACCTTCGTCCATACTCGTTAATGGAGGAATATCATCTTGTAAGGTTGGAACATTTTCATCAATTGCTTTTTTATAACCTGGTAAGACATCTTCAGATTCTTTTATAACTTGATTTATTGTTTTATTTTGTCTTCTAATTGTTTTTTCAAGAGTATTAATCATGGTGCTGATAAGCTCAGGATTAGCATCTGGACTTAATAATTTGTTAATTAAAGCATCAGAGTTTTGTCTTTTTGCAGCCACATCTTGTGTTAATCTTCCTAACCCAAACTCTTCAAATAATTCATAACCAAGTCTTTGTTCATCAATAAGAGATTGAGATCTTCCTGCAATATCAGTTAAAGAATTTACTGCTTGCATTTTTTGTTTATATTCTGGAGAGCCTTTTTTTATTCCTTCAAAACCTTTTTTCTTTACGGATGACATAGCAGAACCTAATTGTGCGTAAGATATTTCTCCATCTTTTATTGCCGCAGTCCATACTTTATCTAATTTAATATTTCCATCAGCAATTGCAACTTTTCTTAAAGCTTGAACTAATTCATTGTGTTGCATCGGAGAAAGTAAAGATATAGGATCAACAGCACTATCTGGATCAGCAACTTTTGCTAAAGTCTTTAAAATTCCAGGCTCTAAACTATCAAATACTGCCTTTCCTCCTTTTTGATTTTTTATAATATTTCTTAAAGCTTTAATTGTATCATCTGTTTTTATAAATTCTGGACTGGAGTCTTCACCAAATCTTAAAGCAAACTGTGGAATACCTTTTTTATCTTTTATAACAGAAAGGCCGTCTGTATCTTTAAGACCTCTTAAAAAATTTAATCTATTAGCATCTATAGCACTTGGGTTAGTTGTCTTTTCTAATATTTTTATTTCATCATCAACTGCTTTTATTGTGCCAGAAGGCAAGCTATCAACAACATCTGTTACCTCTTCAACAACTTCATCAAATTCGCCGTCTTTATATCTTTGACTGGGTAAAGGATTATCTACACTTTCAATCAATCCTTTTTCAAGATTTTTTTCTAAAAACAAATCGTATAATTCTTCAGCTTCTTTATCCATTTTTTTATTAAATAAATCATCAACTTTAACTGCTTGAGATGGTGTTAAGCCACCCTCATTTAATTCTATAGGAGTTCTTTTTGTCTGTGTTTTTTTAACAACCCCCGGAGCAACTTCAGCAACTTCAAATATATCTTGAATATCTTTAAAGCCTTGTTTTGCTATTCTTTGTCCAACATCAATTGCTTCTGTTGCAGCTATTGCTGAGCCATTTTGAAGTTGATTGTATATATCTGCTATTTCATCAATGCTTTTTGGATTTCCGCCAGCTATTTCATCTGATAATTTTAATAAAGAATTTAATGATCCTTTTAAATTATTGTGAACTTTATTTGTATATTTATCAGTTAAATCTACAAAATCATCAGTAGTAGTTGTATAGGCATCTTTAATTGCTTTATTTATATATTTATCTATATCTTTAACATCATTTAATATTTTTTTACCCACGTCTGTTTGTTCTAAAGCTTTATACATTTCATTTTTAAAAACTTCAGCATTTGCATTTAATTTTTCTGTTCTTGTTCCAGCTATTGTTTCTGCCATAAGTTGCAATCTATGTTTTAAATTAACATTTAAACCATTTATTCCATAAAAATCTGGCAGTATATCTTTTTTTATATCAAACAACATACTTCCATCTTGTTCAGTAATTTTTCCTGTATTCTCGTATTCTTTCCAAATTTTACTAAAAGCTCCTGACTTAGGATCAGTTGCTCCTTCACCATAAAAAGCATTTAAATGTTTTTGAGAATTACCTTTAAAGTAATAACCTAACCCTCTTAACAAACCTCCAAAAATTAAATCACCACCAGCAGCATACATAGCTTCTGTCTTACCTCTTTTATTAACATCACTGATTGCTTCATCAGATATTCCTCTAGCCCACTGTTGAGCTTCATCTATAAATGTGCCTATATAAGCACCAGCACCACTCGCAATTGATGGTAAAATAAGAGACGCAGCTAAAGCTCCTCCATAAGGAGTTCTAATTAAAGCTCTACCTATAGCAGTTTTTGGTAATTGAGTTGCCATTGCAGAAAAACCTGCTATTGAACCTATTGTTGGACCAAATACTTCACCGGCAAGATCTAGAATGTCCTCACCTCTTAAAGCATCTTCATCAATAGACATTAAATTATTTGTAGACTCCATACTTAATTCTTCTTGGCCTTTGGGTGTTAGTAAAAAATTTCCTAATTTATCAACAACATAGCCTTCTTTTCCAACATTTTTATCTAAAAAATTTACTCTTTCTTTAAAATTATTTGTGTTTGAAAAACGAAATCTAAAAAGATTATTAGTTACGCCTGACTTGTAATCAGCACCTCTAAATCTTCCAGTACTTGTAAATACACTTTTTTGTGTAGGAGCTTGTTTTGAAATATCATCTTTAGGTGCTTGAACAGTATTTGATTCTACTGCTGTAAAATCTCCGCCAATTGCATTTCGTAAAGCACTTTCTTCAGCAGGTGACATTTCTTCTGCATCTTGAATAGCTTCTATAACTTGACCTTCAAATGTTTTATAATATTTTTTTACAGCCACAATTTATCCTATTGTCTTAAATCTATTGTATTTGAAACTATCGACCTTCCGCCCGGTGATGAGACTTCATCAAAACTTACTATACTACTTCTAGGAATAGTTAATTTACCACCAGACTTAGCAATTCTTTCTGCGACTTTTCTTTCTACTCTTTCAATTTCATCCAAGTAACCACCACCTGGCGATGTTTCCGCCATGGAATATAATGATTGTAATGCAGTATTAGCATTGTAAGATGGTTTTTCAAATATCTTTACCATTTCTTGTAAAGATCCTTTGGCTGAAGCTATGTCTGTAAATGTTCCTAAAACATTAACAATTTCATCAGCTCTCTTTCTATCAGCATCAGATATTGTCCTGTTTGACTCACCTAGCAATATTGTAATATTTTGAGCAGTAAATCGTTTTGCCCATCTAGCAAGAATTTCTGGAGTAGGTATTTTTTGTTGACCAGTTACTGGATCAAATGCAGTTCTGTCAATTCCAGCAATAGCTGAAATACTTCTAGATAAATCATTAACTCTTTGAGATAAACCAACAGTATCAGCACTAATCAACTCTTTTACCATATTAATTTCGTCAATAGTTTTTTGTGAATATTCTTCTGCTTTATATATATCTCTTATAATTGGAGCTATATCAACGTCAGGAGCGTACTTAACATTGCCCTTACTGTCTTCTTTTAAACGAACTTGAAACGATAAATTGTCTTGACTGCCTCTACTATAAAGACCAGGAAGTTTTACTTTTAGTACTTGTTTTTGCATTAATGGATCAGCTTCTGGACCTTCACCAAGGTCTTGAATATTTTTAGCAATTTTTGTTTGTAGTAATTGATTTTGTAATCTTTCTTTTTCAGAAATACCACCACCACCAATTGGTATTCTACCAGCTAATATTGCTTTTTGTGTAAACGCTTCGTCTGCCATTTCTGCTGGAGCAAACTCATAACCTAATTGGGAAATTTCTTCCATTGATACTGGTTCAGGAGTTAGTTTGTAAGCACCTTGACCCGGTACTCTGTAGGCTAAAAATTGTTTTCCCTTAGTTGATTCTTCTTCAGCTTGTGATTTAGCTAAATCAGCCATAGCCATTCTTTTTTGTACTGTACCAACAACGCTACCATCAAAAGGAACAGAACTATATCCAGCCATAAACTCAGCATCACCAACATTTTTTTCTTCTCTAACTTTTTTTAATTCTTTAGAAAAATCATTATTAACAACACCTTCTGGAGCTTGTTGAAATTGTTTAATATCCATGTCAACAATAGCATCTAATGCTTCTCCGGTTCTTCCAGTTTGTTCTTTAAAAACCTCATACAATAAAACATTGCCTTCAGGGGAACTATCTACAGGAACTTTTTCTCCTGTTCTAGGTTGAATAAAAAATACTTCTCCAGTATCACTATCTGTTTCTGTGTTAGTTTTAATCCAATCTCTAAAATCTTCAATGTCATCATATTCTTTTTTTTCTTGATTTCTTTTTGTTTCTTTTTTAGGTTTTTTATTTTTCTGAGAAACTTTTTTTAAATCATTTGTTAATGCATTTAAGTCATTTTGAATTTCGTTAGCGTTAGATCTTTCAATAATTGGATCAGAGGCTAAGTTATCTTCTATAACATTGCCAACACCAATACCAACAGGGCCACCGTAAGCATAACCTTTTGGTTTAATAATAGGTGGATTAAACATAATTAACCTCCGTATGCTCGGTTATCAAATCCGTAATTGTTTGTATTAAACATAGAATATGGATTTACATAAGGAGCATATCCAGACAATGTTGTTTGCATTGGACTAGCTATAGGTCCTTGATTTTGACTCATCATCATTTGATTACTTGGTATACCTTGAGCAAGACCTAATTGATAAGTTGTTCTGTTGTATGGATCCATATAAATATTATAAGCATTTTGTCTTTGCGTATCATATAAAGATTGCTCATAACCTCTAGCTGTTCGACCAGCATTAGCTAAGGCAGATACATCAGCTCCTTGCATTCCTTGTAAAGTTCCTCCAGCTCCTATAAAACCAGATCCTATATTTTGCATAGCAGGTGCAAATCCAGCTAAACCAGTTCCTAATTGTGCAAAATTTTGACCACCAGAGGATATACCTGTTGATAGTTGAGAAAGTAAACCAGCAAGTCCAGAACGAGCTTGACCAAAACCTTGACCTAAACTAGCCATAGTTGGAGCAGCACCTCTTAAAGCTTGTTGTTCAATGTTAAATTGATTTTGTGCTTGACCATAAGAAGACGCTAAAGCTTGATTTACAAGTTTTTGTCTTTGTTCTTGTCTTTGCTCTTCCATTTCCATTTCAATCATACCAAGTCTTGTAGAACCTCTAAGACCTGAGTTAACAGCATTTAAATTTAATTCAGTTATTTTGTTATCATAAAATTCATCAATGTCTTCTAACTGATCTTCTACAACAGCTTCCATGTAAGGATTCATATAAGCTTCAGCAGCGTTTGTATCAAAAGAACCAAGACCAGCTTGCAGCATGTTCATGCCTTCGTATATGCCACGCTCTGTTGGGGCTAAACCACTACGAGCCAACATAGCTGCATCTCGTAAACCGCCGATACCTTCAGAGTAAAGAGGATAAGCATCTCTCATAACAGACGCACCTTCTCCTAAGAAAGGAAGGGCACCTTCATAAGCCTCCATACCTCTTTGAAAATAAGGTCCGTAAGAACCAACATTTTGTGCTGTCATGTCAAGAGCACGTTGTTCTAGTGGATTAAAAGGAGCTACTTGAGTTGTAATAGCTTCAATGGGTGGAGGTTTTGAAGAAAAAGAATAACCTTGATTAAATAAAAATTCTGTTAAAGCTCTTATATAAGGGTCTGCTAAATTATATTGAGTGTTAGCTCCATAAGTAGCATCTGTTACACTAGGAAGAGTTCCTGCAAATGTATATTGTCCTTGATTAACTGGAGTTGTCATTATTTTGCCTCCAAACTATTCATTAAATCATACATTTTTCTTACGCCATCTTTTCTACTACCATCCCCCATACCTCTTACAGCATCGGATGTCATTACAAATTCACCATCAGATAATCTTGCAGGAATAGAATCGCTTGTTCCTGTTCCTGGACCGTTAGCTGCTCCGCCGTCCATTAAGTTAGCGACTCCACCTTGTGCATATCTAGAAAAAGAAACGTCTGGAACTCTTCTTGCTACTTCACCGCCATCAGCCATATTAATTGCTGTTTGTGGTTGAGCATAAGTAGGATAAAGTTGATTGTAATCTATTACTTCAAATTGTCCTCCTAGTTGATTTTGAACATCGTTATAAGCTCTTTGTGTTTCAAAACCTTGATTTCTTCTAAATTGATCTGAAGGTAGGTTTGTTGGTTTAGACAAAGCCTCAAACATCATAAGGAATTGAAGGTCTTCAGCGTCAAGAGATTTTTTTCTTCTTTGTTTATCTAGTATCTCTGCATATTTTTCCATTATTTCTTCGTCATTCATTTGTGTACCAAATGCTCTCATAATACTTTCTCTAGCAGGATTATTAAATATATCGCCTGCCATAGTAGGAGAACCTTCACCACCAAAGATACCTGATCCACCTCTCATTGGTATATTAGCATATCCTTCATCACCAAAAATAGAACCACCAAGATATTGTCTCATTTGTTGTTGAGATAAGTTTCTAGCACCCGGTGTTCCGATAGCTTCTCCTAATTCTCCTTGTGCATATAAAGCACCTAAATCACCAAGAGTTCTTCTTCTATTTTCTTCTGTTCCCATTAAAGAACCTACACCTTGTCTAAATTGTTGTTCAGGAGATTTACCAAACATAGCTGTTGTGGCTGCGTCATAAGCATCTGGGCCATACATTAAGCCTAATGTGCCTCCAACTGTTGTTTTAATAGGGTTGTTATAAGCAAAACTACCTGCTCCTTTAAGTAATGATCCAAGTCCTGTCGACGGAACACCCTCAACAGCTCTTTTACCAGTAAATAAACCAGCTCCTGGAATTCTGCCTAGCAAACTTCCTATTCCTCCAGCAGCGGGTATTCCTAAATCATCCATAGTTTGTGCTGTAGTTTTAGTAAGACCTGAATTAGCAGCGTAAGAACTGCCGTAAGGTATTTGTGTAGAGCCAACAGTTGTGTTTGTAGGTCCTGCATAAGCGTTTGGTTTTCCTAACACTGAGCGTGTTGAATTTAATGAACCTGGAGCTCCACTTTTAAAGCTTAAATTTTGTAAAGATTGTCTACCTGTTGGAGTAGATCTTAAATAACTTCCAATTCCTGAATAAATATTTCTTGCACCTTGTGCAGCAGTATTTCCTAAACCTATTAGAGGAGCAGAAAATGCTCCAAAAGCATCATCTGCTGCTTGATTTTTTGTTAAAGGATTTGTAGCTTTGTTTGCTCTATCAAAGAAATTTTTAGCTCCTTGACCTATTCGACTATTAGCAATTTTTTGACCCGCAGGACTATTAATAAGTGTTTGTATGCCTGATTTAGTATTAGCTCCTAAAGTTTGTAAAAAAGCAGGACTAGATTTTAAAGCTCCGGTAATATCTAAACCAGCTACAGTTGTTTTACCTGCTCTTACACGAGCTGCTACTTTAGCTGCAACTTCACCCGCACCAGGATATTTTGTTAAAATAGCTTTTTGAACTGCTACTGCTTGACCCGCTGCATTAGTTTTTCCTGCACTTTGCAATACTGATCGTGTAATGTTTGCTATATCATCAGCTGCGGCTTTACCTACTTTACCAAGACCTCCGAATGCTGCTGCTGCTTTTCTTCCAATTTCAGCTGATGATCCAGTTAATGGTCTTCCACTTGATTGTTTTGCACCTCTAAAAAATCTAGATCCTTGATTTCCAGCACCTTTTAAAAGATTGAGAGCAGCTGATCCTGCTTTTTCTGCGAGTGGTCTTGCTGCTCTTAGACCTCCTAAGCCTGCTAAACCTGCTTTTCCTGCTGCACCTGCTAATCTTGCTGCTAAACTTACTACCATTACGATGTCACCACTGTTACTGTTCCTATGGAACTTGTTAAACTCATACCCGTCGGATAAACCACAGGTAAATATAAATTTCTCCAAGCATTGCCATCGTACGCTTGGTGTACTTCCACCGTTGTATTAAATATTAACCCACCTGGGCTAAATTTTCTACCATTTCTTTCGTTAGTTGTGTAAGAAGGTACCACATTTAAATCCAATTGAAAAAGGTTTTGTTCTAATGTACGCACCATTCTGTTTAGTTTGTCTGCATCTATGTCGCCTTGTGTGAAACGAGGTAGAGATGAGAAGGCTTGTCGAATGTCATAACGTGGCATTATTGTCTCCCATCTGGCTTAACATCGAGTCGTGTAGAGCCTAATCTCCAACCAACTCCAAGACGATTAGCATTGTTATTACTTCCGTCATTAAAACTAGTTACATTTAAAGAAAACTGTCTTCCTCTTCCTCTAATGTTTGTTACTTTTGTTTCTGCATCAACAGGTATAGTTGCATCTGCTGTTAAAGTACCACCTGGTGCATCACGCATTTTTACAACTAAATCAACAGTTTGAGGTCCAGCTATATTTGTTCCTATAAATCTAAAGTCTGGTATAACTCGACTAACAAATGCAAATTGTTCGCCGTCACCTATATCAATATCTCCTGACTGAATAGAAACACCATCCATTGGAGCTCCGTCATCATCAAAACCTACTTCATGAGCATAAATATATCCTGGTGTTGAACCACCAGCTGCTCTTGGTTTTTGATAAATGCCGTAGTCAATCCAAGCTGTTCTTTCCATTTTACCTATAGACCATGTTCTTTGCACATAGTTATAAGTTACATAGCGATCAATTTCGTTAGAACCAGCAGAAGGATAGTACCATCCTACTTCATCAAATGTTTGATTAGAAAAACCAAAAATTTTATATCTTTCGTCATAGTTAATATCGTTAAAGACATATTCTTTTACACTACAAGGAAGAGCGTTAACAGAACCTGTGTAGACATAGAAGTTAGATTTATCCATCCAAAATGTTGCATCGGCTCCATTAACCGCTGCATTTGGACCAAGTATCGAGGGACCCCTAGCGAGGAGAGAAGTGGTAAAGGGCAGGGGTCCCCCTACGAATCGCAATGAAAACAATGCGATATCGGTCCATACTAATATTTCCTGACGAGTTTGTAGTCCGCCAATAATCTCAGAACCTAGATTTAATTCAATTTGATCAGCTGTAGATGTACCATCTGTTCGTATTTGCCAATCGACTGCACTGTTTTGATTAGAAATTGCTATTATCATTGGGTCTATTGTTCCTGTTCTAGAAGCACCAGAAATAGGATCAACACCTAACGCAATAACATGGCCGTCTCTTTCAGAGACAATAACTTGATTTGCTTTTGTTGGAGCTAAAATAGCCCCTGAATCATCGGTTATATCTGTAGCACGATTATTTGTTCCTGCACTCTCGTCCCATTTATAAATACCACCGCCTCTGTAATTCATAATAAGATCTTCACCATAATTATCTTGATTCCATAATCTAAAAGAAGTTCCGGTAGCACCAAAACCCCAAGAGCCGGCATTCCAACTACTAGAGCCCCAACCACCTAAAAGATTTTGTAAATCTTCGCCAACAGGTATTTCAAAAGCAAATGTTAAAGTACCTCCAGTATTAGATGTAGATCCATTAGCTTGAGTAGCAACTGTTATATCAAAATTATTAGCATCAACAACAGCTACAGAATGATTAGCATTTATTTGTGCTATTGGAATACCATTAACAGGAGCTGACAATCCAGAAATAGTTACAAAATCTCCTGTAGCACAACCATGGCCTGTAACAGTAAACCTTACAGAAGTTGTTCCATTTGTAGTCATTATATTTGTAGCTGATACTGTGGATCGTAATGGTGTAATATCATAAAAAACAGATTGATTAAGAACATAAAACTTACGATTAGTTCCTACACCTAAATATTGATTGCCGTCAAAATCAGACCACTCAAACAATGTTCGGCAACTTCCTAAAAAAGAATTTTGAGAATACTTTTCCCATCCACCTATTTTTTGAGGAAGTCCTGCTTGAAAACGAACAAGGTTACCATCTGTCCAGCCACCTTCGTCTGTATAGTCTGTTGTTTCTTTATTTATTCCAGGTCGGAAATTAAATTTCGCTAACGGCATCTTGTAATTCTTCCACTTTCTCTTGTAAATCGTCGATTTTCCAAATTGCTTCTTTTAAAGCTTGAGTAAGTAAAGGAACCAGCTTAGATAAATCTAATTGCTGTAGGATTGGTGCGTCTGTTATTGGATCAACAGCGTCCTTATCACCGGTAACTGCATTAGGAACTACAGCGTCAACTTCGTGAGCTATAAAACCCTCATTAATATCTTCGCTTCCTATAAAAGAATAGAGAAGAGGTTGTAACTCTAGAACTCTTTCAACAGCATCTTCAATTTCACCTAGTTTATCTTTAACTCGATAATCAGAAGTAGTATTAAATGATGCAGCAGTTCCGTTGTTAGTAACAGAGCCTACAGTTGTAGCTCCGTTTAAAAATTGCATATGTGGTATACCAGTACCTTGATAGCTTTGAAGGGTGGTATTTGTATCTAAGTAAGCTGTAGCATTATCAACAGCATTTGTTGTTGTTCTAGCTCCGTAAAAAATATTACCAGAAGCGTCTATTCGTATTCTTTCAGCTGTACCGCCTGTTATAAATGCTAATTGATTTGAAGTAGCTTTAATATTATTTCCATCAATATTTACAAGATCTACTGTTAAATTAGTAGCAGGTGCGTTACTTCCTATACTAACACCATCAATTGTTCCTGCGTTAATATCTGCTTGATCTAAATAAGCAATTCCATCAATGTAAATATCTTTAAATTTAAGAGTAGATGTTCCTATATCGTGTGTATCATCTGTATCGGGTATAATTCCCTTTGTTAAAAGAGTTCCAATACCGTTTACAACATTACCGTTAGTTGCTCCTGCACCATCAGTATATATAATAGCACTTATTCCGTTAGGAACAGTAACTGTAGTTCCACCAGATCCTTGTTTAAAAGTAAGAGAATAACCGCCAGTAGTAGAATTTTTTACATACCAATTTTTTTCTAAATCAGAAGGAGAAAAAGTTATTGTTCTGTTGGCTGTTAAAGTTCCTGTAAAATTAACAATTTTATTTCTAGCATCTGATGTAGCTCCATCAGAAATACTAAAAGTTAAATTAGAATCAGACATTGTATGACTTACATATCCGCCTATAGCTTGATCTACAATATCAAAATTAGTATTTGTACTTGTACCCCATGTACCAGACTCTTCACCTGTTTGAATTAATTTTATTCCTAAATTACTAAATGTAGCCATTATGCAGCAATCCTTGTCCAATTAGGGTCTTGGCTAGTATTAACTTCTTGCCAGAGAAGTATATCTCCAATTGACCCAGTTACACTCACTCCAGTAGGGAATACATCGGCACCTAAACCTACGGTTATTTGACCAATTAAACCTTGAGACGTTAATCCCGTAGGAATTATTGTTACTCCTGCTGATACCGTAACAGTTCCATCGCTCAATGTCATTAAGAGATTTACGTTTGCTTCAATAGAAAGAGCAAAACCCATCCCGCTATGGTTAGAACATTTTACATACAATGTTGATGGTGCATTCTCAGCTACTACAATTTGTGTGTAAGCTCCAGCCTGACCTGGTGTTCCTACGACTGTAACGCCATCAGTGTAATCAGACCCATCTTGTGAAGTACTAAATCTTAAAGGATGTGTTGCATTACTTGAGTCTGATTGATCAAACTTGTAAGTAAAACCTTTGTGTAGGGCCGTATAAAGACTTTGTTTTTGACCATTAGCATAATATTTATTACCACCACCAGAATTATATACAGTAATAGTAAATGTTTCATTGCCACGAGGAGTAGCTATTGTACTTGTATTAACAGCAACTGTTCCTATTTCTCCAGTAGCTGTTTGACCTGTAGGTGTAATAACAGAATCAAAATTAGTAGCTGGAGTTCCAATTGCACCAGTGGCAGCAACGCCACTTGTAACAACAAGTACGTTACCTTGGGTGGCTACAGAAAAAGTACCTATTGATATAGTTGCACTTACTCCGCTTACAACATCAGTAACATTAAAGACTGCATCTACACTTACATTGCCAATAGTTGTACTTGCGGAAACACCAGTAGGTACTACAGTAACAAATTGTCCCGCAGACGCAGTTCCTAATTGACCAGTGCCAACAACACCCGTAACCTCAACTGTTACAGATACAGAACCTTGATCCGAAAGAGGAAATTCAGAGTATGTACCTACACTAAACATATATTAGACCTGTGTTATGTTACTTCCTGATGTATGTGCTGTGGCAGTTGTACTGTCTGCACCTCTCGTAGCACCAGTTAAAGCTGTTCCACTTACACCTGTATAAGCAATTTTTTCATCACCAATTTGAACTGTTCCGCTTGTTGTAAAAGGATTTGAATTAGCTACATCAATAGTAGTAGCAGATGCATTGATGTTAGCATTTAAATTTTGCGATCCTTTAAAACTAGTATTAGCAGCTAAACTAGAACCTGAAGTATGTTTGTATTTCCATCCCCAATAATCACCTGGGTCGGTAACACCTGTTACAACAGTTACATTAGAACTGTTACAATCAGATATAATAAGAGTCTGAGGGTCTCCTATTACAGTTTTGTCAGATTGCACATCAATTACTGTGTCATCTGCAAAGAGGTAAATAACAACACCATCGTTGTCTCCTCCATTCCATTTAATCGCTTTCATAAGTTTCTCCTTTATTACGATCTAGTTACTAATACTGTTGTTGCAGACGTAGCAAGTCCAGCGACAACAGACGGACTTCCTGCCGTGGTAGACAATGTACCATCTGATTGCACATAGTACAACTGAGCAGGTGTTAAACTAGATTGATTAGCATCAACGCCAGATATAGTTGTTACTTTTACATCATTTCCTGTTGAAACTGTCTCTTGTGCTATGCCTATGTAGTTTTCTGCGGTGAGGTTAGTAGGACCTAAAGATGTATAATTAAAAGTAGGATTAAAACAATAGTATGAATAATAGCCCGGATTCGAACTTCTATCGTTATGATTTTCAACAACAACACCATCAACATCACTTGCACAAGCACCTGCATAAAATTGATTAGAGCCATGAGCAGTTGTTGTTACTGCTGTTGCTACTGTTAAAGATAATCCATCAGTTGTCGTAGCAAAGTTATACCTTGAATTATATGGACTGTAAGTCTGATAAACAAAACAATAATTTCCACTATAATTTGAATAAACAGCAACATTACCACCTGATTCTACATAAGATTGAGCATTGTTAATATTTCCATCACTAAAATTAGAAGCCGTTATTGATGTTCCGCTAATAGTTAAACCTGCATAACTATAATAATTATTAGCTGTTGAAATTTTACCTGCAAGAATAGCTTTATTTGGATAAGTAGGATTATAAACTGGATTACTCCAACTTCCTGCAGCACTATTTATTACTAATGGTGTACCCCATGATATAGCACCACTACTTGTTACAGTCATTGTCATTACATAAGGGTAATTATTACTGCTAGAACGCCAATAAAGAACGTGCTTTCCACCTGTAATATCACATCCTTTTGAATATTGACCACCTGCTGTTGTGTTTTCATATAAAGTACCTACAGATATTGATGTTCCTGTAAGAGTTAAAACAACAGCAGAACTTCTATTAGTATCGTTTCCACTCACGCCACCTTTAGCCCAACATACAGTTACTTCATTAGTTGAGTCATACCAATGTTGATAGTGTTGATACGGAGCGCTTGAAGCACCACCTAAATCCATAATTGTAACTTCTGTACCTTTTGTACCTGTGTTTCCTGAGAAAGAAACAGCAGTACCTTTAACTGTATCACCTGTTGTATATGTAGTTAAAAATACATTAGCTTCATCATCGTAAGAAACAAAATGTGAACTAGAGTTTGCACTTGCTAAAACAAGTTCACTTCCCCAACTTATAGTTTCACCTGAGCGAGTACCTATTTTACAAGCCTGTTGAGTAGATCCATTTTGATAAGTGAAACAATATGTTAAGCCATCTTTAGCTACTGCCATCGCAAACAGATCAGTAACATAAGTTCCCATATTTCCAAGTGAACCTTGTGAAGCTGTGCCTGTGTTAGTTACGTTTGCTTGACCTGCTTGTGCAAAATCTCCATCAGCTTCTACAATTACAGCCTTACCTTTGGTAACAGTACCATCAGCTTTACCTACGATTGTATTTGCAGGAAATGTTTTTAACTCTAGTGCTGTTGCACTTAATGCT
>Ga0209309_10001808_pt1 | contig 20580 bp, 15 predicted proteins | sample COGITO_mtgs_1204_2_FD_184807 | JGI IMG/M metagenome (GOLD analysis project Ga0209309, IMG submission 184807) | Pelagic marine microbial communities from North Sea - COGITO_mtgs_120412 (SPAdes) (version 2) | ecosystem: Environmental > Aquatic > Marine > Epipelagic ... | reverse complement strand
TTAGACGCTGTAATAGCTAAAGCAAAAATTAAAAAATAACAATGGCAATATTTAATCCAAGTATATTAAGCATTACCTACAGGAAAAATTCTAGTGCAATTCCAAATACGGTAGTAGAATTAACTCCGCAATATCCATTTGCTAACATTAGCACAGTAGAAGTAGCAGAAAAACCTTCTTGGCTCAAGGTTATTTTAACTGACCTAGAGAAGGAAGATGATGGGCATGTTACAAAATTGTTTTACAACATTGCCATAGATCCTGCCTATGCCAATAATTTAAGTGTTGGTTTACAAACGGCAGAAGTCAAAATTAAAGGGAGAGTAGAATCTTTTCCGGTTATTGGTACCCAAACCTGCACCTTAAAAGTAAATTTAAGAGTGCTGGCTTATACGCCTCTATCACTAAGTAAAAAGAGTTTTGTTTTTCAATATAAAAGAGGAGAGGTTCCTCCAGCTGCTCAATTTTTAGCCATCTCTACGTTAAATAACTGGAGCATTGTTTCAGATCAACCCTGGCTTACTTTTTCTGCAGATAACGGCTCCGGAAATTCTACCATATCCTTAACTGCAGATCCAGCAGGTTTAGATGCCTATACCAATGTTGCCCATTTTGTGGTAGATGATGGAGATAGCCAGCTAGAAGGAATTGTATATTTTTATATTTCAGGTACAGATAATGAGGAAGATTATCTAATTGTAACTCCTAACGTTTTAGAGTTTTCTGAAGCCTATCAAGGCATCCCGGATAAAGTAAAATCTATTAATGTAGATGCCTCTGTCTCCATTAACGTTTCCAGTAATGTAAACTGGCTTCAAATTACTCCAGACAATGCGCTTGCCGGTGTTAACAAAATTGATGTTAGTACTGTTAATACTGAAATCTTGGAAGTAGGAGCATATCCTGCTGAGATTACCGTAAGCAGTACTTATGGAGTTAGTATTGTAAGCGTATTACTACAAATTGTAAAAGAAGAAACTGCCGGAATAGAAAATAATGGCTTTTATTTTGCAGAAGATCGAGTAACGCTTAACATGACCAACGCTGTTGTAAATGCAGAAACGGTACTAGATTTTACTACTCAGGGAACGCTGGAAACCAAAAAATATAGAAAGCGTGTTCCGTTTTTTAAAAATGCAGCTTCGGTACTTATTGGCCAGGAAACAGATCTGTTATTAAAACCTCAGTTACTGCCAGAACTTTATACCCACAGCTTTATTCCTGTAATACCTATTCGTTATGATTTTACGGTATATGACAAACAACTAGGGAATGCTGTATTGGAAGAAAGAGCTGCTTATCAAAATATTACATTTTTAAATGGAAGCACTCCAAAAAGACAAAATATTCTCACCTATTTGCCAAGTAAAATTACCGTTCCTGCAGATGCTGTAATCGCTTTTAATTTTATGAGTGATGAAGCTATAGAACAAGCAACCATTACTGGAGCTTACACCGGCAATGTACTATTGAGCATTAACGGATCCAACATTTATGGAGTTTTTATTCAGCTTTCAGATTATGAACTGAGTAAAGGAGACAGCATACAGATTGCAGCTGGTCCAATTAATCTAACTGTTACTGTTAAAGCTACAGCATTACCAACCACTCAGATTATCTGGTTGAATGAATGGGATTGTCCGGAGATTTTTAATGCAGACAGTATTTTTAAAATCACTTCAGAAGAAGATAGTGTGGTAGCGGTAAATAGTAGAGGCGGTAAAGAATATTCTACAGTTATAGAAGTAAAAAACCCTAAGAGTTTTAGCTTGAGCACCGGGAATATCTATTCTGAAGCTGAAGAAGTTTTTCTAACCAGGATCTTAGCTGCAAAAAAAATATGGTTACAGCATGGAGCTGCTAGATTTGAAGTGCTTAGAAACTTTAGAAGCCTTACAGAATCTGAAACCAGGAGAACCAACAGAAATATAGATCTAAAATTTAAAATAGCCGTAGAATGATCATTTTTCAAACAGCCACCTTCCAATATGATCTTAGCAATACCGGAATCTCTCTGGCAGAGCAGAATGATATTTTTAATGATGATATAGACAGAAATTACACTTTGCCTTTTGCTATTAAAGGAGATGCAGAATTGCTTACAAAATTAGGAATTCCAACGTTAGAAAATATTTCAGATCTCGATACTAAAATTACGGGAAGATTAATTGTGGGAGATAATCACTATCCGGCTACTTTGTTTTTAGGTCAGATCACAGGAAAAATAATTGAATGTAATATCACATTTGGAGAAGAAAACATAAGCACTTATGATACAGATTTAAAAGACCTACCATGGCCAGTGAATGTTGCAGCAGATATTTTGACTTTTGCCAGGAGTAAATCTCAAAGCAATTGGCCGTATTCAGCTTTTGCATTTCCTATGATCTATCGCCCGGAGATAAGTAAAGAAACAAATTATGATCTTTTTGAAGGTTTTGTAAATAATTACAGCAATGGTGCGTATTTAGGGAATGAGGTTGATACCTCTGGCGCAGAACCGGTGTACATCAATAGAAATGTCCTGGCACCTTGCCCCTATCTTTTGGAGATCCTTAAATTCGGATTTAAAACTGCAGGGAAGAAAGTTATTGGCGATATTTTTAAAGATGAAGTCCTAAAAAAAGCGGTGTATATTCCGCAGAATTACTTAGAAAAATTTAGAGGATCTGAATACGTAAACTTTTCTTTTGGAATGCCAACTTCTACAGAGGTGGTATTTAATAGAATTGTGTACGGCATTTATGAAAAGAAAATCACCCCACTTTCCCAGGGAACTTATGAGATAGATTATAACATTAATCTGGATCCTGTATTGGCTAGATATTTTGAATTCACCATTTTTAGAGAAGATTCTTTATCTCAAGAACGCAGCATTTTATTCCAGGCATTATCTAAAGATAACCGAGTAACGTTGGATGAGAAATTTAGCGTGAACGTGGGAGAATTAGATAATTTCAGCCCGATTATTATTCAGTTAAAAATTCTGCAAACCAATCAAAGCATTACAGATTTCAACAATTTTGAATATTCTTTTAAAGGAGGACAGTTAAATGAATTTCCTTCCGTATTCAGTCTTTCCAATTTTATGCCGGATCAAACTTTTGGGGAGTTTGTGAACGAGATGAAGAACTGGTTAAATTTAGACATTACTCCTAATGAGCGTTATGTAGAAATTAACTTCACTCAAGATTCTATATTAAAAAAGCCGAGTGTAGATCACAGTCATTTAGAAGATCCGGATAAAAAGATCACTCATAACTCTAACAGGTTTTACAAGCTGAGTTATGCCAATAAAGAACAGGTATTTTATAATAAAAACGGACAAGTATATTCAGACATTGATGAAGAAGGGAATGAAACGGTAGAAATTAAGATGGATTTGCAGCCTCTGGCCGTAGAGCGAAATAAAAATATAACCACTGCAGTGTATCCTTCAAAAAAATCTAAGATAGACTTTTCTGTGTACGATGGTTTTGACGCTAATAATTTACCAACCTGTTCTGCAGCACTTTCAAAAACCTTGAGTTTAGATAATGTCACCAAAGACAGATGGAAAACTTGGATCTATTTTAGAATAAACTCTAAAACCTTTAAAGAAAATTTTGAATGTTCTGTTTTTGAAAATATTTCTATTGCCGCACTTAGCAAGAAGTACAACGAGCTACATATTATTAAGAAATTAACCAGGAAGATATTGTCTGAAAAAAGAATGAAAGTAGATGTGGAAAGTGAGACTTTTTAACTTAATAGCTTTTTTATTTCGTTTTCAAATTGCAAAAATTCCTTATTCATGGGAATCCAATAGGTTTTGCATTTGGATTTTTTGAAAAAGTATTTAAATGCACATTCCCAAGAATCGGTTTGCAATTCACCAGATAAAGGATTTTCATCTGTTACTGTAAGAAGTATTCTTTTATCTACAGAAATTACATCATCGGACTGGCTATTGACATCTGGAAGCTCCTTAATTAAGATCCCTAAAATCTCTTCATTGCTTGGAGATTGAATATAATTATCTTTTGCCATTATATAATTTTAAAGAGTCATTGTATATAATTTTATAGAAAAGTTGTACTTCTATTCGGAGCGCTTGTTTTTAAAGGCAGTCATGAATATTTCGTCATAATTTTTAAAGTTTACTTTTTTAGCATCCTCTTTTCCAATTTCTTGAAATAATTTGCTTAAAGCAAATTCTTCTTCCTGGCACGGATGCGGAACAAATGGACGTAATCCACGTCCGGAGTTTTTATCATCTGCAGAATGGAAAGAAATAAAGCTGCCATTCTCGAATTCTATTTTATTTCGGGTGGTCCTCATCAAAAACTTTAGCTTTTCTTCATTAATTTGCGTTGCTTCATCGAGATAGACTTCATGAAAATTGTAGCCATTTTCTCTTTCAGAGATCGAAATTGTTTCTTCTACAGTTTTATCTCCTCCAGGAATACCAAAATCTACTCCAAGAATATGATCATTAAATAATTTCGCAACTCTATGAGCCGGATTGGATCTTGCGAATTGAATAAGCTTTTTATCGAGTTTGGGTTTTGCCATACTCAAATATATAAAATAAACCTCTAGGTTAATTTTTAGAAGTCTATAGTAAAAAGATCTGAGTGATCTGCAGGAATGGTTTTTCGATGTCTTCTTATATAAGCTTTAATTCCGGCTACACTTTTGTGGGTAGTGTGTGGCATTAGCTCCAGCAGCGCTTTCATTTCTCCAAAGCCTTGGCCCAGAAGGGAATCATATAAATCCATAATTGCAGTGTGTCGTCCGGAATACAAACCATATTCTCTTCCAAAACCCAAATTGTCTTTTATAATTTTAAAACGCTTAGAAAAGTGATCATATCGAGATTGCAAACTGGCATCCCAGTCTGCAGGTTGGTTTCTATTGGTAAAAAGATAGAATTCTCCAGGATACTCCTCCAGCTTCATACCTTCAATAGTGGGCTTAAGCTTGTCAATAATTCTTCTTACACTCAAGATCTCAGTTTTGGTTTGCACCTTGATCAGCCAATTGTCGGTGTTCAAAGAATTTACCTTCAATCGGCAAATCTCCCTGGGTCTTAGCAATGGATATAGTATAAAACTGAAAAGTGGGATAAGATATGGATCTGTTCTCTGCATTTCAGCTTTTAGGAGTGCGAGTTCCTCATGAGTAAAGGCTTTATTATTTATCGGTTCAGAATCTATATCAGGAATATCCTTGATGAAATTTACAGAAATAAGCCGCTCATTCTTCATAGTGGTAAACAAAGCAGATAAGCTGGCCTTATGATTGTTTATGGAAGATCCAGACATTTCAAGTCCGGTTTTTTCATTTACATACTCAAATCGAAGCCAGTCCAGGAACTCATAGAAATGATCTACGCTAAATCTATCCGGTTTTAATCCGTAATACCCGTTAGACTTTGCCCATTCCAGGAACCGGTCTTTGTGGAATTGATACCCTTTAAGTGTAGTAATGCTTTTACCTCCCTTCTCTTTAATCTTATAGGCATATTCAAGAGCATCGGCTAAAATCATAGAGTCCCCACGTTTCACCACTTTTTTAGCTTTACGCTCTTCAGCATCCGGAATCCATCCTCGCTCTAAAGCAGTATGTAAAATAGAAACCAGGTGATTCCCGGCAGCTCTCCGCTCTTTGGCAGATGGTAGCCTATTCATTTTCTTAGTGTAGGAGAATTTTCTATCTAAAGGTCCATTGGGAGAAGTCCTCCAATAGAAATAGGCATACCAGCGTTTTCCCGGAGCTACGGTAGGTTTACCATTAACCCGGGGAATAAAAAGTTTAGGTGCAGAATATCTCTTTTGCGCCATAGAGATCTCAATAGAAAGATGAGAATTTATAGGTTCGAATCTAGGTACGTTTTTCTTTTTCATGATAAAAACGAGATTCCTAAAAACTAAAAAACCCCTGTGTTATCAGGGGTTTTCAATGTACTCGGAGCGGGACTTGAACCCGCACGACCGTTGCTGATCATTGGATTTTAAGTCCAACGTGTCTACCAATTCCACCATCCGAGCGTGGATATTATATGTTGCGAAAATTTTTCTTTTTTCGCTACTTTCCGAGCGAAAAACGGGATTCGAACCCGCGACCTCCACCTTGGCAAGGTGGCGCTCTACCAACTGAGCTATTTTCGCGATTTGTAAGAACATACTCTCAATAACCCTGAGAGCGCAATGCCTTGTGGCGTATTGCGGTTGCAAATTTAATACAATTCTTGTATTACCAAAGGATTTTTTAAAAAAAATACACTTTTAGGCCTTCGTTTTTTGTTTACTGGTAAGCATGCGTTTAATTTCACTTAGCTTCATTAAAGCTTCCACAGGCGTAAGTGTGTCAATATCAATATGCAACAATTCTTCTTTAAGATCTTGAAGCAATGGGTCGTCCAAATTAAAAAAGCTCAACTGCATATCTTTTTCTGCAGAATTTTTTAATATTTCTCCCGAATCTTGCATCTGATGAGATTTTTCTAGTTTTTTCATGATCTTATTTGCCCTGTTCAATACCTGCTGTGGCATTCCCGCCATTTTAGCTACATGAATTCCAAAACTATGCTCACTTCCTCCCGGAGTCAATTTTCTTAGAAAAAGAACATTGTCTTTTAACTCTTTTACAGAAACATTATAATTCTTGATCCGCTTAAAGATTTCTCCCATCTCATTCAATTCATGATAATGAGTAGCAAATAAAGTTTTTGGATGTGCAGGATGCTCATGTAAATATTCTGTGATTGCCCAAGCAATCGAAATTCCATCATAAGTACTAGTTCCACGACCAATTTCATCAAGTAGCACTAAACTTCTTTCAGAAATATTATTCAAGATGCTTGCAGTCTCATTCATCTCCACCATAAACGTAGATTCTCCCATAGAAATATTATCGCTGGCTCCTACTCTGGTAAAGATCTTATCTACCAAACCAATTCTAGCCGATTCTGCCGGCACAAAACTTCCCATTTGAGCCAAGAGTACAATAAGAGCGGTTTGTCTTAATATAGCAGACTTACCACTCATGTTTGGCCCGGTGATCATAATGATCTGCTGCGCATCTCTATCTAAAAAAACATTATTAGTAACATAAGTTTCCCCGTGTGGCAACTGCTTTTCTATAACCGGATGTCTTCCTTCTTTAATATCGAGCTCAAAAGAATCTTCAATTTTAGGTTTTGAATAATTCTCGCTAATTGCATGTATAGCAAAAGAACACAAACAATCCAGCTCCCCTATCAACCGTGCATTTTGTTGTACCGGCTGAATATAATCTGCTAACCATGTTACAAGCTCTCCAAATATTTGTTGTTCTAACTGAAGGATCTTTTCTTCTGCTCCCAGAATTTTCCCTTCATATTCTTTTAATTCTTCCGTGATATATCTTTCGGCATTCACCAAAGTTTGCTTGCGTATCCAAGCTTCTGGAACTTTATCTTTATGAGAATTTCTAACTTCTATATAATATCCATACACATTATTGCTTCCAATTTTAAGAGAAGTAATTCCGGTTTCCTTACTTTCTCTTCGCAACATTCCATCTAAATAATCTTTGCCTGAAAAAGCCAGATTTCTTAAATTATCTAATTCTTCGTGGAAACCTTTAGCAACTACATTCCCCTTTACAATATTAACAGGAGCATCTTCATGTAAGGTTTCTTCAATCTTATTTCTCAGCACTTCGCAACTTTGCAACCTATCTCCTAAAACTTTTAGAGCTTCTTCATTGCTATTCATAGCCAGCTCTTTTACCGGAGCAATAGCGTCTAATGAATTTTTAAGGTGAAGTACTTCCCGCGGACAGATCTTTCCTGTAGCAACTTTAGAGATCAAACGTTCCAGATCACTGATCTTTTTAATATTTTTCTGAATGTTATCCAGTTCTGTCCTATTATCTATAAGATAAGCAACCACTTTATGCCTTGCCTTTATCTTCTGAACATTTTTAAGCGGAAGTGCCAGCCAACGTTTCATCATTCTACCTCCCATCGGGGAAATAGTTTTATCTATTACATCTAATAAAGTAACTGCATTTTGGGCGTTGGAATGGTATAATTCTAAGTTTCTGATAGTGAATCTATCCATCCACACATATTCTTCTTCCGCAATTCTTGTGATGGAAGCAATATGTTGAAGTTTGTGATGCTGAGTTTCTCCTAGATAATATAAAATAGCTCCGGAAGCTATGATGCCTTCCGCTAAATGATCTATTCCAAAACCTTTTAAAGATTTGGTCTGAAAATGTTCATTTAAAGATTCGTAAGCATAATCCAATTTAAAGATCCAGTCTTCCAGATAAAAACAGTGAAAGGAATCTCCAAAGGTCTTTGTAAAATCTTTTTTATGATTTTTCTGAACAAGCACCTCACTCGGACCAAAATTTTGAAGCAACTTATCTATATATTCTGCATTCCCCTGAGCAGTTAAGAATTCACCGGTAGAAACATCAAGAAATGAAATTCCCATGATCTTTTTTCCGTAGTGAATAGCACATAAAAAATTATTGGTTTTGCTGTTCAAAACCTCATCGTTCATAGAAACACCGGGCGTGATCAATTCGGTAACACCACGTTTTACGATGGTTTTGGTCATTTTTGGATCTTCTAATTGATCGCAAATGGCCACACGTAAACCTGCTTTTACCAGTTTTGGCAAATAGGTATTCAAAGCGTGATGCGGAAATCCTGCCAAAGCGGTTTCCACTTCGCTTCCGTTACCTCTTTTAGTAAGTACTATATTTAAGATTCGAGCGGTTTTAACCGCATCTTCTCCAAAAGTTTCATAAAAATCTCCTACACGAAACAGCAGCAAGGCATCAGGATATTTATCCTTGATGCTATTATATTGTTTCATTAACGGGGTGGTTTCTTTTGCTTTTTTGGCTGCCAAAATCTAATGGATTAATTTGTTGCTAAAGTACTTATTCCATTTTTTAATTGAAATTTAAGCTAAAGCATTTATTTTAAAATTATCCACAAACAGATTTACTTTAATGAGAAACTCAATCTTTACTTGTCAGTTCGAGCGTCCCGATTGCTATCGGGATTGAGAACTATTTAATTTTATAATCTAATTAATTAACGAAGTTTCCAGAATCTACATCTTTGATGAATTTTATCAAGCCTGGAAAGAAATGTTCTTGATCGTCATATTGAGAAAGATGACTTCCATTGGGGCAATATAAATAACGCCCTTTTTGAACTTCAGTAGACATCCATTTCATATACTCAGGATCCATAGTGTCATATTTTGCACCAATAACTAAGGTGGTTACTTTAATTTCTTTCAATCTTTTTGATACATCCCAATCTTTCAAAGTAGCATCTCCGGCAATACCAAATTCACTTGGACCTTGCATATAAACATACACTTCCGGATTTAAATGATCAAAAGCTCTGTTAATAGAATTTGGCCATTTTTCAACAGGCATTCTTAACAGGTGTTCTGTATAATGATGTTTTAAAAGCAATTCCATATATCGCGGATTTTCGAAGTCTCCTTTCGCTTCTAGCTCTTTCACTTCAGCTAAAACTTTAGGATCCATTTGTGGCCCTATAACATCTTCCGCATATTTATTATACGCCGGCGCACTGGCCATCATATTGGAAATTATAAGTCCTTTTAAATGATCTTGATATTTTAAAGCATATTCCATTGCAAGAATTCCACCCCAAGACTGCCCGAATAAATAAAAATTATCCTCATCAAGACCCAAACCTTTTCTAACTTGCTCCACCTCTTCCACAAATCTTTCATTGGTCCAAAGGCTTTTATCTGATGGCTGATCGCTATAATAAGATCCTAACTGATCGTAATAAAAATACTCAATTCCTTCTGCAGGTAAAAAGCCATCAAAACTTTCAAAGAATTCATGAGTCCCACCCGGGCCTCCATGAAGTAGTAACACTTTCATCGTGGGATTATTCCCAACTTGTTTGGTATACACATTAAAAGTGCCTTGATCTGTAGTGATAGGAATCATCTTGATACCGCCGGTAAATTTTATCTCAGGATCTGTATACGTAAGATAATCGCTGGTTTTCGAATCTAATTTACTATCGGATTTGTTCTGAGAAAAAACAGTGGTAGAACAAAGAATTAGCAATACTAATAACTTCGGAAGGCTTAAAATTTTCATATCTAAGTAAAGGATTGATTTATAAAATACCATTCCTTTAAATTACATAAAATTCTGATGTGTTTTACTGATATCCTGCCGCTTGAAGATTAAATAATTCTGCGTACAGCTTATCATTCTTCATTAACTCTTCGTGAGTTCCAATTTCAAGAACTTCCCCGTGTTTAAGTACCATAATTCTATCTGCAATTCTCACCGTACTAAATCTATGCGAAATAATAACGGCCGTTTTTCCTTCGGTTAGCTTAATGAATCTGTCAAAAGCTTCGGTTTCTGCTCTTGCATCTAAGGCTGAAGTAGGCTCGTCGAGAATAAGAATTTCAGAATTCTTCATATAAGCTCTGGCAATAGCGATCTTTTGCCACTGTCCGCCGGAAAGATCTTTACCATTCTTGAACCGTTTTCCAAGTTGCTGATCATAACCTCCAGGTAATTCTGAAACCACCTCATCTGCCAAACTTTTCTGTGCAGCGCCATCAATCCTACTCTGATCGCCAATTTCTGAAATCTCTCCCATAGCGATATTCTCTCTCAAGGTCAGTTCAAATTTTACAAAATCCTGAAAGATCACTCCAAAGTATTGCTGATATTGGGCCTGATGATATTTGTTGATTGGAACTCCATCTAACAGAATTTCACCTTCGGTAGGTTCATAGAATCTAAGCAACAATTTTATTAATGTAGTTTTCCCGGCTCCATTTTCACCTACAAAAGCTAATTTCTCACCAGCTCTTAAGTCAAAATTAATATTTCTAACCACCCATCTTTCAGACTTTGGATATTTAAAACCTACATTTTTGAATTCAAATCCTTTTTGAATCTTCTTCGGAAGAGGTAAAGCTTCATCAACCTGATTTTCTTCATATTGAAGATCTAAGAATTCGAAGTAATCTTGAAGATAAAGGGCACTTTCCGTAATCGCAGTAAATCTGGTAAAGAAGCCTTGTAATTTTGCACGAAGCCTGTTGAAAGATCCGGAAAGAAAAGTAAGATCACCCAAGGTTAGAAATCCTGCTACCGTTCTAAAAACTATAAATACATACGCACCATAATAAGCTCCGGTTCCAATTACGTTGAACATAGAACCCCAACTGGCGCGTTGTTTTGCAAGCTTCTTACTTTCTTTGTAATATTTATCTGATAATTCTTTAAACCTTTCCGCCAGATATCCCGAAAGTCCGAATAATTTCACCTCTTTGGCAGTTACATCACTCGCACCTGCATATCTTAAATAATCTAATTCTCTACGTTCCTGAGTCCAGCTTCGGGCCAAAGAATAACTTGTTCCGCTAAACTTTATCTCATTAATAATAGTTGGAATTATGGAAACAACTAGTAAGACAAGCAGCCAAGGTTCAAACACTACTACCCCACCCAATAATGAAATTATTACAATTACATCTTCTGCCTGGGTTAGAATATTAGACATCAAACCCACTCGACCAGTAGTTTGTTGACGTGCCCTTTCCAGTTTATCATAAAATTCTGAATCTTCTAATTGATCCAGATTCAGCTCTGCAGTTTTCTTGATAATTCTTACCGATGTATCTATAGAATATTGGTCTCCAAGCAAAGCGTCTGTTAAATTGATAGCTCGGCTCATTAAATCTGAGAGTATTGCTAAGCCAAATTCAGCTCCAACAAAAAGCCATAGTCTATCATAATCTTTAACATCAGCAGCCATTTGCACCACTACTTCGTCAATAATAATTTTACCTATCCATAATAAAATTAGCGGTAAAATCGCATTGATAAATCTGCATAAAATGTTGATATAAAATAAGAGTGGATTCACCCTTTTTATTTCTTTAAAGAACCTTGGAACAAACTTTAAAGAAGCAAAGCTTTCCTTAAGATTGATCTTATTTGGCTGCATGGATAATTTTTGTCTTGGCAAATGGAATTAATTTAATTAAGAATAGGATGAAAAGTATTAATTCTCATCCTATTTTATGTTGATTAGGTCGAGAAAATAAGAGAAACTTACTCATCGTAAATGCTATTTATTATATAATGTGTTACCTGCTGATTCATACTTATCTCCTTTTACCCAAAATGGAGTTTGTGGGTCATTCGCAATTAACCTTGACGATAATACATAAGATTGAAAAAATTTAAGCAAATAATCATAATCTAAACTTTCTGCTTCGTCTCCCGCTTGATGATAATATTTTGTAACCTCTCCATCAAAAGATCTAAAACCTAAAGAATATGTTGGAGCCGGAATTCCTTTAGCTGCAAAATAAACATTATCGCTTCTATCAAAAAGATTTTGTTCCGGAGCCGGATCGTCTATTGCGGTAAGTCCAAATTCTTTAGCTGCTTCTTTAATATTATGGCTAGCAGTTGTTCTTTCCAAACCAACAATGGTTGCAACAGAAGTATCATTATATCCACCGTTATCACTATTGAAACAATACACCATTTGTTTGAGTGGAAGTACAGGATGTTCTGTATAGTAAGAACTTCCTAAAAGTCCTTTTTCTTCACCGGTGAAGAGAATGAATAATGCAGAACGTTTTGTTGGATATTTTGATAAATTTTGGGCAACACTTAATACTGTAGTTGTTCCAACTGCATTGTCTCGCGCTCCATTGTAAATGGTATCACCAGTGGCATCTGGGGCTCCAATACCCACATGGTCGTAATGTGCAGAATAGATAATATATTCATTCTTTAATTTTGGATCTGTTCCTTCAATAATTCCTATTACATTTTGTGAGTGAACTTCAGATTCTTTTGGGGCATCCATTTTTAACGTAACAGGAAGAGTAGCTCCCAGCTTTAAATTTAAATTCATCTCTTCCAATTCTTTAATCCATACATATGGCATAAAAGCTGACTTTTCAATGGAATCTTCATTCTTAATATTCTCTAACTTATCTTCATCAAAGTGATGCGCAATAGCCTCCCAATCTTGGTCTGCATTGCTTACTATCTCTATAAGACCAACAGCTCCTGCATTTCTAGCGAGTTTTGCTTTTTCTGACATCAATCCAAAAGCAGGCCTTAACTCATTACTTTCAGAATTTCCAGATCTTACCACTACAAGCTTACCCTTTACGTTCAGCTTTTTATAATCATTTTCCAATCCGAAATTGGCATAAATGGCGTCTGCTGTATAATTTATAGCATCGGCTTTTAAAGTGATTGCATTATTTATCTCAATACCTTTTAATGAAACTTTTACATTTTTAGGAGCTTCAATTTTTTTAAGAATTACATCTTGATAATAGGTGCCTGTTTCTGGATTAGGCTTAGCTCCATAAGATCTTAAAGTATTTGCTAAATAAGAGGCCGCGATTTTATTCTCTACGGTTCCTGTTTCTCTTCCTCTTAAAAGATCATCTGTTAAGAAATAAATATGACCTTCAATAGTATTTTTATCGATTGTTTCCAGCACCTTTTCTTTTTCAGTCTGACCAAAAAATAAACTACAGGATAAGAGTGCTCCTGCAATTATAATAGAACTCTTTTTCATATTACATTGAATTTAGTACCTAAATGTAAGATAATTATCAATCTTCTGTTCTACCCTAAACCTCAATGCATAATATTCGAATTCATTCTATTTAATTTTCAGTATTTCAAAAAAAATAGAATAGCTTAAGAATTACTATTTTTGCGACTATGGAAAAGAGAAAGTTGAAGAATAGTGAATTAGATAGAAAGAGTATTTCTGAATTTAAAAAAGCAGAAAAAACACCTATAATAGTTATTCTTGACAATATTAGAAGCTTAAACAACATTGGATCGGTTTTTAGAACAGCAGATGCTTTTTTGGTAGAGAAAATATATCTCTGTGGTATAACCGCACAACCGCCTCATAAAGACATTCATAAAACTGCACTTGGAGCAACTGAAACAGTGAGCTGGGAATATGCTGAAGATACCTTAGCGGTAATTGCTAAATTAAAAGATAAGGGTGTAAAAGTTTTTTCTATTGAACAAGCAGAAAACGCCATTATGCTTAATGAGTTTAAGCCGGATAATCTCTTAAAATATGGGGTAGTTTTTGGTAATGAAGTAAAAGGCGTACAACAAAAAGTGGTAGATGTAAGTGATGGGGTTATTGAAATACCTCAACTTGGTAGTAAGCATTCTCTCAATATATCTGTAAGCACCGGTGTGGTACTCTGGGATCTTTTCTCAAAAATTACCCTAAAATAATTTCAAAAAAACTGCACTATTTAATTGATGTCTAAACAAATTAAATTCAAAAAGTTTAGATTAATTTATAGATTGTAGATCCAATAAAATCTCAAACAAATCCACGCAATAATTTCTTATCCATTATCTTTGATCTAAATTTGCCCCATGGAGAAAAAAATCACCCCTTATAAAGATTCTACCCTGAATAAAAAACAGCAAGTAGAACAGATGTTTGACAATATTTCTGAAAATTACGATGGTCTTAACCGTGTAATTTCTTTTGGAATAGATGTTAAATGGAGAAAAAAGGTGATTAAATTGGTGGAAGAGACCAATCCTAAATCGGCTTTAGATATTGCTACCGGAACCGGTGACTTAGCAATAAGCCTAGCAAAAACAGGTGCTACAGAGATTGTAGGTTTAGATATTTCTGAAGGAATGTTAGCGGTTGGTAGAAAAAAAATTGCTGCAGAACAACTTTCAAATAAAATAAAGATGGTTCAGGCAGACTCAGAATCTCTGCCATTTGAAGACAACAGTTTTGATGCTATTACCGTAGCCTTTGGAGTAAGAAATTTTGAAAACTTAGAAAAAGGATTAGCTGAAATTTTAAGAGTTTTAAAACCAAATGGTATCTTTGTGGTTCTGGAAACCTCTGTCCCTACCAAATTTCCATTCAAGCAAGGCTATAAATTTTACTCAACTACAATGTTACCTGCTATTGGAAAACTATTTTCTAAAGATAAAGTTGCTTACTCTTATTTAAGCGAAAGCGCTGCTTCTTTTCCATTCGGAGAAAAATTCAACAATATTTTGCGTAAAATTGGGTTTATAAATGTGGAGGACAAACCTCAGACTTTTGGTGTTGCAACAATTTACACTGCTACTAAATCATAGTATGAAAAAACATTTTGCCATTTTAGCGCTGTTATTATACAGTTTACAAGGGAACGCTCAGATATTTTCTGATGGTTTGGTGAACAATGAAAATTTTGATAATAAAAGATGGTCTTGGGGTTATTTTTTAGGATTCAACACCTACGACTTAGATTTTGACCTTAAAGAATTTCAGCCAGATGCACCTTTTTCAGATAAAGGTTACAACGTAGAACGCACTATAGGATTTAATGTTGGTCTTATTGGAAATTTAAAATTGAATAACAATTTAGACCTTAGACTTGAGCCTGGAGTAAGTTTTAACCGCAGAAATTTTCAACTGCTTAAAGCAGATCAAAAAACAATAAGAGAGATTAATGCAACCTACGTGCATGTTCCGTTATTATTAAAGTTTTCGGCAGATAGAATGCATAATTTTAAACCATTTGTGGTTGGTGGATTATCATCTTCTTTAAATTTATCCAGCAATGAGAAAAATCCAGACGATAACAGTGTAAGTCAGTTTAGAATGAAAACACTTACTTACTACTATGAAGTAGGTATAGGTATTGATCTTTATTTCTACTATTTTAAACTTTCTCCTTCCTTACGTGGAGTATTCGCAATTAATGATGAGTTAGTAAGAGATGCAGATCCAAATAGCATATTTACAGGCAATGTAGATAAGATGAGATCTCGAGGTATATTTTTAAATTTTACTTTTCAATAATTCGCTTGTCTTCTAAATTCGCTTAAGATTACAGCTGTGGCTGTTGCAACGTTCAGACTTTCGGTATCTGCAGAATTACCATATGGAGGAATATATACTTTCTTAGTTACCAATTTTTCAATAGTAGCTGAAATTCCATTGGCTTCATTTCCTAAGATCAAAATTCCCTCTTTTGGAAGTTGACTTTTATAAATGTTAGCTCCTTCTAAAAAGGCGCCCATTATAGCAGTTTGATGATGATCCGCTAAGAAAACTTCTAGATCTACATAAGATATATGTACTCTGGTAATACTCCCCATAGTTGCTTGCACCACTTTAGAATTATAACAATCTACAGTGTCCTTAGAACAGATAAGATTTTCCACTCCAAACCAATCGCAAAGTCTAATGATAGTTCCTAGATTTCCAGGATCTCTAACGCCATCTAAAACCAATACTAACCCTTTAGTTTCTAAAGAAATATTCTGATTAGGAATTTTAAAAAGTGCAACAGCTATTTGAGCCGTCTTTAAACGACTTATTTTTTGTAGTTCTGATTCAGAAATGAGATTGATTTTTTGCTGTGGAGCATCAAAAATATCTTGAGTAGTGAACAGCGAATTCAACTGGAAATTAGAATTTAAAAGCTCATTGATTCCCTTTTTTCCTTCTACTACAAATAAGCCTGTTTTAGAACGATTTTTTTTTTGCTCAAGACTTGTTATTAACTTAATTTGGCTTTTGCTAACCATACAAATAATCTATTTTTGAATCCTTAATTCAGCCTTATTGAAACGCCTTCTTGCAAAAATATCGTTATTTATTTTAATTCTGGTTATAATAGTTTCCTGTAATGCGGTAAAAAGGGTTGAAAATGACCAATTACTGCTTACCGAAAATACCATTCATCTTAATGGCGAGAAAATTAAGAACTCTAAAATCTACAGCCAATTATATCAAGAACCAAACGCTAAATTATTAGGAGTTCCTATAAGACTCCATTTCTACAACTTAGCAAAACCTAATCCAGACTCTGCTTTTATTGATTGGTTAAGTAAAAAACCAAATAGAATAAAAAGACTTAATAGCATCTATTCTCAAAAGCAAGTACAACGCATGGAAGAATCTTATGTTGGAATTAATGAATGGATAAAAAAAACCGGAGAAGCTCCTGTTATCATTGATAAAGAACTTGCTAAAAAATCTACTAACAGATTAAAAGCCTGGTATTTTAACAACGGATGGTTTAATGCAGAAACCGATTTTTCTATTAACCCTAAAGAGAATAAACGTGGGGAAATAGATTATTTTGTCACTAGCCACAAGCCTTATATTGTAGATTCTATAAAACAGAGAATGCAGTCTAAAGTTATTGATTCTATTTACCATTTACATACCGATGAATCTAAAATAACTTCCGGAGTACAATACAGAACTTTAGATTTTAATGCGGAAAGAGATAGACTTAATAACATTTTCAGAAATAATGGAGTTTATTATTTTGATCAAGAATACCTTAGTTTTGAAGCAGATACTGTTGGCACAGACCATAAGGTAAATGCTACTATAATTGTTAAGGATAGAATGGTAGAACGTGGAGACACTACATCTAGAGTTCCATTTAAAGTTCATACCATTAGTAAAGTAAATGTTTTTACAGATTACACTTTTGAAAATAGATACAAACCTGTAACAGATAGTGCTTCATTTAAAGGCTATAAAATCTATAGTTTTGATAAATTGAATTATAGACCACAAGCAATTACCGACGCAATTTTTATAAAACCGGGACAAATTTTTAAAGATACCGACAGGACAAGAACTTACAATAGAATGAGTTCTTTACGTGTATTTAAATATCCTAATATTGAATATATTCCAGACCCGGCAGATAGTACCAATACAGATTTGGTAGCAAATATCTTTCTTACACCACAACAAAAATATTCATTAAGCTTCGATTTTGATATTTCACAAAGTAACATTCAAGATTTCGGTATTGGATTTGGAGGTTCTTTGTTAATTAGGAATATTTTTAAAGGCGCAGAAACATTTGAAATATCTGGTCGGGGAAGTGTAGGTTCTTCTACAGATGCTGCCAGAGGAAGCTCTAAAGATCAATTTTTTAATATTTCTGAATTAGGAGCAGATATTAAGTTGACTATTCCTAGAATCTTCCTACCAATTAAAACCGATAGGGTTATCCCTAAATACATGTCACCTTTCACCTCGCTAAGTTTAGGTGTTAGCACACAAAACAATATTGGTTTAGACAAACAAAATTTGAACGGAATTCTAAACTATAGTTGGAATCCTTCTAAGAATATTTCAGATAAGTTAGATCTTTTAAATATTCAGTATGTAAGAAATTTGAATACCGATAACTATTTTAATGTTTATCAAAATTCCTATAACAATTTAAATGAAATAATAAATACACCAGGAGTAAGTACCAATCCAGATTATTTGAATGACAAGGGAAATTTAATCATTCCAAAAGGAGCCGATAGCTTTTTAAAAGATGCTACTTCAGGTAGTGTGATGACCACTGGATTAAATCCAGATCAACTTCAAGAGATTGACAACATAAACGAAAGAAAAAATAGACTTACCGAAAACAATTTAATTTTTGCAACCAACTTCACGTACATCAATAATAACAAAGAAAATCTGTATGATAATGATTTCTCAAGATTCAGGTTTAAAATAGAATCTGCAGGAAATTTTTTATGGGCATTTTCTGAATTAACTGGAGCTAAAAAAGATGAAAATGGGGAATACAGCATGGTTGGAGTAAATTTTTCTCAATATCTTAAAACTGAAGTAGACTATATTAAACATTGGGATTGGGGCAATAAGAATATTTTTGCTATTCGTGCATTTGGAGGAATTGCAATTCCTTATGGAAACGCCAACAGTATTCCGTTTACCAGAAGTTTCTTTGCGGGAGGACCTAATGACAACAGAGCATGGCAAGCGTATGACTTAGGGCCAGGAAGCACAGGAGGAAGAAATGAATTTAATGAAGCCAATATGAAACTTGCTTTTAATGCGGAATATAGATACAATTTATTTGGCTCTTTAAACTCAGCATTTTTTATTGATATTGGTAACATCTGGAATGTAAAAGATGTGGTAACAGATCCGGCCGCTACCTTTACTTCTTTTAGAGATCTTAGAGATATAGCCGTAGGTTCTGGAGCAGGATTGAGATACGATTTTAACTTTTTTGTGTTAAGATTCGATGTAGGTTTAAAAACTTATGATCCGGAACAACAGATTGGAAATAGATGGTTTAGAGATTATAACTTTAATAATGCTGTTTATAATGTAGGGATCAATTATCCGTTCTAACCAAACTAATTTTCTTATTTTTGTAAACCTTAATTTGAAATACAATATTATGAGTCACAATATAAAACCGGGTGTAGCCACTGGAAAAGAAGTTCAAGAAATTTTTAAATACGCAAAGAGTAAAGGTTTTGCTTTACCTGCGGTTAACGTAACCGGATCTAATACTATTAATGCAGTATTAGAAACCGCAGCAGAATTAAATTCTCCTGTGATCATTCAGTTTTCTAATGGTGGGGCTCAATTTAATGCAGGAAAAGGTTTATCTAACGAAAATCAACAAGCTGCAATAGCAGGTGGTGTTGCTGGCGCTAAGCATATTCATGAATTAGCAAAAGTATATGGTGCTACTGTAATTTTACATACAGACCATTGCGCTAAAAAATTATTGCCTTGGATAGACGGCTTGTTAGATGCAAGTGAAGAGCATTACAAGCAATTCGGATTTCCTTTATTTAGCTCTCATATGATCGATCTTTCTGAAGAGCCTATTGAAGAAAATATTGAGATCTCTAAGAAATATTTAGAGAGAATGAGCAAAATGGGAATGACTTTAGAAATTGAATTAGGAATTACCGGTGGTGAAGAAGATGGTGTAGACAATTCTGATGTAGACGATTCTAAATTATATACCCAGCCAGAAGAAGTTGCTTATGCTTTCGAAGAATTAAGTAAAGTAAGTGACCAATTTACAATTGCTGCTGCTTTTGGAAATGTTCATGGAGTTTACAAGCCAGGAAACGTAAAACTTACTCCAAAGATCCTTAAAAACTCTCAGGAATTTTTAAGTAAAAAACATAACCTTGAAGATAACCATATAGATTTTGTTTTTCATGGAGGTAGTGGATCTACTTTAGAAGAAATTCGTGAAGCTATTGGATACGGAGTTATAAAAATGAATATTGATACAGATCTTCAATATGCGTTTACAGAAGGTATTCGTAATTATATGGGCGACAAAAAAGATTATTTAAAAGCTCAAATTGGAAATCCTGATGGTGCAGAAGTACCAAATAAAAAACATTACGACCCACGAGTATGGTTACGTGAAGGCGAATTAACTTTTAAAGCTAGATTAAAGCAAGCTTTTGAAGATTTAAACAACGTAAACACTCTATAATAATTAATACAAAACAGCTGGAATATTTGTATTCTGGCTGTTCTCTTTCTAATAGGTTTCTTGATTAAGTTATCTCTCTTTTAGATATACTCAAGAAATTTAAAATAATTAAGACTATGGCCTGGTTTAAAAGAACTCAAAAAGGTATACAAACCCCTACCGAAGAAAAGAAAGATGTACCAAAAGGATTATGGTATAAATCTCCAACAGGTAAAATTGTAGATGCAGA
>Ga0209309_10001803_pt1 | contig 20613 bp, 20 predicted proteins | sample COGITO_mtgs_1204_2_FD_184807 | JGI IMG/M metagenome (GOLD analysis project Ga0209309, IMG submission 184807) | Pelagic marine microbial communities from North Sea - COGITO_mtgs_120412 (SPAdes) (version 2) | ecosystem: Environmental > Aquatic > Marine > Epipelagic ... | reverse complement strand
TATCCATGCGTTGTGGGTCGAGCTCCATAACCTCGTCTAGAAGTGAAGAAATATTGGTAATCCGTTTTTGAAAATCGGCTTCCAATGCTTTTCCTTCATCTGTTCTATATTGATTTATAGAACGTAAGGCTTCATCAACAGCTTCGATAATTTTATTGTATTCCGTCTCATCAATTTCATCGCGCTCGGTTTGTAACGCATCGGGGAAACGAACAGCCATTTTCATTAATTCAACCGGATCGCCATCTGTAATATGCGCCAATTGTTTCATATATTGTTTAACGGCAGCTTCGTTGATAACAGTAGCAGTTTCTTCGCTAGTTTGCTCTACGTAGAGGTTAAAATCTACTTTTCCGCGCGACAGTGATTTTGAAATTTGCTTACGAATGTCTAATTCCTTTTCACGATATGCGGAAGGAACTCTCGCGTTTACATCAAGGTTTTTACTGTTTAACGATTTTATTTCAACCGTAATTTTTTTGGAAGGCAATTGCACTAGGCTTTTACCATAACCGGTCATGGACTGGATCATATTTTCAATTTAATGGTTGCAAAGGTAGTAAATTAGAATATAGTAGCTTATCATTTTAAACTTGCGGACTAATTAATTGTTTTAATCATTACTATTTAGAAAAACTGTTGCGCGTTCTTCACTATAATAGGTTGCATTTGTTTGATGAAACCCTACGTGACCACCATATTTAGGTGTTTCAAGATAAATGTTTTTCGAAGTTTCAGCAAAAGCATATGGATAGCTTTCTTCCGTTAAGAATGAATCGTTTTTCGCGTTTAAAATCAAGATAGGAATAGTAATATTCGGCAAAAATTGACCACTGCTATTTTGTTTGTAATAATCGTACGCATCTTTAAATCCGAAGGCAGGAGCAGTATATAGGTTGTCAAAATCCAACAAAGACTTTACTTGTTTTACATCTGAAGCACTCATTTTTTCAGGGAATTGTTCCATTTTAACTTTCAATTTCTTCCGAAGGTTGTGTAAAAACGAAGTTCGGTATACCCAATTATCGAAATTGGAAAGCGATTCTAATGTTCCTCTTAAATTCAAAGGGGTAGAGATGGCAACGGCTGTTTTTATTTCCTTCGGAAGTGTTCTACGTTCACCTAGATATTTCAACATTAAATTTCCTCCTAAGCTAAAACCAATCAATGAGATAATATCATATTTTTCTTTGTTCAGAAGAAAATCGACAACGGCTTGTAGGTCGTCCGTTTTTCCAGCATTGTACGAAGAAAATAGCTTATTTGGTTCGCCACTACAACCCCTGAAGTTAATAGCAACGGCATCCCAACCATTTTGTGTAAGGCTTTTCGCTTGTCCTTTCATATAGCGGCGTTGGGCATTTCCCTCCAGACCATGAAGGATAATGGCAATTTTTGAAGTTTTGGTTTTGGAAAACGAGAAGTCAATGTCCAAAAAATCGCCGTCGTCAAGTTCAATGCGTTCACGTTCTTGCTTCACGTTGGGAACAGGTCGCAGTTTAGCCGAATAAATTGTGGCAACATGCCCATTTTTAAAAACAGTTTTTGGTTTGAAAGAAGAAAGTACGATCGGCATTTTTATAGTTTCGTGAAAGTGCAAAAATAGGCAATCCTTAATTTATAGTTAATAGTATATAGCTGTTTTGTATTTTAGATACCAATCGGTATCTTTGTAGTATGCGAAACGCAAAAGCCACAAAAAATACGATCATTAATGAAAGTGCAAACTTGTTTAATACACAAGGCTATAAAGCAACGTCGATTAGTGATATTACTAAAGCAACAGGCTTGACTAAAGGTGCTATTTACCGCCATTTTGAAAATAAAGACGATCTAGAAAAACATGCTCTGCAACGATTATCCCAGATTATGTTTGGTGAAATTGGAACTTCAATTAAAGAAGCAAATTCATTTGTTTCAAAAATGGAAGCCATCTTTTTATTTTTTGAAAATTACATGAACACGCCACTTTACAAAGGGGGTTGTCCTGTAATGAATGCGGCTGTGGAGGCAGACGATGCCAACCCAATTTTAAGAGAGCAAGCCTGTGTGATGTTACAACAGTTTAAAGACGCCGTATCAACATTAATTGAAAACGGAATTAAAAACAACCAAGTTAAACCAAAAACCGATGTAAGTTTTTATAGTACCATTTTTATCGCTACGCTAGAAGGAGGCATTATGATGAGTAGATTAGAGCGTGACAAACAGGCTATTTTACATACGATAACGCATTTACGAAATCTGGTTACTGAAATTTCACTTCAACCATCAAATAGACAATAAGTAAACGGCAAATTATTACAATGAAAAAGTTACTTACCAAATTAACGGGAAAATACCTAAATGCAACAGCATCTTTATTCCCAAAACTCAATAGGGAACAGGCGTTTAAATTGTTGTGCAAAGTGCAACCCGTTCCTATTTCAAAAGAAGGACATGAGTTTTTTGAAACTGCTGAAACATCGTACATTGAAGTGCCACAAGCTTCCATTGCGGTGCATAAATGGGGAAATGGACCCAAGAAAATATTGTTTTTGCACGGTTGGATGAGTCATTCAAAAAGGTGGCAACCGTATATTGATAAGTTAGATACTTCAAAATACACCATTTATTCATTGGATGCTCCGGCGCACGGTCTTTCCAAAGGAAATTCGATGAATATTGAAATGTACCGTCAAGCTACTGAAGATATTATTATTGAAATAGGCGGAGTAGATCACTTAATTTGCCATTCGCTAGGAAGTCTAGTAGGAGCCTATACTTTCTTAGCTAATAAGGAAATTTCAGTTAAAAATTACGTAATCATGGGTGCTCCCTCTGGCATGGATTCGATCTATGGATTTTTTAGAGATGCCTTACAGCTTTCAACCAAAACCATTGATAATTTAGGAATTAAAGTAGATTCCGTTTTAAAAATTCCAGCATCAAAACTTACCATGGCTCGTTTTTTTATAGAAGTAAATAGACCAGTATTTGTTGTTCACGAAAAATCTGATAAGATTACACCTATTTCAGAAATAAAAAAAGCAATACAAGCTACCGATAAACATATAGAAACATGGTTTACAACCGGTCAAGACCATAATCTTTCCGAAGCAGAAACAGTTGAAACCATCATACATTATATAACAGAAAAAAATACTAAACAAAAAGAACTATGTATTTAAAAGAATTTGAAATCCGTTGGGACGATGTAGATGCCAACCGCCACTTACGAAATAGTGCCTATATTGATTATATGAGCCATACTCGAATGAGCTTTTTTAGCGAAAAAGGGTTTGGGCAACAGCATTTAGCCGAAATGAATCTAGGGCCAGTAGCACTTTACGAACGTATGTATTATTTTAAAGAGGTTTTTCCAGGGAAGCCTATACGTGTGTCGTTGCAACTTAGAGGATTATCTGAAGAAGGTACTTTCTTTGAGTTTGTACATAATTTTTACGATTACAAAGGTCGAAATTTAGGACGTTGCGAAATGCTAGGCGCCTGGATTGATTTGAAAAAGCGAAAATTGGTTCCATTACCGACAGCATTCTACAGCTTTTTAGACGGTATTGATAAAACTGATGATTTTAAAACACTTACTAAAGAAGATACAAGACGCCACGGACAGTTTCCAAAGGATTTAGAATAGAGCTTTTTCATTCTGTGGCTTCGGTACATTCCGCCAAAGACAGAAAAATCAACCACCTCACATTTTTAGTTTAAGATTCATATTGTGAGGTGGTTGAGTGTTTCGAGGTACGAGAAACGCGATGTGCTGAGCCAAGTCGAAGTATATCGAAACCTCCGTGATGCACTGAATATTCCCTGTCATAAAAAACTGTTATGGTTGTTGTTTAAAAGTATATTCTAATAAGTCAGGTATATTCACAGAAGTGACTTTTTTGTAAACGGAATCATCATTTTCTTCGGAATACGAAGGCGGTTCAAGATTCAATTCGGTTGCTTTTTGAGTGTAATAATGTTTTTTTAAAGGATGAAAAGGGGTTACGGCATTAAAAATATGTCCAAAAGCCTCTTCTTTTATTATTTTTGAAAGGATGGCGATACAATCTTCGCGATGAATTAAATTAACGGGTGCGTTGCCATTGTTTAAGTCTTTCCTCCCGGCTAAATAACGAACGGGTTGCCGTTTTCCGCCCAAAAGACCACCAAACCGGACAATGGTAGTTTGCAAGGCTTGAGAAGTGAAAAACAACTTTTCTACTTCTATTAATTGTTTGGCAGCATCGGTTTCGGCTATGGGTGTATCTTTTTCGGTCACGGTGCCTTGTGCATCACTATAAACCGAAGTACTACTAACGAGAATTACTTTTTGTACCGAAGTTTTTTCAATTTCAGTTAAAAAATGGGTCATTTTAGCGACGTGATTGGCGCCGGTGTTTTTTCGTAAACCCGGTGGAATCATAATAACTAAACTATCAACATCTTTTAAAAAAGCATCCACTTCACCTGAAACGCCATTTTCCGAAATTTCAACAGGAAAGGAATCAATTCCATTGCGTTGCATGGTTCCTGCTTTTTCAATAGTAGTAACGGAACCTTTTACACGATATCCTAATTTTTGTAACTGTCTGGCAAAAGGCTGTCCTAACCATCCAAGGCCTGCAATTGCTATAGTTTTATTCATTCTGTAGTTTGTTTTTTGCTTAAAAAGTATTGCTATCTTTTTTAAAGATTGGCAACGTATCAACGGCAAAAGTACGTTTTATAACAATGGCATCGGTAACCACAAAAGGTTTTGGCATCATATCTTTAGGGCGTTTACTAATGCTGAAAGTAGCATTATCCATTAAATCATACGAAAACTCCAAAGTACTAAATGAAACGGGTTGTGTTGATTCAGTTGTATATGAAACTTCTAAGGAATCATTGTTATTTACCCAATAACGAAGTAACAAATCACTTTTTCTGTTTCCGTACACCAAGCCGGTGCTGTCTTTTAGTGCTTGTTGACCATTAAAAGAAAGTGAATTAAATGAAACGTCCGCATCTGCATACAAATTCAATTGATTGATGTTTCGTTGTGGAATAATAGTAAACGTAACTTCCTTTTTGTTGTTAACAAGCGTGTCTTTCTTCAGAATAACTTCAAAAGGAGCAATCGATTTTTCAGGAGCTGTGGCTGCATAGGTATAACCGGTGTTGTATTTACTGCCAGACGCACTCAATATTTCTGATGGCACTTCGCCTGGTTTATCGCCTAAATAGCCTTTCGTCCAATCGTCGAGTATTTTGTCGTAGGTAAGCCAATATGATTTTTGAGTATCTGTATCTTGATAATATATCAAGCTATTGGGTTTCTGGCGTGTTTCAGAAAAATTACTGGTAAAATGTGCTTTTAGAAAAAACCCAAAAGCGAACAAAAAGCAAAGGATAGACAGTAGTTTTTTCCAACTATAAAAACCGAATACGGGTACTAATAAACCGAATAATAACACGGTAAAAATACAGCTTATCACGACCATTTCAGAACCCAACCCAACCGGGAAAAACTGAATAAGCGGTGAAAATAAAAATAGCGTAGGAGCCGCTAGTAAGGCCATTATTATCAAGCTGGGTTTTTCCTGTTTAATAAGTAACCAAAATGATAACAGGCCAAAAAAGACCGGAATAATAAAATAGGCAGCGCCTTTTAAAACCACAAACACAGCGACGTTTACAAGCAGCCATACAATAAGCGGTGCCACATACACGGAAGCTACTTGTTCTCTGTTTGCAAATCGCCGGTACAAATAGAACGTAATGGAAAGCGTGAGAAAAACGAAAAACGCAACATAAGCGTGACCGTTATATTTAAACCCGTGTTGTACTTCGTTGTATTGTGGGTAGATGGCAAGGAATAATTTCCACCCAAAGTATCCGATCGCTCCACAAATGACCAACGAAAGTAAAAGTGGTACAAAGCCTTTTACCATGCTTTTTCCGGTGATTTTTCCTTTTTTAAATCCGTAGAAAGTTAGCATGCCAAATAAAACAATCGCGACCAATAACAAGGGTAAAATCCATAAGAATGGAAATGAAATCATTTTTAAAAAAGGAACATTTACGTATACATATTCTTCATCAGATTTTAAATTAGTTAAATCGGCATCCGCAAAATAATGAAGTAATGGCAAAAGGTAGCTGCCTTGATGTTGCAGGGTTTCAACATCTAAATTTTCAATGGTATCGTTAGCAGTATGATAGTCAAAATGATCGTCTATAAATGCAAAAAAGTAACTCGGAATATCGCCGTCTTCCCTAAAAATGGTAGAATCGGTATCATTGGGCAACATTTTATACACGCTGTACATCAAGGATGAAGCAACCGGATAATCAGGATTAGCTTTAATAAAAGCTTTGACCAGCTTTTTGTTTCCCTCACTAGTTTCCAGAATCATATTACTGGGGCCGCCACTTCCACGGGCTTCAAAGTTGAGCACGAGTCCAACATCTTTTGCCCAAGGATGTTTATTTACAAAAAGCTTGGCGCCATCTAGGCCAATTTCTTCGGCATCGGTGAAGAGAATGATAATGTCATTTTTTGGTTTTTTGCCACTGGCTTTGTAGGCGCGAAGGCTTTCCAAAATTGTCACAAGACCGCTACCGGCATCACTCGCACCCAAAGAAGGAACCAATGCGCTATCGTAATGCGAAAGTAGTAAAAGCGCTTTTCCATCTCCAGTGCCTTCCATACGGGCAACGATATTTATGGGACGGTTCATGGTTCTATATTGGGTAGTAAAAACAAATCCTTCTTGCGTTTGGGTTTGTAACCCTAAGTTTTCAAGCTGAGAGACTAAGTAATTTCTAACAGTGGCGTGTTCTTTAGAGCCATGATAATGTGGTTTTTTGGCAATATGTTGTAATTGTTCAAGGGCACGTTCGGTTGAAAATTCGGTTTTTGCGATACTTTTTGGAGTACCTTTTCTAGGCATCAAGCTATAAAAGGAATAAAAGATTAATCCTAATATAATTAGTAGGGAAAGAACAGCAGGGACTCGTTTCATGGACAGCTTTTTTAATGTTCTAAAAGTACGATTTTTAATGAGATTGTTCTTTTTCAGAAGAAAACATAAAAGAACCTATCATTAAAATGACTATATTTAAAGGAGTTAAAAAGGTAAGAATATGGGAATTAAAAGTTATATAGGAAAACGCGCAAAGCCAAAAAAAGGTTCAACGGAAAACATAAAAGTATCTGATTATATGAGCAGAAACTTAATAACCTTTAAACCGGAACAAACCGTGTTAGAGGTGATGAATACGCTTATAAAAAAGAAAATTTCTGGCGGACCGGTCGTAAATGATAATTACGAGCTGGTTGGAATTATTAGTGAGGGCGATTGTATTATGGAAATAAGTAATAGTCGCTATCATAATCATCCAATGGAAGAAATAAAAGTTGAAGACCACATGATCAAAGAAGTGGAAACTATTGACGGAGAGATGAATTTATTTGATGCGGCCGAAAAATTTTTAAGAGACAAGCGTAGGCGTTTTCCTGTCTGTAAAAACGGGAAATTGGTAGGGCAGATAAGCCAAAAAGATGTATTAAAAGCTGCGTTGGAATTAAAAGGGAATAGCTGGTAATTATAGGGTAAGCTCTGTCTTTACCAACAAATACCAATCATCATCCAGCGGCAAATAGCCTTGGTCGTACACATAAAAATAAACCGTTCCGGCTTTAGTAACATATTGTCCGGTAAAAAACTGAAAACTGAAGCCGTGCTTTTGTAGGGTTTGTTTTTTAACCTTGGTTTTGTCTTTTGTGTTTAACTTTTCGAGAATGCGGTAGTTTTTGCGTAGGCGGTTATTGATGTTCCGCACTAAATTTTTGTTGTCTTTATTTAAGGCATTATTGTGAGCATTGCGACACGCATCGCTACAAAACTTTTTGTCTGCTCGACCAATTATTTTATCGCCACATTCAGGACAGGCTCGTTCCATACTTATTTATACTCTATATGACCCCAGTTTTTACCAGATTTTATACGGTACAATTGCATTTCTGAAATTCCAAATTGTTTTGCAATTAACCGCAATCGTGTTCTACGGTTGGGATCGAATATTTTCTTTTTTAATAACCTAACTTTCTCGGGCGTAAGCTTCGCATACTTTGGTTTTAGTATGGCTTCTTTTTTTGCTCGTATTACTGCCGGATTATTTTTGTTGTGTTCAGTAAGTTCTTTCCGGTTAGCAAATTGTAAATTGTTTACGTGATTGCTGGCTTTATTAAAATCCTTATGGATCACCAAATTTTTACCTTCTATTTCTTCTAAAAACAACTGGGCAACTGCTCTATGTATATAAATTAAACTGGTTTTTCCATTTTTTTTAAGCGTTGAAAAAACTTCATAACCGTTTAAAATATAGGTCTTTAAAAATTCACCTTCAGGATCGTTTTTATAATGTTTTATTCTTCCGTAGTTTGAAATATCAAAAAAATCATTTCTACGCCATGAGGGATCGGAAAATTGTTTCCAGATCTCTCCTTTTAAATTTGGTATCATTTTAGGGGGAGTTTATATCAAATATAGTAAAAATAACTTTTTAGGATATAAATTTATTGATTTTCAGGTGTATTATCCTGTTTGGCGGGTAAGTTAAAGCGGTAAATGGCTTCTATTTTAGCAAAAAAGCTACCACTCATTTCTGGATTTAACTGGGTACGATCATCCCCAAAACTAAAGGCTGAAAGGCCTAAATCAATGTTTTCGCCATCGGCATATACTTCGTAATTATTGCTGGAATACCCTAATTTGGTGCGGAGTAACACACTTTTATCCAAAAAATTAAATTGCCAGTAGGCGGCAAATTCTAACGAGCTCAAATCGACATACGTATCGGACTGGTTTTCTTTTTTTATGTTGAAACTTCTTCCAATCCCAAAATAATCCATCCCAATAGTGGTTTTACCTAGCGCATAACTAACATCGGCTGAAATAGGGAGTGACATATCCATTTCAAATTTCTTATTAGGACTCAAATAATACCAACCGATAATCGGTGTGGTAAAAAAACCATAAGCTTCTTGCGAAACATACACCCCAAAACGATAAATTAAATTTTCTTTTTTCTGAAGTTTGAGCAAGGCAAATCCACCTAAATAAAAATCATCGCCAGAAATATTGCTATAATCCGAAGCAATTTTGGGCAATAAAATAATGGTCGAACTCCATCTTTCAGAATACGTTGAAGCCAGTCCCAATTTTATGTTTGTACTGTATAAACTAGTGCGTTCGGCTCCCGGAAATAGCTGTAGATCATTCACGCTAAAATCTGCCCCAGTGATTAGCGCGTTGTTTTCATTTAGCACAACTGGAAGCGTGAGTCCAACTTCAAAAGACTTTATGCGCGTACTGCTGCTGGTTCCTTCAAAGTTATTGTTAAATGTTTCGCCGTAGCCTATTTTAAAAATATCAACATAATCTTGTGCCGAAGTTAGCATGGGGACAAGAAGCAGCAGAAGGAATAATTTTCTCAAAAGATGGTGGTTTTTGGGTAAATATAGAGAAATATGAAAGAAACTTCTGTAAGGGAGTAAAAAACAGATGAGCGATGTGTTATTTGAAGGTTTCCGAGAGCCGCTTTTTCAGTAAAATTTCTTACTTTCGCAACCTTATTGAAATGCAAGTTGTTATGAGCAAAAAGTTTAAAGAATACAAGGGATTAGACCTTCCCAAAACAGCGGAAGAAGTACTTAGTTTTTGGAATGAAAATAACATTTTTGAAAAAAGTATTTCCATTCGTGAAGGGAATGAACCGTTTGTGTTTTTTGAAGGGCCTCCATCTGCAAATGGAATGCCAGGTATTCACCATGTTATGGCACGTTCTATAAAGGATATTTTTTGCCGTTATAAAACTCAAAAAGGCTTTAAAGTAGACCGAAAAGCCGGTTGGGATACCCACGGATTACCTATTGAATTAGGCGTAGAGAAAGAATTGGGGATCACTAAAGAAGACATTGGCAAGAAAATTTCCGTAGAGGCTTATAACGCTGCGTGTAAAAAAGCCGTGATGCGCTACACCGATGCGTGGAACAAAGTAACCGAAGGCTATGGCTATTGGGTGGATATGGAGGATCCTTACATAACCTACAAATCCAAATACATGGAGACGGTTTGGTGGTTGCTGAAAGAAATATATAACAAAGGCCTTATGTATAAAGGCTACACCATACAACCGTATTCACCAAAAGCAGGAACGGGTTTAAGTTCGCACGAACTCAACCAACCGGGAACGTATCAAGATGTTACCGATACAACTGCGGTAGCTCAATTTAAAGCCATGGCAGAAACGTTGCCTGATATGTTGGCTGAAGAAAGCAATAATATCTTCCTTTTGGCTTGGACCACCACACCGTGGACGTTACCAAGTAACACGGCACTTACCGTAGGGAAGAAAATTGACTATGTATTGGTAAAAACGTACAACCAATACACGTTTGAACCGATGTATGTTGTGCTTGCCAAAAAATTGATAGGCAAACAATTTGGCGGTAAATATGAAGAAAAACCAAATGAAGAGGTCCTTGATAGCTACAAACAAGGCGATAAAAAGATACCGTATTTTGTTGTAAAAGAATTTAAAGGGAAAGATTTATTGGGTATTCGTTATGAGCAATTGCTAGATTATGCAAAACCTTATGAAAATCCTGAAAACGCGTTCCGTGTTATTGCGGGAGATTTTGTGACAACCGAAGACGGGACCGGTATTGTGCATACGGCACCGACTTTTGGTGCAGACGATGCCAAAGTTGCTAAAGAAGCATCACCAGAAGTTCCGCCATTATTGGTGAAAGATGAAAATGGAAACTTGGTTCCGTTGGTAGATTTACAAGGGAAATTTCGTCCAGAGATGAAAGAACTCGCCGGAAAATACGTAAAAAACGAATATTACGACGATGGTGAAGCACCTGAAAAATCAGTCGATGTTGAACTGGTTATAAAACTAAAAACCGAAAACAGAGCTTTTCATGTTGAAAAATATGTGCACAGTTATCCTAATTGCTGGCGAACTGATAAGCCTATTTTATATTACCCATTAGATTCTTGGTTTATAAAAGTGACCGATTTTAAAGATCGCATGCACGAGTTAAATACAACCATTAACTGGAAACCAAAATCAACCGGAGAAGGACGTTTTGGTAACTGGCTAGCCAATGCAAACGATTGGAACCTTTCTCGTTCGCGGTATTGGGGAATTCCATTACCGCTTTGGAGAACCGAAGATGGTAAAGAAGAAAAATGCATTGGAAGCATAGAAGAGCTGAAAACCGAAATGGAAAAAGCGGTTACCGCTGGCGTTATGGATAAAGCAATCTATGAAGACTTTAAACCAGGTGATTTTTCCGAAGAAAATTATGACACAGTAGATTTACATAAAAATATAGTGGACGACATTATATTGGTTTCAGAAAGTGGAAAACCGATGAAGCGCGAAGCCGATTTGATCGATGTTTGGTTCGATAGTGGAAGTATGCCGTATGCACAATGGCATTATCCATTTGAAAATAAAGACAAAGTAGAGCAAACGTGGCGCAAAGCCGATTTTATCGCTGAAGGCGTGGATCAAACTCGTGGATGGTTCTATACACTGCACGCTATTGCCACCATGATGTTTGACGATGTTGCGTATAAAAATGTAGTGAGTAACGGGCTGGTACTCGATAAAAACGGACAGAAAATGTCCAAACGGTTAGGAAATGCTGTAGATCCGTTTGAAACCTTAAAAACATACGGTCCCGATGCTACGCGTTGGTATATGATAAGTAATGCCAATCCGTGGGATAATTTGAAGTTCGATTTAGATGGTATTTCTGAAGTGCGCAACAAGTTCTTCGGAACCCTTTACAATACGTATAGTTTCTTCAGCTTATATGCCAATTTAGATAATTTCACGTATGCTGAAGCTGATGTGCCGTTAGAAAAACGTCCGGAAATAGACCGATGGATTCTTTCAGAATTACACACGCTTATTGAAAAAGTAGACGCTTTTTATAGTGACTATGAACCTACAAAAGCAACACGCGCTATTTCAGAATTTGTACAAGAAAACTTAAGCAACTGGTTTGTGCGTTTAAGCAGAAGACGCTACTGGAAAGGTAGTTATAACGACGATAAAATTTCAGCCTATCAAACACTCTATACGTGTTTAGAAACAGTTGCAAAGCTCAGCGCACCGGTGGCTCCGTTCTTTATGGATCGCTTGTATAAAGATTTAAACGAAGGTGTTGAAAAAGAAGGAAAAGAATCGGTTCATGTAAGCGACTTTCCTAAAGCAGATGCTTCGTTTATCGATAAGACTTTAGAACGTAAAATGCAACGGGCGCAAACTATTTCTTCGTTGGTGTTATCACTGCGTCAACGTGAAAAAATAAAAGTACGTCAACCACTTCAGAAAATTATGATTCCAGTGTTGGATGAAACCGTTAGAGCTGAAATTGAAGCTGTGGAAGATTTGATAAAATCTGAGGTAAACGTCAAGGAAATTAAATTGATCGATGAGGCTTCTGGTTTATTGGTAAAACAGATTAAACCAGACTTTAAGAAATTGGGGCCACGCTTTGGTAGGGATATGAAATTAGTGGCTCAAACTATCACTGCTTTTGGGCAGAATGAGATAGCTCAATTAGAGAAAGAAGGTGAAATTTCAGTAGAAATTAACAAAAAAAATACTACATTGAGCCTCGATGACGTTATTATAAGCTCTCAGGATATTGAAGGTTGGCTAGTTGCAAACACCAATGGAATAACGGTTGCACTTGATGTAACCATCACTCTTTTACTAAAAAATGAAGGAATTGCCAGAGAGTTGGTAAACCGAATTCAAAACCTCCGGAAAGACTCTGGATTTGAAGTGACAGACCGGATAGAGGTAACTGTTAAAGACGATAAACACCTTAAATCTGCAGTTGAAGAAAATTTAACGTATATTAAAGAAGAAACATTAACCGAAGTTTTGCAATTTGATAACGAAGTAAGCAATGGAACGGAAATTGCTTTTGATGATATTGCAACCCAAATTAAGATAAAAAAACACTAGATATGGCAAACGACGTAAAAACCCGATACAGCGATAAAGAGCTGGAAGAATTTAGGACATTGATCCAGGGAAAGATAAAGAAAGCACAAGAACAATTAGAGCTTATAAAAAGTGCTTATAAAAACGATAGTAACAACGGTACCGATGATACTTCGCCAACGTTTAAGGCATTTGACGAGGGCAGCAAAGTGATGAGTAAAGAAGCGAATTCACAATTAGCCATCCGTCAAGAAAAGTTTATCCGCGATCTTAAAAATGCTATAATCCGTATTGAAAATAAAAGTTATGGTATATGTCGCGTAACAGGGAAATTAATTAACCCGGAGCGTTTAAAATTGGTTCCACATGCTACTTTAAGCATTGAAGCCAAGAACATGCAAAAATAGGCCATCAATAGTTTGTAAATCAAATGGGCGAGTGTTTTTTAAGTTTTAAAAACATCGAATTTGATACGATAACATACGTACTTTGGTTATGCTAAAGTGACAACTAAATTTCGCCCCAGTAATTGGGGCTTTTTTTATGCTAAAACACATTGTAATAGTAATAGGAATTATTCTGTTTACTACCGAAATTACTGCTCAAAAAATACTTCAGAAAGAGTTTAGTGCTTCTGGTTTTGAAACGTTGGCTTTACATTCTGATGATGTTTTTACCGTTAATATTTCAACAAAGAAAACAGACAAAATTACAATACAAACGCATGTAGAAGGAGAGTACTACGAAAATGTGGTGGTCAATACTTCAGAAAAAAATAGAATATTAACGGTAACCACTGGATATTCTCCATTTTTTGAAAAAGAGAACGATAAATTAGCTGCTCATAAAGTTATTGCTATAGATATGGAAATCACTATTCCTGAAACAATGAAAGTAGAAATACAATCGAAAATTGCTTCGGTAACAGGAAAAGGAACCTTTAAAAACATGTTTGTAGCACTTGAAAATGGAACGTGTTTACTGAAAAAATTTAAAGGGAATGCCACTTTGTATACCAAAAAGGGTGCTATTGTCGTTCATGCCAAACCCAATGTTACCGGTGAGGCTGTTTCAAAAAAAGGAACTATTTTAAATGAACTCCCCAAGGCAGGAATATATAAAATAATAGCCGAAAGCATAACAGGCTCAATCACACTGCTGCAAACCAAATAATATTGCTATTTTTGCAGCTGTTAAAATAAAATATGTCACTAAAGAAGGCTTCCCTCATTATAATTTTGGTTCTATTAATCGACCAAATTTCAAAAGTATACATTAAAACTCACTTTATTTTAGGTGAAGAAGTCCCTGTTTTCGATTGGTTTCGCATCCTTTTTGTGGAAAATGAAGGCATGGCTTGGGGCGCAAAAATTCCTGGAGAGTACGGAAAATTATTTCTTACGTTATTCCGCTTAGTAGCCATTGTTGGTATTGGATATTGGCTGTGGGATTCAGTTCGTAAAAATGCGTCTCGTGTGTTGGTGGTTTCCATCGCGCTTATTTTTGCCGGTGCTTTTGGTAATATTATAGATTCTGTTTTCTACGGAATCATTTTCGACGACAGTCACAACCAACTGGCCACTTTTATGCCTGTAGACGGTGGTTATGGTACCTTGTTCCACGGAAAAGTAGTCGATATGCTCTATTTCCCACTGTGGAAAGGATATCTACCTGAATGGTTGCCTTTTTGGGGCGGTAATTACTTTACCTTTTTTGAACCTGTTTTCAATATTGCAGATTCTTCTATTAGTGTGGGAGTAGTTTTATTGTTGTTGTTTCATAAAAAAGCGTTTCCTAATAAAGAGGAAGAAGAATAAGAAAATACCTTTCTTATAAAGTGGTTGGCGCTAAATAGCTAAACGGCTTAAGTGTTATGTTTCTTAGTACCCAGAAAGCTACCACAATTCCAAAATAAGTATATATAAACCTATTGTTGTAAAAAAACGAAACCCGATACTTGGTTTGGTTAATGAAGTTATACAAGGTTATTCCCACACTGTAAATAAGTATCGGTAACGAAAGCACCAATAATGGATTGTACCGAAACGCCCCGTAAAGATTAAAGTGAATCAGTTGATGCAGCGCTCGTTGCGAACCACAACCCGGACAGTGTAAACCTGTTAGGAAATGAAAAGGACAAGGAATAAAAAATGACTGCTCTGTCGGATTAAAGGCATAAAAAAGCAAGAGGCCGCTCGCCAGCAAAGTAACAATGGCGCCTATTTTTAACCCTTTTTTAATAGCCACTATCTACTATGGCTCCAAAAACACCAAGGGCAAATAAAATAACCAAAGGAATTACAATAAGTAACAACCAGCCCAAAGCACTCCATATTGCCCATTTTTTAGCTTCACTGGATGCTTGTTGTGCTTCGGCGTAATTGCCTTGTGCATACAATTCATTTACTTTTGTTGATTTAACAATAGAGACAATCCCTAGAGGAATACAGCAAAATACAGTAGATAAAATAGCCCAAACTAAGTAATTGTCTGGTTTTGGAGGTTGGTTCATTGAATGTTCCATTTATTCTTTTTGATTGGTTGTCGGGTAAAGATAGTATGTTTTTTTAAAACGAAAATACTTTTCCAGGTGTTATGCAGTAATGCAAGGGAATGTCTGTTTTTTCAAATGGAATTTCTTTTTCTGGCGCAAAGAATGAGAGCCCCACAAAAATTGCTTCGGGATTGCAGTTGGCTAGAAACCGATCGTAAAATCCTTTTCCGTAGCCTATTCTATTTCCTTTTTCATCAAATGCCAAGAGTGGAACAAAAACAACATCCAGTTTTTCTGCGGGAATTTCAATGCCATCTACTGGTTCAGGAATACCATATTTGGATACTTTTATCACGGTATTTTCCTGCAACAAATAATGATGTAATTTACCTGTATCAAACTCAGATTTTGAAATGACAATGCTCTTGTCTTTTCCTTGCAGAATATGCATAATATATTCTGTGTTTACTTCTTTTTTAGCTTTAATAGGAAGAAAAATATGGTAGTAGGTTTGTTCCCATATAGGAAGTTGTAATGCTTGATTGGCGATTTGTAAACTCAGGTCTTCAACTTGATCTAAAGATACTTGTTCCCTTCGTTTTTTATATGCTTTCCTAAGTTGTGTTTTATCCATTAGTAATCTTCTTCTTCCATTTCTGAAATAACCGTATTTTCAGTTGAAATATGAAAAATAGCATCGCCTTGATAAATGATGGGCGATTGGTTTACGTTGATAATGTAGCCTTCATTTGGGGAAAGTACTTTATGGCGCATCGTTCCGTACGGATCGGTTATGGTAGCTAAAAACTCTCCTTTTTCCACATGTTTGTTACATGGAACTTTTACGTGAAATAATCCGCTTTTTTGTGCTCTCATCCATTTACTTTTTTCAATAATCACACTTTTTTCATCTGCTTTTGAAGCTTTAAACGTGTCTTGAAGCATATCTAAATGTTTTAAAAAGCGCATAATACCATCCACACCGTGTTTGGCAATCTGCTTATCACTTTCTAGCGATTTTCCACCTTCAAATAGTAGAGTAGGGATGTTTAAGTTATTACATGTAGCACGATATGATTTTTTCAATAAGCTTGAATATACTATAAAAGGCGGATTGAAAACTTCAGCTAAGGCTAACAGCTTTTCGTTATTTGGTTCTATGCGTATTTGCGCAGCATTAAAGCGGCTAGCACCACCGGTATGAAAGTCTAAACAGTAATCTACGTAGGGTAATATTTCTTTGGTAAAATGATAGGCAACTCGGCTAGCAAGCGAGCCGGTTTTAGTACCTGGAAACTTGCGATTTAAATCTTTCCCATCTGGGAATTCACGTTGCGCATTTAGAAACCCAAAAACATTTAAAATAGGAATACAGATAATCGTCCCTCTTTTAGGACGATTCATTTTCTTAGCGATTAATTGCCGCACTACTTCAACACCATTTATTTCATCACCGTGAATCCCGGCGGTAATTAAAACAGTTGGTCCAGGTTCTAGAGCGCGCTCGACTATTACAGGTATTTCAACTTTCGTTGCCGTGTATAATTTAGCAATGCTGAAGTTGAGCGTTTTGCTTTCGCCCGGTGCTATTCTTGTTTTCAGTAATATTAAATTGTTGTCCTTTCCTTCCGTCATAGTTATACATTTCGTTCTATATATTTTATGATGGTAGTAGCAATATCTTTTCCAGTCGCAGCTTCAATGCCTTCCAGCCCAGGGGATGAGTTTACTTCTAATATCAACGGTCCTCTATCCGATTGCAACATATCAACACCTGCAATACCCAAGCCCATGGCTTTCGCAGCTTTTAGGGCGGCTATTTCTTCTTCATCACTTAACGTAATGATAGATGCATTACCACCACGGTGTAAGTTAGAACGGAATTCGCCTTCTTTTCCCTGCCGTTTCATGGCACCTACTACTTGTCCGTCTACAATAAAAGCCCGAATATCGGCCCCGCCGGCTTCTTTGATAAATTCTTGAACGATGACTCGCGCTTGTAAGTTATTAAAAGCTTCAATAACCGATTCGGCTGCTTTTTTGGTTTCGGCTAAAATAACCCCGATACCTTGTGTGCCTTCTAAAAGTTTAATGATTACAGGAGCCCCACCGGCTTGTTCTACAATCTCTTTTACGTTTTTTGAATAGTTGGTAAAGATGGTTTTGGGCAATCCCAATCCGGCTCTGGATAGTATTTGTAAGCTTCTTAATTTATCGCGGGAACGTACCAACGCCATCGATTCGGTAGTTGAAAAGACGCGCATCATTTCAAACTGGCGTACCACGGCCGTTCCATAAAAGGTAACTGAAGCGCCAATACGAGGGATAAGTGCATCGGTATGCGATATGGGCTTTCCTTTGTAATAGACTAATGGGTTTTTCTTTTCAATAACAATATCACACTTGGTGTGGTTTATTATTTCTACCTCGTGCTTGCGTTTTTTGGCAGCTTCTACTAAGCGTTGTGTAGAGTATAACCCTGCATTGGCCGAAAGAATTTTTATATTCATTTCTGTTTTTCTTTAAGTTTGTGTGATAGGTTGGTTTTATTAATATCGACCATAAATTTTTTGGTTAAAAAATTACGTCCCAATAATACGGGAAATTTCATTTCCTTTCGGTCGCTCAAGGTTAAGAAAATAGGATGTTTTTTTCCGAATAATAAAATTTCAGTATGAATTCTGTAACGAGTTTGCGACTCCCCATTGCTACTTTTTACCACCTTTACATCGTATTGATCAAAAGTAAATTCTTTGTTGTGATATTGTGGGTGTTCTTCATCTAAAAACCGACATTTTAAATAATCACTTTCTACGGTAACATCGGTACAATGAATAGATGAAGTAAACGCTCCAGTATCTATTTTAACTTCTATATCTTCTAATTGTAATGTTGGAAAATCTGCTTTGTCTATTCGGCCTATATTTCTCTTCATGAAATCAATTTATACTAACAATATACCAAAAAGCATGGCTAATGCAGTACTGGAAAAGAGCTTTATACTTTTTTTAACCCCTAGCGCTTATTCCGTTCAATATAGCCGATAATGCTTTTAGAAATATTTTTCTGTGTAGTCTTTTCAATGCCTTCTAGTCCTGGAGTGGAGTTTACTTCCAACACCAGTGGCCCTCTTTCAGCTTGTAAGATATCAACCCCGCATACGCCCATTTTTAAGGCTTTGGCAGCTTTTAAGGCAGCTTCTTCTTCTTCGGGATTTAGCTGCAAGCTTTGCGAAGAACCGCCCCGGTGTAGGTTAGATCGAAAATCGCCTTCTTTACATTGTCGTTTCATAGCGGCAATTACAACGCCGTCAACCACAATAACTCTAATATCGGCACCTTTAGATTCTTTAATGTATTCTTGTAGCACAAACTTCTGTTTGGCTGCTTGTAGCGTTTCAATAATAGGCATGGCCTCTTTGCTGTTTTTTGCCAGAATGACGCCTTGCCCGTGTGTTCCTTCTAATAATTTGATAATAATTGGATTATCATCAAACGTGGCTACTTGTTCCGTTGCTAAATACGGATTTGCCAACACGGTATGCGGAACGGCAACGCCCGATTTTGAAAGTATTTGAAACGAGGACCATTTATCGCGGGAATCTAAAATGGCTTGCGCCGAAACAATATTAAACACATGCATCGCTTCAAGATGACGTACTAATGAAGAACCATAATACGTATTGGAAGCACCTACACGGGGAATAACGGCGTGTAAATCGTTTACCTTTTCATCGTGATAATACAACGTGGGAATCCCCTTTTGAATACTCATTCTACAATAGGTAGGATCCAACACTTCCATAGTGTGGTTACGTTTTTCGCCTGCTTTTAGTAGGCTTTGTGTGGAGTATAAATGGTAACCCCTGGATAAAATGGCTATGTTCACGACAGTTTCAGTTAAGGGCGCAAGATATAAATTGTCTATCTTTTTTTTAAAGCTTAAGGTCAAAAACCTACGGAATATTTGGAATTGGCTTTTACAAGTATTAAAGTGTTATTAGGTTACTTATTATTGGGTTATTAAGATGCTACACTTAGTAACCAGTAACTAATAACTAACATATTCCTTATCTTCAAACCTTAAAGACTAGTCAAAAAAAGAACCCTATAGCACATTTTCAATAATATCTTCCACCACTTCAGGGTTTAGCAGGGTGCTTGTGTCTCCCAGACTATCGGTTTCACCGGAGGCAATTTTCCGAAGAATACGGCGCATAATTTTACCACTTCGGGTTTTAGGCAACCCATCTGTAAACTGAATTTTATCCAATTTCGCAATCGGCCCAATACGATCGGTAATTAATTGATTAATTTCTTTTCGAAGGTTATCTTGGTTTCTACTTTCGCCAGCTTCTTTTAGCGTAACATATCCGTAGAGCGCTTTTCCTTTTACCTCGTGTGGGAAACCAACAATAGCACTTTCGGCCACGGCTGGATGTTCGTTAATCGCATCTTCAATAGGAGCAGTCCCTAGATTGTGTCCCGAAACAATCACCACATCGTCCACACGGCCGGTAATTCGATAATAACCTACGCTATCACGCAAGGCGCCATCGCCCGTAAAATACATATTCTTAAAACTCGAAAAGTAGGTTTCTTTATATCGTTGATGGTTGCCCCAAATGGTGCGCGCCATAGACGGCCAAGGGAATTTTATACACAACCTGCCATCTACTTGATTGCCTTTTAGCTCGTCGCCATTTTCGTCCATCAAGGCGGGTTGTACGCCCGGTAGCGGTAAACTCGCAAACGTTGGAATGGTAGGCGTAACATACGGGATGGCGGCAATCATAATCGCCCCGTTTTCGGTTTGCCACCACGTATCGGTAATTGGACTTTTTTTGTGGCCTACGTTTTCATTGTACCAATGCCAAGCCTCTTCATTAATGGGTTCGCCTACGGTACCTAATACTTTTAGCGAGCTGAGGTCGTGTTTTTCCACAAACTCTATATTTTGTTTTGCCAAGGCCCTGATGGCCGTAGGAGCCGTGTAAAACTGATTGACTTTATGTTTTTCAACTATTTGCCAAAAGCGTCCCCAATCGGGGTAATGCGGTACGCCCTCGTACATAATAGAGGTGGCGCCGTTGGCCAATGGGCCGT
>Ga0209309_10001793_pt1 | contig 20662 bp, 15 predicted proteins | sample COGITO_mtgs_1204_2_FD_184807 | JGI IMG/M metagenome (GOLD analysis project Ga0209309, IMG submission 184807) | Pelagic marine microbial communities from North Sea - COGITO_mtgs_120412 (SPAdes) (version 2) | ecosystem: Environmental > Aquatic > Marine > Epipelagic ... | reverse complement strand
TTACTAATCCTTCTAACCCTTCGCTATTACAAATTGTACGAGTACGCTGTTGCAGTGTTGCAATATGTTCGGCGTATAAAACGGCTAATTTATCCATTGTTAATCCATCTGTTAAATTTAACTTGCTTCGAGTCTACCACTTATACGCTGGGCGCTCAAAAAAGGGGATATCTAAACGCATTAAATATCCCCCTACTTTAAACTTATATTTACTAACCGCCCATTTTCATATCTAGTAGCGGCGCTAATACATTACCTTCTCGGCCCATTCTTGTATGGTAAACCTGTCTATACGCAAATACATTTTTTACGTAATCACGGGTTTCACGATACGGAATCAGCTCTACCCACAGCTCAGCTGGAATAGCTTCATCAGGCAACCAACGCTTTATACGATGATAACCCGCATTATAAGACGCCGTAGCCAGCACTTCGTTACCGTGGTTTTTCTTTTTCAAGTACTGTAGGTAACTCGTACCCAACCTAATATTTGTTTTAGGTTGATATAAACGACTACTCGTAACGCTGCTTTTATTCACATAGTCTGCCGTACTTGGTAATAACTGCATTAAACCACGTGCATTAGCATGCGAGCGAGCATCTGGTGCAAAAGAACTTTCACGCCTTGCAATAGCAATACTCCATGCAACATCTATTTTACTGCGCTTACTGTAGCGCTCAAATACATCCTGAAACGCAAATGGAAAGCGTTGCTCTACGTTATCCCATGCTTTAATTTTTGCTAAAGTAAAAATAGTACTGTCGTGCCAACCGAGATCGGTAGATAGCTGTGATGCTGCCAGCTTTTCTTCATCGCTAGACGTATCCGTTAAATAATTCCACTCCCGGCGCGCCGACGTAAAGCGCTCAATATCATAAAGTGCTTTTGCACGTTTAAAGCCTGGCGCATTACTTACTTTATCTACAAGCATTTGATCAACAGCTAAAGGTTGATTATTTAAATCAACGGGCAACCCCAAACGTGCTGCTGCTAAAAAGCCGTAATAATCACGATTAGCCGCTACTTTTTTCCAAATATCGTCTGCTTTTTGTTGCTCACCACGTTTAGCATAGCTATAAGCTAACCAATATTGCTGGCCAAGGCTTAAGTTTTCTTTACCCGTAAAAAACGCAGCTATCCCTTCCCAATCTTGGATTTTAAGCATATTGCCCAATTGCCACTGAATAAGCTTGCTGTCTAGTCGCTCTTTTGGCACTTTATTTAGCCAAAAGCTCGCTTGTTTATGCCCGCTTGAAGCAAGTGACAATGCAAAGGTGTAATACACACCCGCTTTTTCCTCGTCACTGTACTTAAATATTTTTTCTAACTTTTCCCACGCCTTCAAAGCAAGCTCTTTATCGCGCCATATTAGACGCTTAACACCATAAAGTGCTATTTGGCCTTCTTTAGCCGACTTATTTTTATATCTATATAATCCAGCTGCAGCGCTTGGATCTTTACGTACTTTTAAATATAAATCTGCTAAGTAGCTTTCATTTTTAGGTAACAGCGTTTTTAAATAAGGTAATAAGCTTTGCGTACCGCCATCTGCAGCGAGTGTAACGCGCTTCCAAACGGTTTCTTCTTTCATGTAGCCTTTTTTGCGCCACTGTGAAAACAAACTATCGCACTCGTTTGGCTGCGACTTACCCACAGCCCATAGGTCAGTTACCTGATTAAATATTGCTTTTTCAGGTGCGCCCAAATCCAGCTGAAAATCTAGATAAGTACAGGTAAGCCCAGTATTAGACGTTTCACGATAATTACGAATATAAGCTGCTTTTTTGTTTTTCTTTTTTAAATACTCTAACCACGCTTTGCGTACCGGCCACTCAAGCGGAGTATGTTGATATATGTTTAAATAGTCTTCTATTTCTGCTTGATACTTAATATTTGGATGGCGCTGCCAATATGTTTTTTCAACGTAAGGTTTCAACGGATGATTTAAGCCACTAACCGCTTCTTTAAAGTCTTGATAGCTTCCGTACCTTACTTTTTTTTCGGCATCTAAAAATGCCTCGTTATCGATACTTGCCTCGGCAGAATAAAGAGGGAAAATGAATGCAGCTGCCGCAACCCTTAATAAATATTTTTTCATAATGTCCTTTAATAAAAAATTAAAGTAGTGAATAAAAACTTTTCAACCACCTTAGCACCAAACCAGCTATATTTTAACCAGTCGATTGTAACCGAGTTAAATTTTTCGTTGCATTTTTAATTTAAAGCAAGCACACTGATTGAAATGCAAACTCATCGTACCAGTCTTAGTTCGTCAACTAGGGAGAATAATAATGTTATATAAAAGCGATTCCTTTGAAGTTAGCTTCCTAAAGGAAAGCATCGCCGAGTTTAAGTTTTGTGTTGCAGGTTCTGTAAACACACTATCTCAAAAAACTCTTTCAGATTGCGCAGCAGCATTAAAAGAATTAGCCGCCAATACTGATATTAAAGGCATGATTTTTACCAGTGATAAAGAACACTTTATTATTGGTGCCGATATCTTCGAATTTTTACCTACTTTTACTAAACCTGAAGAAGAATTAGTAGTGTGGATCAAAAACGCAACCGACGTTTTTGATGCGATCGAAGATTTACCATTTCCCACTCTAAGCGCTATAAACGGTATGGCACTTGGCGGTGGTTGTGAGTGGGCACTTGCTACCGATTATCGTGTGGCAAGCGAAACAGCTAAAATGGGCCTACCAGAAGTTAAACTTGGCATAATGCCAGGGTTTGGTGGCACAGTGCGCTTACCACGTATCATTGGCGCCGATAACGCAATGATGTGGATTACCTCAGGCGCCGAAAATCGCGCAGCAGATGCCCTTAAAGTAGGTGCGTTTGACGCGGTAGTTAGTGCTGACAAACTTTTAGAATCAAGTGTATCAACACTTGAGCTAGCGATTTCTGGCAAGTTAGATTGGCAAGCAAGACGCAACGTAAAACTACAACCACTTAAATTAAACCGTGTTGAGCAAGGCATGAGCTTTGCTATGGCAGAAGGTATGGTAATGGGTAAAACCAAAGGCCACTATCCTGCACCGGTTATGGCTGTACGTACTATTAAAGCAGCGGCAAACTGTACTCGCGATGAAGCAATGGCAATCGAAAACGCTAACTTTGCTAAATTAGCACGTACACCAGAAGCAGCTGCACAAACAGGTATTTTCCTAGCTGACCAATACATTAAAGGTAAGGCACGTAAATTTGCTAAGCACAGCGATGTAGAAATTAAGCAAGCCGCTGTATTAGGTGCTGGTATTATGGGAGGCGGTATTGCATACCAGTCTGCTTATAAAGGCACGCCTATTATAATGAAAGACATCCAACAAGATGCACTTGATTTAGGTATGGGTGAAGCGTCTAAGCTATTAGGTGCAAAAGTTAAGCGTGGCCACATGCCAATGGAAAAAATGTTGGCAACACTTAGCAAAATTAAGCCAACACTTAACGAGTCAGATCTACAAAGTGCCAACATTATTGTTGAAGCCGTTGTAGAAAACCCTAAAGTTAAGCAAGCAGTACTAGCGGATCTTGAAAAGAACATGCCAGAAGGCACTGTACTTACTTCAAACACATCAACTATTTGTATTGATTTACTAGCCCAAGCGCTAGATAAGCCAGAAAACTTCTGTGGTATGCACTTTTTCAATCCAGTGCCAAGAATGCCATTAGTAGAAATTATCCGTGGTGCAAAAACATCAGATAAAACTATTAATGCAGTAGTTGATTACGCGCTTAAATTAGGTAAATCGCCAATTGTTGTTAACGATTGCCCAGGCTTTTTTGTAAACCGTGTTTTATTCCCTTACTTTGCAGGTTTTAGCAAGTTAGTGGTTGAAGGCGCTAACTTTGCAAAAGTAGATAAAGTAATGGAAAACGTATTTGGCTGGCCTATGGGTCCGGCTTACTTACTTGATGTTGTAGGTATTGATACAGCATTCCATTGTACTGGCGTAATGGCTGACGGTTTCCCTGAGCGTATGGCTCGTGCGGATAAAGACCCTGTAACTATTTTTGCTAACGAAAAACGTTTTGGTCAAAAGAACAAAGCCGGTTTTTATAAATACGAAACAGATCGTCGCGGACGTCTTAAAAAGTCTCATGACGAGACAGCAATTGAGCTACTAAGCCCAATTACAGACGCACCAAAAGAATTTGATAAACAAGAAATCATCGACCGTTGTATGATTCCAATGATCAACGAAGTGCTACTTTGCTTGCAAGAAGGCATTGTTGCCTCGCCGCAAGAAGCAGATATGGCATTAGTTTACGGTGTTGGTTTCCCTCCATTTAGAGGCGGCGCGTTCCGTTACTTAGATCAAACTGGTTTAGCTAACTTTGTTGCAGCAGCAGACAAATACGCTCACCTAGGTGCGATTTACCAAGTATCTGAACAAACTCGCAAGTGGGCCGAAGAAGGTCGTGTTTTCTATAAGGTGGAAGGTTAATATCATGAATAATCCAGTAATTGTAGATTGTATCCGCACACCAATGGGTCGCTCTAAAAGTGGTGTATTCAAACATAAACGTGCTGAAGACTTAAGCGCACATTTAATGAAAGGCTTACTTGATCGCAACCCAGCAGTTGATCCAGCATCAATTGACGATATTTATTGGGGTTGTGTACAGCAAACATTAGAGCAAGGCTTTAACGTAGCACGTAACGCAGCATTACTTGCCGGTATCCCACACAGCGTACCTGCTGTAACGGTTAACCGTTTATGTGGCTCTTCTATGCAAGCATTGCATGACGCAGCACGCGCAATAATGACAGGCGCTGGCGACACTTACCTAATTGGTGGTGTTGAGCACATGGGCCACGTACCTATGACTCACGGCAACGACTTTCATCCAGGCTTAGCAACATCAATTGCACAAGCGTCTGGCTCTATGGGCTTAACAGCAGAATACCTTGCAACGCTTCATGGCATTAGCCGTGAGCAGCAAGATGAATTTGCTTACCGTTCACATCAACGTGCACAAGCTGCCACAGTTGAAGGCCGTTTCCGTCGCGAAATTTTAGCAATGGAAGGTCACGATGCAGATGGTTCGCTTATCTTAGTTGAAGACGACGAAGTAATTCGCCCAGAAACAACAGTAGAAGGTCTATCAAAGCTTCGCCCTGTATTTAATCCTGCATCGGGTACGGTAACAGCCGGTACGTCTTCTGCACTTTCTGACGGCGCATCTGCAATGTTAGTAATGAGCGAAGAAAAAGCAAAAGAACTTGGTTTACCAATTCGTGCGCGTATTAAAGCAATGGCAGTCGCTGGTTGCGATCCATCAATTATGGGTTACGGCCCAGTACCAGCAAGTAAAAAAGCACTTGCACAAGCCGGTATTACAATTGATGACCTAGGCGTAGTAGAACTTAACGAAGCCTTTGCAGCACAATCATTACCTGTATGAAAGATTTAGGGTTAATGGATGTTGTTGACGAAAAAGTGAATTTAAATGGCGGCGCAATCGCACTTGGTCACCCACTGGGTTGTTCGGGTTCGCGTATTAGTACATCGCTTATTCACTTAATGGAAGACAAAAATGTACGATACGGTTTAGCAACTATGTGTATTGGTTTAGGCCAAGGCATTGCCACTGTATTTGAACGTGTTCAAGACTAATTAGTTCTAAACATGTAAAACCATCTTGGTGATTAAAAAGGCGGACTGATTTTATTCAGTTCGCCTTTTTTATTAGCTTTAATTTATGAAAACGTCCCTTTATCAAACAAGCATGTAACAGCGTAATTATGTGATCGGGCGTATTATTAAATACAGCATTTTGAAACTGCTAAAAGCATTAAGTAAAATAGTTAAATTACATTTGAAATTGCGTTAAACTGCCATACTTATTAATTGCTATACCTAAGCACTCACGTACGCAGCAATCACTTTAATTAAATAGGCCAATTTATTATGAGCTTTGATAATCCCGATCACCAATTAGATGCCATAGGCCTTCGCTGCCCAGAGCCAGTAATGATGGTACGTGCTGCTATTCGTAAAATGAGTGATGGTGAAACGTTATTAATAACTGCTGATGACCCGTCAACAACTCGCGACATTCCGAGTTTTTGTACATTTATGGATCATACGCTGGTGGCGAAAGATGCAGAAGAAGCACCGTATAGGTATGTGGTGAAGAAAGGGCTAAGCTAACCCCCCTTTTTTTTATCATTGTCGATTTTACTTAAAACCTCTTTTAAAGCCTTAATCAGTTTATTGAACATTCCTATTTTAATTCCACTTCTTCCATTAGTGAATTTGCTCAAACTCATTTCAAGCGCTTTTAAAAAGTCATATTCGTTCACTAACCAGTCTGTTAGATTTGCTTCATACCTGACATTAATAAAGTCACTAAAGAGGTAGATTTGCTCAGCAGTCCAGTTATGCTTCATAGCATTAACAAACTCAGGATAATTTTTGAATGAAGAAAAAATATCGACAGTGCGGTACTCTTTATATATTTTTAAATCAACTTCCTTCGTCCATCCTTTATGGATCTCACTTTCAAGAACTGTAATAGTTTTCAGCTTATTTTCATTTTTTATATTTTCCAAAATACTTTCAAACTTTTGGTTTAACTCTTTGCTCCCGAACTGCTCAGGTTGATAGCCCAATCTTCCACTTACCGGAACCGGAGTTTTAAATTTTTTTGGTAGATACTGCTCTAAAATACTTTTTATAGCAGGCTTGCTATCAATGGATATGCCTTTAACACTTTCAATAAACTTATATTTAAATAGCTCATTTATAACATCAACAGAATTAAACCAACGTAATAAGTCAGGTTCCTCTTCCTTAATTATATTTACAAGCTGGTTTACATAATCAGGTATTTTTTCTTCATCCGCTTCTGTTAGTATTGTAATCCCCCTCTTCAATAATAAATCGATAGTTAAAACTTTGACTGGATAATATTTTTTTAAAACCTCTTCTATACTGAATGTCTTACAGAAAGCTATATGCTCAACCAATAATTGAGATTCTATTTGCGGCAGGTTTAGATGCTCCTCAATATTACTGACATTAGCTTTATCTTTTTTGTCTGTATCAAAACCTGGAATTTTAAAGTTTATATTTTCTTTTGACTGAGATTTTATTATTTCAACATTACAACCTAGCTCCATTTGCATGAAATAAATTTTCATCACATCACCAAGCAAAGCTTTTCTACCTTCCAAAATATCTAGGTTACTTGAACTATCATCACTTTCTATTTCCTCAATTAAAGAACAATACTTATTTTTTGCTCGTTTAATTATTCTTATATTTTTCAACTCTAACTCTTCAACCACTCGTGCTGCGTGTACTTTAAGTTCCTGCTGAACATTTTCCTTTATAATTTCTAAAAACTCCTTTTTGCTAAGTTTAAACTCAACAATACCCGCAAAGTTTTTTTCAAGTAAAGAGTGTTTATTATCAAACTTTAATTCACTAGTGTTTGTTGCAAAAATAAATTTTAAATTATTATTTTTTTCAGAAAGGTTTTGACAGATCCCTACAATTTCTTTTGCAAGATTAGCACTTACTATTCGTTCTAAATCATCCAGTACAATAGTTTTATCCTCAATAGATGAAATAGCTTTTGTGACGGCAACACCTTTAAAGCCTGATACTAACCCTGATATTAACCCTTTGTTTTCCCCATTAAAGTTCCCTAGTATTTTTTGAAAACCATCAAGAAGTGAGCTTGAATCTGTCGCACTTATATTTTTATTTAGGAAAAATTTTGAAATTAAATTAGAATAAAAGTCATCTATTGAGGCTAAACCATTTAAAGATAAATAAATATAGCCTTCGGTCTCTATTAAATTATTTTCGATCCAATATGTTTTACCTGAACCCCATGCTCCATTTAACAACACCATCTTAGGCATAGAATTATCGGCAAATAGCTGTTTAATTTTACTCTTCATTATAACGTCCTTGTCACTCATCTATAAATTCACTCAGGCAACTGAAAGCTGACGGCTTATAGCTTACAATTTATCTTTCCCCTACTTCTTCGTTATCGTCACTTGTGGCTTATCGTAGTCACTGTAATCAATACTTACTATGTACGTGCCTTTTATTGCTGGTGTGAAACTAAAGTAGTTATAAATAGTATTACAGTCTGCGATAGCTGGCTGGCCGAGTGTTAGGCTTTGCCCCTCTGGCTGTTCGTCGCTATAACCACAGTTATAACCTTCGCTAAAATCGGCATCTGCTATTTTAAATTCGTACACTTTACCAGGGCTAGAAAATTTAACTTCTGCTTGATAAAGCGCAGGACCAACTGGCGAAAACTGATACTGAGGTTCAGCGTCCCAAAGCGTAAAGTCGCCTCTTAGATAAATTGTTTTATCTAGCTCTTGCAGTGGCAATACATCGTTAATCGAAATTTGGCTTGTACAAGCAGTAAGTAAACCAGCAATTGCTAAGGTTAAAATTCGTTTCATAGAAATCATCAATGGGGTTTCCTTTGCATACAGTGAAAACTAAAAAGCCAGCAAAACGCTGGCTTTTAAAATTGCTAATCGGTGTTATTTTTGTAAAACAGAAATATCTGCAATACCTAAAAACAATCCGCTTAACTGGCTTAATAGCGCAAGACGATTTTGCTTAACTGCTTCATCGTCGGCCATAACCATTACGTTGTCAAAAAAGTTATCAACACTTTGTCGAATACCTGCCAATTGGCTTAATGCTTCTTGGTAGTTTCCATCTGCATAAAGTGGTGCAAGGTCAGTGGCAAATTTTGCTACTTGTGATGCCAATACTTTTTCAGCGTCGTCGCTTAATAAGCTCTCATCAACACTACCTTGGCTGGTAATGTCGTTTTTAGCCAGAATATTACCTACACGCTTATTAGCTGCTGCAAGCGCTTCTGCTGCGTCTAATGTGCGGAAGTGACTCACAGCCTTAACACGGCGATCAAAATCAACAGGTTTAGTCGGACGACGTGCAAGCACAGCTTGAATTACGTCTACTTCAATACCTTCGTCTTGATACCAAGCACGGAAGCGCCCTAGCATAAATTCAAATACGTCAGCCGATACATTTAAGTTAGTTAACTTGTCGCCAAATAATGTTTGCGATTTAGCTACTAGGTCTAAAATATCAAGTGGTAGTTCTTTTTCTACCATAATGCGAAGTGCACCAATAGCAGCACGACGAAGCGCAAATGGGTCTTTGTCACCTTTAGGTGCTTGGCCTATACCAAAAATACCCACCAGCGTGTCAAACTTATCAGCAATCGCTACTGCGCAGCTAATTAAGTTTGTAGGTAAGTTGTCGCCTGCAAAGCGTGGCATGTACTGCTCGTTTTGTGCTATGGCTACATCTTCGGCTTCACCGTCGTGGCGAGCGTAATGCATTCCCATTACACCTTGTACGTCGGTAAATTCCATTACCATTTCTGTCATTAAGTCAGTTTTACTTAATAAGCCTGCACGCTGTGCTAGCACTTTATCAGCACCTAATTGCTCAGCAATATAACCTGCAAGCTCACTAATACGCTGAGACTTATCTTTAAGCGTACCAAGTTGTTTTTGGAACAATACGCTATCAAGCGACTCTAGTCGGCTTTCTAGTGTTTTCTTTTTATCTGTTTCAAAGAAGAACTGTGCATCTGCTAAACGCGGGCGCACTACTTTTTCGTTACCAGAAATAACTACACTTGGATCTTTACTTTCTATGTTAGATACAAACAAAAACTTATTTAAAAGTTTTCCGTTTTGATCTAATAACGGGAAATATTTTTGATCGTCTTTCATGGTATAGATTAACGCTTCGGCTGGTACATCTAAAAATGCTTCTTCAAATGTTGCCGTTAAAGTAACTGGCCACTCTACAAGTGATGTTACTTCTTCTAGTAAATATTCATCCATTGCAACAACAGCATTAACTGCCTTTGCGGCCTCTTCTATTTGCGTACGAATTTGCGCTTTACGTTGTTCGTAATCGGCAATAACGTAAGCAGATTTAAGTACGTCAAAAACGTCATCCGCATGGTTTATGCTAATTTTTTCTGGGTGATGAAAACGATGACCCTGAAGCTGATTAGTTATTTTCTTACCAAGGATCTCGCCTTCAAGTAGCTCATCACCAAACAAAATAGTTACCGTATGCACAGGACGAATAAATTGTGTTTTATTCGCGCCCCAACGCATTGGTTTAGGAATTGGTAATTTAGCCAACGCTTTAGTAATTGCACCTGTCATTAGCGTTTTAGTTTCTTGCCCTGCTACTTTAGCAATGTGCAATAACCATGCACCTTTGTCTGTTTCGAGTGTTTGTGCGTCTTTTACTTCAATACCACAACCACGTGCCCAGCCCATTGCTGCTTTTGTTGGGTTACCGTCACCGTCAAATGCGGCTTTAGTCGCTGGACCACGTTTTTCAACTTCTTTGTCTTGTTGTTTAGCTTCAAGCGCTTTTACTTGTAAACCTAAACGACGAGGCGATGCATACCAGCTTACGCCTTGGTGTGCTAATTCGAGTGTTTCTAGCTCTGCAGTTAAGTTTGCAGCAAAAGCTTCTGCTAATTTACGCAGTGCTTTTGGTGGCAACTCTTCGGTGCCAATTTCTACTAATAAATTTTGTGCTGACATACTTACTTATCCTTACACAGCGGGAAACCAAGCGCTTCGCGTTTGTCATAGTAACTTTGTGCACACGCTTTTGATAACGCACGAACGCGTAAAATATAACGTTGACGTTCTGTTACCGAAATAGCGTGTCGTGCGTCTAATAAGTTAAAGGCATGCGATGCTTTCATTACTTGCTCGTAAGCCGGTAGTGGTAAGTTTGCTTCAATTAACTTTTGGCTCTCTGCTTCACATTTATCAAACTGAGCAAATAAGTCTTCTACGTTTGCGTGTTCAAAATTGTAAGTAGACTGCTCTACTTCATTTTGATGGAATACGTCGCCGTAGGTTACGCGCCCTAACGGCCCATCTGCCCATACTAGGTCGTAAATACTATCTACGCCTTGAATGTACATTGCTAAACGCTCTAGGCCGTAAGTAATCTCACCTGTTACAGGTGAACACTCAATACCGCCAACTTGTTGAAAGTAAGTAAACTGCGTTACTTCCATGCCGTTTAACCAAATTTCCCAACCTAAGCCCCAGGCACCTAATGTAGGTGATTCCCAGTTGTCTTCTACAAAGCGAACTTCGTGAGTTAGTGTATCGATACCCATAGCCGCTAAAGAGCCTAAGTAAAGCTCTTGGATGTTATCTGGCGATGGCTTTAAAACAACTTGGAATTGGTAGTAGTGTTGTAAGCGATTTGGATTTTCACCGTAACGACCATCGGTAGGACGACGACACGGTTGCACGTATGCACTTGCCATTGGCTCTGGACCAATAGACTTTAAAAATGTTTGCGGGTGAAATGTCCCTGCGCCCACTTCCATATCAAGTGGTTGAATAATGACACAGCCTTGCTGCGCCCAATAATCCTGTAAAGCCAGGATCAAACCTTGAAAGGTTTTTACGTCATATTTTTGCATATTTGGCTTTTTACTATCTAAGAAGTAGCGTGAAAATTACCCTTAGTATACCGTGTGTACACTCAGGTTTTAAGCAGTTTGTGTAGAAAATAAAAAAGGAGCCATTAGGCTCCTTTTTCAATGTAAGTAATATTTTTACACGTCTAGGTTAACTACACGTAGTGCGTTATTTTCAATAAACTCACGACGAGGCTCAACTTGATCGCCCATTAGGGTTGCAAATAATTGATCCGCGCCAACAGCATCTTCAATAGTTACTTGTAACATACGACGAGCACTAGGATCCATTGTTGTTTCCCACAGCTGGCTAGGGTTCATTTCGCCTAGTCCTTTATAGCGTTGAATGTAGATCCCACGCTTAGATTCTGTGATCAACCATTCCAAAGCATCCACAAAGTTATCAACAGGTTTTGTTTTCTCACCACGTTGAATATATGCACCTTCACTAAGGATGTTTGCGATGTGAGTACCAGTCACAGCAATGCGTTGGTAGTCACGTGACGCAATAAAGTCATAATGAAGTACGTGCGCTTTATCAACACCGTGCTGACGAATATTCACAACCGGGTAATACATATTACGCTCAGTGTCATGCTCTGTACCTGCATGGAAAATAGTCGCATCTTCATCACGTTCAACTAGGTCATCAACTAACTCTTTTGTCCAAGCAATTACTTTCGCTTCGTCAGAAAGGTCATCCGTTTTTAACTCTGTTTGATAGATTAAGCGTTCCATTACCGTGTTAGGGTATTTACGTTTTAAACGCTCAATTACTTTAACTGTGTTTTGATAATCGTGAACGATTTCTTCTAGTGCTTCACCTTCAAGAGCTGGTGCATCTGTACTTGCATATAACGCAGCACCATTAAGAGCTAGCGATGTTAGGTATTCAACTAATGCAGGGTCATCTTTAATATAACGCTCTTGCTTACCTTTTTTCACTTTATAAAGTGGTGGTTGAGCAATATAAATATAGCCGCGTTCTACAATTTCAGGCATTTGACGATAGAAGAATGTTAATAGTAACGTACGAATATGAGAACCATCCACGTCCGCATCGGTCATGATGATGATACGGTGATAGCGTAATTTCTCAGGATTATATTCGTCACGACCAATACCACACCCTAATGCAGTAATTAGTGTTGCTACTTCTTGCGAAGATAACATTTTATCAAAACGTGCTTTTTCTACGTTTAAGATTTTACCCTTAAGTGGAAGAATAGCTTGGTTTTTACGGTTACGTCCCTGCTTGGCTGATCCGCCAGCAGAGTCCCCTTCCACTATATATAGTTCAGATTGGGCAGGATCTTTTTCTTGGCAATCAGCCAGCTTACCTGGTAAACCAGCTAAGTCCATTGCACCTTTACGACGAGTCATTTCACGGGCTTTACGCGCCGCTTCACGAGCACGTGAGGCATCAATAATCTTACCTACAACAATTTTGGCATCAGTTGGGTTTTCTAATAAAAACTCAGTGAATTTTTCAGCCATTGCTTGTTCAACTGCAGACTTAACTTCACTTGAAACGAGCTTGTCTTTAGTTTGTGATGAGAACTTAGGATCAGGAACTTTTACACTAACAACAGCCGTTAAGCCTTCACGGGCATCATCACCGGTAGCATTACTGGTTGTTTTAGCTTTTTTGTTAAAGCCTTCTTTTTCCATGTAGTTATTAAGTGTACGTGTTAGCGCGGATCTAAAACCGGCTAAGTGAGTACCACCATCACGTTGTGGAATATTATTTGTGAAACAGTAAATGTTTTCTTGGTATGCATCATTCCACTGCATTGATACTTCAACGCTAATACCATCTTCTTCCCGTTCGTGAGTAAAATGGAATACACCTTTATGTATAGGTGTTTTATTACGGTTTAAGTATTCAACGAAAGCTTGAATACCGCCTTCGTATTTAAAGTGATCAGATTTATTTTCTTCACGTTCATCATTTAAAATGATGCTCACACCTGAATTTAGGAATGAAAGCTCGCGTAAACGCTTAGCTAAAATTTCGTAATGAAAATCTAAGTTTGTGAATGTTTCACCACTTGGCCAAAAACGTAATTCAGTGCCCGTAGTTTCAGAGTCACCAATAACAGCTAGAGGTGCATCTGGAACGCCCATAGTGTAAAACTGCTCATGAAGTTTACCTTCACGGCGAACTGTAAGTTTTAGCTTTTCTGAAAGTGCATTTACAACAGAAACACCAACACCGTGTAAGCCACCTGATACTTTATAAGAGTTATCATCAAACTTACCACCGGCATGAAGTACCGTCATAATAACTTCGGCTGCTGATACGCCTTCTTCTTCATGGATAGAAGTTGGAATACCACGACCGTTATCTCGTACTGAGACAGAACCGTCTAAGTGAATCGTTACATAAATATCATCACAATGACCTGCTAAGGCTTCATCGATCGAGTTATCAACGACCTCAAACACCATGTGGTGTAAGCCTGTGCCATCATCGGTGTCCCCAATATACATTCCAGGACGCTTTCTTACTGCGTCTAATCCTTTAAGTACTTTAATACTCGACGAGTCATAATTCTCAGACATGGTTAATCCCACTTATCTTGTTATTAGGTTGCCATGTTTCACGTGGAACATTTGTAGTTCTCGTTGCATGGGTTCCACCACAGCAGAAATACTTTCAGACAAAATTGAAGAGATAAAAATTTGAGAACTGCAGTGAGCAAGTAATTGTCCCACTTTCTCTTTTGTATCTTCGCCTAACTCTGAAGGTAGATCATCTATTAGCAATATAGATTGCTTATCTGTCTCTGACTCAATTAAGCTATTTTGCGTAACTTTTAACGCATACAATAATAGCTTCAATTGACCGCGTGAGAATGTATTCTCCACGCTGTTGCCAGCGACACTAAAACTAAAATCGGCCTTATGAGGGCCTTTACTTGTAAACCCTTGGCGAGCATCTCGCTCAAAGTTTTGCTCTAACGCATCTGCAAGAGATTCGATCTCTTTCCAGCCTGCGTTAAAGGTCATTTCTAAATCACGTACAAGCGTTAATTCTGCACACATTTTATCAAAAAACTGCTGCTTAAACCTACTTATATACGCCAATCTTAATTTATTTATTTCTTCAGCCAGTCTAACAAATTCTTTGTCCCAAAACTTAATTTGGTCAAAATAATTCTTTGGCTTAGTTTTTAACAATGCATTACGCTGTTTAAGTACTTTATTAAACGATTGCCACAAAAAAAAGAACTCATGTTCCACGTGGAACAAACCTAAATCTAAAAACTTTCTACGCTCTTTCGGCCCACCAAAAAATAAGGAATAACTCTCTGGTGTAATAATTTGCACTGGCATGAGTTGAGCTAGTTCAGATATTTTACGGCTCGCTTTTCCTTGGATTTTTAAATTAGTTTCACCCGTTTGAGTTTTGCTAATGCCAATAGGAATAGATAAGTCGTGAATTGTTTTGCGCCCATGAATTACAAACTGCTCATGATGATGCGCGATAATACTTTTGTGTTTTGGAGTACGAAAAGATTTGCCGTGAGAAAGGTAATAAATAGCCTCTAAAAGGCTGGTTTTTCCGCTGCCATTTTCACCATAAATTATATTAACGCCATTGACTGGTTCTAGCGTCAGCGCCTCAATATTACGAAAATATTTGAGGCTCAAATGACTTAAGCTCATTATGTATTTATAATCTTATAAACGCATAGGCATAACAACATACATTGCTTCTTCATCGCCTGCACCTTCAATTAATGCACTGCTATTTGAGTCGGCTAATGTAAATAGTACGTCTTCTGTTTTTAGTGTGTTTAGTACGTCTAATACGTAAGACACGTTAAACCCAATTTCTAGGTCAGCGCCTTCGTAACTTACTTCAACAACTTCTTCAGCTTGTTCTTGCTCTGGGTTGTTAGCCGTAATTTTTAATAAACCGTTTGATAAGTTTAAGCGTACACCACGAAACTTTTCATTAGATAAAATAGACACTCGTTGAAACGCATTTCGTAACCATTCGCGGTTAGCTGTAATTACCTTATCCCCACCGCGTGGTAATACTCGACGGTAATCAGGAAAGCGCCCATCAACTAGTTTACTTGTAAATGTAAACTCAAGATCGATGATACGAATATGGTTGGCACCAAACTGAATTGTTACCAATTCGTCGTCAGCGACCATAAGACGCATAATTTCTTGCACACCTTTGCGAGGAATAATTAGTTGGCGTTGAGTATTAAGCGATTGCGTTAATTGCTTTTGCGCTATAGCCAAACGGTGACCATCTGTCGCCACTGTTTTTATATCGGTATTATCTACTTCAAACGACATACCATTTAAGTAATAACGTACGTCTTGATTTGCCATTGAAAAATGCGTGCTTTCGAGTAACTTACGAAGCTCTAGGCGAGTAAGTTGAAATTCAACCTCTCCGTCCCACTCTTCTAAATTAGGAAAATCATCAGCAGACAAAGTCGTTAATGAAAAACGGCTTTTACCACTAGTTAAAAGTAATTGATGCTCTTGCAAGCTTAAAGTAATGTCTGAACCATCAGGTAGACTTTTACAAATATCGAGTAACTTTTTAGCGGGTAACGTTAGTTTTGTATCGGCAATATCATCACCTACAAATACACCAGAAACTAGTTCAATTTCAAGGTCAGTACCCGTCATTGAAAGTTGTCCGTTTTCTACCACTAACAATACGTTAGATAAAATTGGCAACGTGTGCTTGCGCTCTATTGCGCCAGACACTTGCACCAATGGCTTTAAAAATTGTTGTCTTGATATTGTTATTTGCATAATAAAGTCAGCCCTAAGATGACAATGTTCTTATTAAATTTTGGTAATCTTCTTTAATTTCGTGGCTTTCGTCACGTAGTGATTTTATCTTACGACATGCATGTAATACGGTCGTATGATCGCGTCCACCAAATGCGTCACCAATCTCAGGTAAGCTGTGATTAGTTAATTCTTTAGATAATGCCATAGCTACTTGGCGCGGCCTCGCTATAGAGCGGCTGCGGCGCTTAGATAACAGATCAGATATACGAATTCGATAGTATTCAGCAACAGTGCGCTGAATATTGTCTATGGTAACCAGTTTATCTTGCAAGGCAAGTAAATCGCGTAGCGCTTCTTTTACAAAGTCGATAGAAATTGGACGACCCGTAAAGTTCGCATTAGCGATTACACGGTTAAGTGCACCTTCTAATTCACGTACATTCGAGCGTAATTTTTTTGCAATAAAAAAGGCAACTTCGTGTGGTAAGTTAATCTTACTTTGCTGGGCTTTTTTCATCAAAATAGCAACACGCGTTTCAAGCTCTGGTGGCTCAATCGCAATTGTTAATCCCCAACCAAAACGTGATTTTAGCCTGTCTTCAACGCCTTCAATCTCTTTAGGATAACGGTCAGAGGTTAAAATAATTTGTTGGTTACCTTCAAGCAATGCATTAAAGGTATGAAAAAACTCTTCTTGTGAACGCTCTTTGTTAGCAAAAAATTGAATATCATCAATCATCAATGCATCAACACTACGGTAATAACGCTTAAATTCTTCTATCGCATTATTTTGAAGTGCCTTTACCATGTCTTGAACAAAGCGTTCTGAATGCATGTAAACAATTTTAGCATCTGGCTTATTTGCCATAATGCCGTTACCTACTGCATGTAATAAGTGAGTTTTACCTAAACCAGTGCCACCGTATATAAATACAGGGTTAAAAGCAGAGCCAGGATTGTCGGCAACCTGTGTGGCCGCAGCTTTTGCTAATTGGTTTGATTTACCTTCAACAAAGCTATCAAAAGTATAATTTTCTTTAATGTTAGATTTGTAACCTGACTTAGGTGCAGGTTCAACAACTGGCTTTTGCTCGCGAGGCTGTTGTTTTGCTGAAGCGTGTGCACTTGGTGCTGATTGAGTTTCTATAACCGGTGCAGCTTGTGCATTTAATAAAGGTTTACTACCTACATCAAAACGTAGTTTTGGTGCTTCAACACCACAAATTTCTACTAGTAATTCGTTAATTCTATTTAGGTACTTTTCTCTCACCCAATCAAGCACAAAGCGATTAGGTGCATAAATCGTCAAGGTATCTTCGGTACTTTCTGCTTGTAGCGGTCTTACCCACATACTGAATTGCTGCGAAGGCAACTCATCTTGCAATACATATAAACAACTTTGCCAAACCGACAGATACACAGTTAAACTCCCAGAGATATAATTTTTATTCCCGCACATCATTAATGATTATAAATCATACATTTATTGCGTTCAAATGGTCCAATAAGCGACCCAAGACCGCGTATTATGAAGACACTTTATCCACAAGTAAAAGATTGATTTTTATAAAATTGTTGATATCGATGTATAAAATCATTAACAAGCTGATTTAAAACAGTTTTTATTTTAGATCCTGAGAGGAGATCATAACAAAATAACACCAAGATCGCGAACCAAATTTACGATCCAATTTACTTTTCCCCTGCTTTTATTCACTTTTTATACAAGGGCTGTGGAAAACTTCTTATTTATGATGATCCTAACAGATCGCCTTACATGATCTCTCATATAGTAGTAGGTGGGTTATATACCCTTAACGTAATTATGATTGACTTTACATTACTTACTCTATAATATCTCGCGCTCGCAATGGCACCTATGCCAGGATCGCGACCTGTATAGGATGTTTTAACTTTAACCGATCGGATGAGATTGTTATGAAAAGAACTTTTCAACCTAGCGTTTTAAAACGCAAACGTGCACACGGCTTCCGTGCTCGCATGGCAACTGTAAATGGCCGTAAAGTATTAGCACGTCGCCGCGCTAAAGGCCGCAAAGTTCTTTCTGCTTAATTTATAAGTGGAAGACTTTAGCTTTGGCAGGGAGTTACGTCTGTTAACTCCCTCGCATTACTCTCGCATATTTAATGAACCCGCTCGGGCTGCAACTCCTTTCTTTACTCTATTAGCTAAACCAAATGACCAAGAAAAACCTCGGTTAGGTCTTACTGTTGCTAAAAAACGCGTAAAAAAGGCATGCCAACGAAACCGTATTAAACGTCTCGCTCGCGAAAGTTTTCGTTTAAATCAACACAGCATCGATAATATTGATATTGTGCTTATGGTGAAAAGTGGTATTGATGAACAGTCTAATGAAGAATTAACCAAACAACTTACTAAATTATGGCGAAAAATTAACGAACGCTGTAAACCAGGTGCACCTAAACCGCCACCTTTTAAGAAACGCCCAAACAAATCAGCTAAATCTAATAAACAAACCTAATTGCAATAGAATTGCAGGGTTAATTAATGTATCTTTAGCTCACCTTTTAATCATGCATTTAAAATTTCTAATTGAGTCTTTAAATACATGATATCTATCTCACTAAACTTAAGTAGGGGCATAAACATCATGAGGTTAATTAAACCACTTGTTGCTTTTCCTAAGATTTGTTTAGTGTTATTTATCCGCGGTTATCAAAAGTGGATTAGCCCGCTGTTAGGTCCGCATTGTCGTTTTAATCCAAGCTGCTCACATTATGCAATTCAAGCAATTAATTTGCATGGATTTATAAAAGGTAGTTGGTTAGCTTTAAAACGCATATTAAAATGCCATCCTTTACATTCAGGTGGAGACGACCCCGTACCTGAAAAATTAACCCATATTAACCACCAACACGAGAAATAAGAGCTGTTATGGAATCGCAACGCACGTTTTTATTAATTGGCCTAATGCTAGTGTCGTTTTTATTGTTCCAAGAATGGGATAATGATTACAACAAGCCTAAAGCCGATCCAAGTGCCACAACACAAACACTACAAGCAAATTCACCAGAGTCGGATGATTATATTCCTTCATCGTCAGATTCAGGTTTACCCGCTTCAGCAACTTTAGCTAAACGTTCAGTTATTGAAATCACAACTGACGTTTTTAAAGTTAAAATTGACACCAAAGGCGGTGACATTGTTGAAACAGACCTTCTTCAATACGAAGAAACTAAAGGAAGTGAAACACCTTATATGCTTCTTGGTCAGCTTGATAGTGGCAAACAATACTTTTCACAAAGTGGCTTAATTGGCTTAAATGGCCCTGACGCGTCAGCTAACGGTCGCCCTACTTATAGTACCGAACAAAAATCATATACCTTAACGGGTGATGAGCTTCGCGTTCCACTTCAGTTTACTGATAGTAATGGTGTTAGTTTTACTAAAACGTATGTATTCAAAAAAGGTCAGTATGACGTAGGCTTAGAATACAAAATCAACAACACTACCAGCGCACCTCTTCAAGTACAGCTATACACGCAAATTAAGCGTACCGTACAAGAAAAAGGTAGCATGGTTGATCAAAACTATTTAGGTGCTGCATACGGTACTGACGAAGAACCATATGAAAAGTATAGTTTTTCAGATATGGCTGATAAAAACCTAAACAAAAACACGCAAGGTGGTTATGTTGCATTTATACAACATTACTTTGTAAGTGCTTGGGTTCCAATGCAGGATCAAACAAATACAATTTATAGCTTAATTACAAAAAGTAATGCCGCTATTATTGGTGCTAAAGATCCCGCTGTAAATATTCAAGCTGGTAGTGAGCAAACACTAACTGCTACTTATTATATGGGTCCGAAAGAGTCAGATATTCTTGAAGCGATTCACCCAGACTTAGACTTAACTGTAGATTACGGTTGGTTATGGTTTATTTCGCAACCTTTATTTGTATTGCTAAAATGGCTACATAGCATTTTAGGTAACTGGGGTGTAGCAATTATTGCCATCACTATTATCGTTAAATCGTTAATGTACCCACTTACTAAAGCGCAATACACTTCAATGGCAAAAATGCGTGCGCTACAGCCTAAAATGGCAGCTCTTAAAGAAAAGTTTGGTGACGACCGTCAAAAGTTCGGCCAAGCAACTATGGAAATGTACAAAAAAGAAAAAGTTAACCCAATGGGTGGCTGTTTCCCTATTTTACTTCAAATGCCGATTTTCTTAGCCTTGTTCTACGTATTCTTAGAATCTACTGAACTTCGCCATGCTGAATTTATTTTTTGGTTAACTGACCTTTCTGCACAAGACCCGTACTACGTATTACCAATCTTATTTGGTGCGAGTATGTTTGTGACGCAAAAACTACAGCCTATGCCGGTAACTGATCCAATG
>Ga0209309_10001791_pt1 | contig 20665 bp, 12 predicted proteins | sample COGITO_mtgs_1204_2_FD_184807 | JGI IMG/M metagenome (GOLD analysis project Ga0209309, IMG submission 184807) | Pelagic marine microbial communities from North Sea - COGITO_mtgs_120412 (SPAdes) (version 2) | ecosystem: Environmental > Aquatic > Marine > Epipelagic ... | reverse complement strand
TCTTGAAATTAAAAACCATACCTTTTTAATAGATTGTGGCGAGGGGACCCAGGTGGAGTTACGACGCAATAAGGTGAAATTCGGCAAAATTCAGCACATTTTTATTTCGCACCTGCATGGTGATCATGTCTTTGGCATGGCGGGGCTAATTTCTACCTTTAATTTATTGACGCGGGTATCCGATCTGCATATTTATGCCCCTAAAGGTTTAAAGGACGTCATCACGCTTCAAATGAAGTTGGCTGCATCTTGGACGAGCTATCAGTTGATTTTTCATGAGTTGAGCTCTAACACTTCAGAATTGATATTTGAAGATGATCAAGTGGAGGTGTTTACCATTCCGCTTGACCATCGCGTTTATACCAATGGATTTTTGTTTAGAGAAAAATCTGCCGAGCGAAAATTGGATATTAACGCTGTAGAAAAGGCAGATATTGAGATGGCTTATTACCGCAAAATAAAGCAAGGTTTTGATGTGGAGAATAAAAAAGGCGAGCTCATTAAAAATGAAATGCTAACCTTAGCGCCTCCACCGCCTAAAAGTTATGCGTTTTGTAGTGATACTGCCTATTCTGAAAGCATTGTGCCTATAATCCAAAATGTCGATATGCTTTATCATGAATCTACATTTCTAGATATAAACAACGATTTAGCCAAAAAAACAAAGCATGCCACAGCAAAACAAGCGGGTAAAATTGCAAAAAAGGCGAATGTAGGACTTTTGATTCTTGGACATTTTTCTACACGCTATAAAGATCTCACAGCCTTTAAGGAAGAAGCCCAAACCGTTTTTGAAAATGTGGAATTGGCTCAAGATGGCAAACAATTTAAAATAAAATAGACTGCTTTTCTAAATCTAACACTACTATGGTTCTGTGGGGTGATAGGAACGAGAACGCTAGAGTGGGTTCTTTAAAGAAATTACTGCTTTTTTTGTGTTTTAAATTCCTCTAATCCTTGTATCCATTCAATAGCTTCATCCAAGCTGGTACAGCGCTTTAAGCTTTTTTGCCAAAAGTGCTTTTCCAAAGATGCATTAAGATAGTTAAACTTGGTATACGAAACGACTGCTGAAGCCACCACAAAGTCATAATCCTCGCTAACCTCCTGCCACATTTGCGGTTCAAAGGAGTAGGAGTTTATGCGATTAGAGATATAGCCAATTTTAAAACCGCCTTTGATCTCTTCGGAAAAATAACTTATAATGTCACTGGCAATAGAATAATCGACGTGAACACCTTCATTAAACTCTGAAATCGCGAAATTTGGTGTGAGATAGAAAGTGCCAAATGGAAATAGGACTTTCTTATAATGTATGAGCTTAGAATATTTGCTCTCTTCAAATGTCATTGAGGGTAATTTTCATTAAATTTATAAGAATTAAACTGGCCGATAAAACTATTTTTATACAAATCAAAAAAATAATTCCCAATGAAATCAGACTTAGGTAATTACAGAAAGTCCTATGAAAAAGAGGAGCTTCTTGAGAAAAACGTATCTAATATTCCATTCGAGCTCTTTGAAAAATGGTTTAATGAAGTAGAGCAAAATTTTAATATTGGAGAGGTTAATGCTATGACCTTGGCAACGATGGGATTAGACGGTTTCCCCAAAAGTAGAGTGGTGTTGCTCAAAGAATTTTCTTCGGAAGGCTTTACCTTTTATACCAATTATGAAAGTGAAAAGGGAAAAGGGATCATGATCAACCCTAATGTGTGCCTTTCCTTTTTTTGGGACGATGCCGAAAGACAAGTGATCATTAAGGGGAAAACAGAAAAAATTGAGGAAGCGGATAGTGATGCCTATTTTAAATCCCGACCAAGAGGTAGTCAGCTTGGGGCTTTGGTGTCTCATCAAAGTAAGGTAGTTGAAAACCGAAAAGCGTTAGAAGATCGTTTACAAGAGCTGGAGCAACACTACGAAGGTAAAGCCATAGAAAGACCAGAGTTTTGGGGCGGACTTATTGTAAAGCCTATAGAATTTGAATTTTGGCAAGGCAGACCCAATCGGCTTCATGATCGCTTGCGCTATAAGCTGGATTCCGAATATAACTGGAAATTGGAACGCCTATCCCCATAATATCCAAATCATCGACAAACGGTAATATTTAGCAGTTGTAAAACTGAAAACAGAATTCAAAAAGTGTATTTCATCGATGTTTTACCAAAATTACCGACAAAATACATGCAGTTTGTCGATTTTAACATTTCATTAACAGTCATTGTCTCATAAGCAGTTTATTTTAGTACCACCCAAATAAAATTACCTACTTATGAGACCTATTAAATTCTTGCCAATCATGGCTTTAATCGCCATTTTATCGTTTTCGTGTTCTTCTGAAACCGTATCAAATGAAATTACAGATGATCTTGAATTGCAAAGTCCTCCTACCGCCAAAGACATTGAAATAGAAATCTTAGAACTGATCAATCAACATCGAATTGAAATCGGTCTTAATGCCTTGGCAAGTAATTCTACAATTAAATCAGTAGCCTACTCTCATACCGATTATATGGTAGAGGTAAATAACATGTCTCATGATCATTTCTATCAACGTCGAAATAGCTTAATTGTAAACGCTTCTGCTGAAGTGGTTTCAGAAAATGTAGCGTATGCCTATAGTTCGGCACATTCGGTGGTTAAGGCGTGGTTAAAAAGTGAAGGTCACAAAGCAAACATTGAAGGGGATTTTACAGATTTTGATGTGTCTGCCGAACAAAACCCTGAGGGGAAATGGTATTTTACCAATATTTTTATTAAGAAGTAAATCACTTAATATAAGGGCTATAACCTTTAAGCCCTAAAACATTTTATAAAATAAAACGATCTCTTTTTGATATACCCATCTTAAACAATTAATTTAGTATAGCCTTAAAAAAGCATCTCACTGTTTTCTTCACTCAATGCTATACGATTTATGAAAAATCATAAAAAGTTGGGCCAATTATCATCCACCGCGATTTGTGGCAATGATATTAGCTCATCGGTACTATATGTCTCGGCGCTTGCCATTGCTTTTGCAGGACAATATGCCTGGATTACCCTTTTAATTGTCTCTATTGTTTTATTTCTCTTCAGAAAAATTTATGGCGAAGTTGTGGGCGCCCTACCACTAAATGGTGGTGCTTATAACGCCCTTTTAAATACCACGAGCAAATCGACAGCTTCTTTTGCTGCTACCTTAACGATGTTGTCTTACATGGCCACTGCTGTGATTTCTGGAAACGAAGCAATCCATTATTTACATTATGTATTGCCTACAATGCCCGTAATTGTGTCTACCATTGTGCTATTGTGCATTTTTGCTTTTTTGGTGATTGGTGGTATTACCGAATCTGCAATTGTGGCGATTGGTATTTTTCTGTTCCATTTAATTTCCTTGGGGGTTTTAAGTATTTTTATCGTTTATTTTCTCACTCAAAATGGAATCAGCATGTTTTTTGAAAACTGGCAGCTTCCCGTTACCGGTGGTAGCATAACCAATGCGATCTTCTTCGGTTTTGCAGCTTCCATGTTGGGCGTTTCGGGTTTTGAAAGTTCAGCAAATTTTGTGGAGGAACAACAACGTGGTGTTTTTCCAAAGACCCTACGAAATATGTGGGTTATTGTAAGTGTGGTTAATCCATTGATGGCAGTTTTTGCACTCACTTTGTTTGCGCTTCCGGTGTTGCAAGGAGAAGCTTTTCAAAACACGTTACTTATAGAAATGGGCAAACATGTGGGAGGCGAAACCATAGCCTACTTGATTGCCATTGATGCCTTTTTGGTGTTAAGTGGTGCGGTATTAACATCTTTTGTTGGCGTGACGGGTCTTTTGGAGCGTATGGCTTTAGATCGCATCATTCCTCCGTTTTTTCTTAAAAAAAATAAAAAGGGTAGTTCTTATCGTATCATAATCGTGTTCTTGCTCTTGGCTATTTCGGTCCTGTTAATTACTAACGGTAACGTTGGGCTTTTGGCGGGTGTCTATACCATTTCATTTTTATCGGTTATGGCTCTATTCGGAATTGGTAATATTTTGCTGAAATTAAAACGAAACCAGCTTCCAAGGCCAGAACGTGCCAGTTGGTTGAGTGTCCTAATTGCCATTGTAGCGGTTTTGATTGCTTTATACGGAAATATTGTAATGCCTTCGAAGGAAGGTCTGGATAGTAATTTGACCATATTTTTATATTATTTTGTCCCCTCGATCATTTTTGTGATCATCATGCTCAATAGAACCTTACTTTTAAAATTGATCTTGAAGTTGCTCGATCGGCTGTTTAATCCCATACGAAGGTTTGCGGTTGTTAGTGATCGTTACATTTCCAGTATCATAAACCACATAAACGCCCAGGAGTTCATCTTCTTTTCTAGAGGCGAAAATATTGCCTCGCTAAATAAGGTCATGCTTTACATATCCAATAATGAGCACACTCAAAAAATCAAGATTGTAACAGTGCTTAGAGAAGGTGAATCTTTACGGGAAGATATGGAGAAGGAAATTGAATTTTTGGATAGGGAATATCCAGAAATTAAAATCGATTTTGTTAAATTAACGGGAGAGTTTAACCCTAAACTTATTGAGGAGCTTTCAGTTAAATGGAACATTCCCATAAACTTTATGTTTATTGGGGCTCCTGGTAATGAGTTTCCGTATCGTATTGAAGAATTAGGAGGCGTGCGCTTGATTATATAATGCATGAGGTATCAAATAATAAAAATCCACAGTGTTCTTTTTCAAGACTGCTGTGGATTTTCGGTATTAAAATTATTAGGATTCAGCTTTTCTGAATGGTGTAAGCGTTGAGGAGATCTTTAAATTGTAATTTTAAGTCCTCACCCGTATCAAAAACCATCTGGGCATCACTAGGAAACGTAAGTGCGCCCGACTTTGTTAATTGGGATTCATGTCGGGTTAATGTGCGTTGGTCCCCTTTAATCCAAGCATAAAAGTTTTCAAAAACAAATGTGCTATGAAGGGAAAAACGGTCTAACACTTGGCTTGAATTTAAGTTGGTAAAGACCACATCTGCAATCACTTCGGCCGATTTAAATTGAGTTACCTCAAAATACTGGGCGCGTATGTCAATTAATTTGTCAATTTTAATTTTGTTGCCAAGACTATCCTTCATTATATTTCCGCGAAGATCTTTTTTGTACTCCCAACCATCAACAATTGTTTTTTTCTTTAGCTCCTGCTTTTCGCGGATTTGCTCAGGAGATAAGATAATCTCTTTAAGTTGTAGCGCAATGGAGTAATTATAGCTTACTAAAGGGTCCTCAAAACCATGATAGATCGTCCAAAATGCATCAAGACCATAAGTATCAAAATTCAGGATATCAGCTTCCAATCGCTCCGGAAGGATTTGATTGGTTAGGTTTTCAATGTAAACCATTACATAATCTGTACCCGTGGCGCGTGATCGTTGTAACAGGTCTCTCGTATTTTTATAATTGGGTGTTATGTGTTCTACATAGCTGAACGCTTCATAAGCTTGTCTAGCATCCATTGTGTTGTTAGAGCCTAACAGCGTTTCGCCAACGCTGAGCAGGTAATTGGAGGTTTTGTATTGGTACGATACAATTTCCGCGCTATAATCTTCAAATTTCAAGGAGAGATTTTTACCATCAATTTGAAGTGGTAAAACACGTTTTATAGCCTGCTGTCTTGCATCCAGATCTAAATACATTTCGTAAATAACTTTGTAATTTTCAGGATTATTTTCTGTTTTCAAACGTGAAATCCGCTGTAAATCTTCTGCCATAACTTTGTAATAGGCATCTTCCAACAAAATGATGTAATCTTGTTTGCGGGGCTTGTCTTTGTTGTTTTCAAGTTTTTGCAAAGCGTCGTTGATGGCTTGTTCATAATTACCATGGCTAATAGCCTTTTCGATCTGCTTTCTTCCGCTACAAGAGGTAAGTACCAGAAGGAATACTGTAGTAAGTAGTAATTGCTTCATAATTCTGGATTTTAGTTTGTTTTTTTTTCTAAAATCCAAATATGGTGCCAAACAAATATCGCGACCTTTGTTTTGGGCAGAATTGTAGCCCAACCGCCCCAATAACTAAGGCAATATTAAAAACAAAAAAACTTGAAACTCATAGCTATTTCTATCCGTTTCAAGTTTTAGTGCGTTATATAACTGTATATTATTTCTTTTTTTTCTTCGGATTGAAAACCGGTAATAATTCTGTTGAAACTTCGCCAAAACCAATTCGGGTGCCATCTTTTTCACAATGGCCCCGCATTATAACGGTATCATTGTCATTTATGAATTTACGCTGTGTACCATCACTCATGGTAATGGGTTTTTCACCTCGCCATGTCAATTCTAACATAGAGCCAAAGGTATCTGGCGTAGACCCTGAAATTGTTCCGCTTCCCATCATGTCTCCAGAATTCACAGGGCATCCATTTACAGTGTGGTGTGCCAATTGCTGCGACATGTTCCAATACATGTATTTAAAATTTGAGCGACTCAAGATAGATTCTTTTGCACCTTTGGGTTTAAGAGACACCTCTAAGTTGATATCGTAACTTTTCTTCCCTTTATATTGAAGGTAAGGTAGCTGTGGTTTCAAGGGTTTGGGTCCATTAACCTTAAAAGGTTCCAAAGCATCCAAAGTTACAATCCATGGCGAAATGGAAGATGCAAAATTTTTGGCCAAGAAAGGTCCCAAAGGCACATATTCCCATTTTTGGATGTCACGTGCAGACCAATCATTAAATAATACCAGTCCAAAAATATACTCTTCAGCTTCATTTATGGGAATGGGCTCTCCAAGATCATTGGCATCGGTAGTGATAAACGCCATTTCCAATTCGAAATCCACCAATTTTGATGGACCAAATATCGGCACATCGCTATCTGCCGGAATCGTTTGCCCTTGCGGTCTATGCACAGGGATTCCTGACGGGATTATGGAAGAACTTCTTCCATGATAGCCCACTGGAATGTGAAGCCAATTTGGCAATAAAGCATTGTCAGGGTCCCGAAACATGGTCCCCACGTTTGTGGCATGTTCTATACTGGAATAGAAATCGGTATAATCCCCAATTTGCACCGGTAATTGCATTTCGATCTCATCTAATCTAAAGCAAACCGTTTCCTTATGTTTAATATTGTTTTTGAGAGTGGTATTGGTGCTGTCAAAAATTTCTGAAATACGATTTCTAACCAAGCGCCAAGTTTTTCGGCCATCAGCAATAAAATCGTTGAGCGTGTCTTGTAAAAAGATATCATCGGTTAAAGGGATGCCCTCAAAATAACCAAGTTGATGCAAAGCACCAAGATCAATTGCGGTATCCCCAATTCTTGTACCTATGGTAATGATATCATCTCGTGTAAGAAAAACACCAAAAGGAATGTTCTGTATGGGGAAATCTGAGTTTTTACTTACATGTAACCAAGAACTTTTGTCTGGATTGTTAGCTGATAATGGCATATTTTGAGTTTTTATTGGGTTGGGTTCGTCTATTCAAACCTACATAATTTTTTTATTCTTAGAGCAAAATTATATAAAAAAGTAGGCCAGCATTTGCTGTTGATAACCTGCTCATAAAAGATGGGCTAAATATATTGTTTTGAAATTATTTCACTGTTCATTTTCTTACTTTTGCTAAAGTTTAACACAATCAAAGTTTCCGCAGTATTTTATGGAGTTTTAATCACTTCGGAAACATTAAAAAATTTAAGCATATGCAACGCGATAATCAAATTTTTGAACTCATTTCAGCTGAAAAGGAGCGCCAAATAGAAGGTCTTGAACTGATAGCCTCAGAGAACTTTGTAAGTGAACAAGTTATGGAGGCAGCTGGCTCGGTCTTAACCAATAAATATGCTGAGGGTTATCCTGGAAAACGCTATTATGGGGGTTGTGAAGTCGTTGATGAAGTAGAACAAATTGCCATTGATCGTGCCAAAACCTTATTTGGGGCGGTATATGCCAATGTGCAACCCCATTCTGGAAGCCAAGCGAATACCGCGGTTTTTTCGGCGTGCTTAAAGCCTGGCGACAAAATTCTTGGATTTGATTTGTCCCATGGCGGACATTTAACTCATGGCTCTCCAGTGAACTTTTCGGGTAAATTATACACCCCTTCATTCTATGGTGTAGAGGAGGAGACAGGGGTTCTAAATTATGATAAAATAGAAGCCATCGCCATAAAAGAACAACCAAAGATGATTATTGCAGGGGCTTCTGCATATTCTAGGGATATTGATTTTAAGAGGTTTCGAGAGATTGCCGATAAGGTAGATGCCTTATTATTGGCCGATATTTCACATCCTGCGGGATTGATCGCTAAGGGTATTTTAAATGATCCCATTCCACATTGCCATGTGGTCACTACCACCACGCATAAGACTTTAAGAGGTCCTAGAGGGGGCTTAATTTTAATGGGTCAAGATTTTGACAATCCCTTCGGGTTAAAATTGAAGAATGGAGCACTTAAAAAAATGTCCTCATTATTTGATTCCGCAGTATTTCCTGGCAATCAAGGAGGCCCATTGGAGCACATCATCGCAGCAAAGGCCATTGCCTTTGGTGAAGCATTAACCGATGAGTTTATGCATTATATGTTGCAAGTGAAGGCTAACGCCAGTGCTATGGCAAAGGTATTTGTTGAAAAAAATTACAATATCATATCTAAGGGTACCGATAATCACATGATGCTTATTGATCTCCGAAATAAAGACATCACTGGGAAACAAGCTGAAGAGGCTCTAGGAAAGGCGGATATTACCGTTAACAAAAACATGGTGCCTTTTGACGATAAGAGTCCGTTTGTGACCTCGGGCATCCGTATAGGTACTGCTGCAGTTACCACAAGGGGGTTAAAAGAATCTGATATGGCCAAAATTGTAGATTTAATAGATGCGGTCATCACTAACAGTCAAGACGAGGACAAATTAAGCGCCATTGGAGAAAAAGTGAATGCCATGATGAGTGGTAAGCCTTTATTTGCTTAAAGAGGCTGAAAATAGAGATATAAAAACCCCCATTGGTGACAATCAATGGGGGTTTATTTATTATAACAAAAGCTTAGGGATCAACCAAAGTGCACAAAATAAAAAAAGCCTCTCGTATGAGAAGCTTTACTATTTTTTATAGAGAACTCTAATTAGTTTAGAGTGGCTACATGTTTAGTTAAGTTTGAGACCAAGTTAGCTGCTTTGTTATCATGGATAACATTTTTCTTAGCTAATTTATCAATCATAGAAACAACCTTAGGCAAATATTCTTTTGCTTCGTTCGCACTTTCCATATCCTTCAACTTTTTGATCGCACTACGTGTCGATTTATGTTGATATCTGTTAGTTAAGCGCTTTGCTTCGTTACTTCTAATTCTCTTTAATGCTGACTTATGATTTGCCATTGTATTACCTTCTTATTTAAAAAATTGTAGCCCGTAGGGGAGTCGAACCCCTCTTACCAGGATGAAAACCTGGCGTCCTAGCCGATAGACGAACGGGCCATTTTATTTGTTTCAGTCTGAAATGATGATTTTAATGATCCTAATTTCAGTTTTAAAATGAACTTGCAATTCCTCATTGCGGATGCAAAAATACAACTATTTTTAAATGTTGCAATACTTATTGAAATTTTTTTGAAAAAAATTAATAAGCCTTCGCAAAAAGCACACGTTTTTTAGAAGGTTTACCACTAAATACGCAGTTTCCAAGCTCTTCTTTCCCATCCATGGGAATACATCTTATGGTTGCCTTTGTAGCTTCTTTGATCTTTTGCTCAGTTTCAGCAGTGCCATCCCAATGGGCGGAAAGAAATCCTGTTTTCGTCTCCAGTACCTTTTTAAATTCTTCAAAATCATTTACTTCGGTAATATGCGAATCCCTAAAATCTAGCGCTTTTGCGAATAATTCCTCTTGGATGGTTTTTAAAAGTGAGGCCACGGTAGTTTCCAAATCATCGAAACCCACAATTTGTTTGGTTAAATTATCGCGTCTCGCCAGCTCTACGGTATTATTTTCTAAATCCTTGGGTCCAATCGCAATTCTCAAAGGCACACCCTGTAACTCATGTTGTGCAAATTTGGCTCCAGGCCTATGCGTCGTTCTGCCATCAAATTTACAGCTAATCGTTTTTTGTTTTAGAGCTGCAATGATCGCATTTGCTTTTTCGGTAATGACCTCTAATTGTTCATCTGTTTTATAAATAGGGACTATAACGACCTGAGATGGGGCTAAATTAGGAGGAAGCACTAAGCCTTTATCATCACTGTGGGTCATAATCAACGCCCCCATCAAACGCGTGGATACGCCCCAGGAGGTTGCCCAAACGTAATCTTGTTGTCCTTCGTTGTTCGTAAACTTTACATCAAAGGCTTTGGCGAAATTTTGCCCAAGAAAGTGCGAAGTTCCTGCTTGTAAGGCTTTACCATCTTGCATTAGTGCTTCAATACAATAGGTTTCTACTGCGCCAGCAAATCGTTCACTTTCCGTTTTAATCCCTTTTATAACGGGGATCGCCATGAAATTTTGAGCAAATTCCGAATAGATGTCATTCATTTGTTCCGCTTCTACGATGGCCTCTTGTTTGGTGGCGTGCGCGGTATGGCCCTCTTGCCATAAAAACTCGGCGGTTCTTAGAAACAAACGTGTTCTCATTTCCCAGCGTACAACATTGGCCCATTGGTTGATCAATAGGGGTAGATCTCTATAACTTTGGATCCAACCTTTGTAAGTGTTCCAAATGATGGCTTCACTAGTGGGCCTCACAATGAGTTCTTCCTCAAGTTTCGCTTCCGGATCCACGCGCAGTTTTCCAGGGTTATCAGGGTCGTTTTGTAGTCTGTAATGGGTTACAATGGCGCATTCTTTAGCAAAACCTTCTGCATTTTTTTCTTCAGCCTCAAACAAGCTTTTTGGAACAAATAGAGGGAAATAAGCATTTTGATGGCCAGTCTCCTTGAACATTCGGTCTAGTTCGGCTTGCATTTTTTCCCAAATGGCATACCCATGGGGTTTAATAACCATACAGCCTCTAACTGCTGAGTTTTCAGCTAAATCCGCTTTAACCACCAGTTCATTGTACCATTTGGAATAATCTTCCGTTCTACTTGTAAGGTTTTTGCTCATTGTAAGTGTTTTGGCACAAAATTTGCGCCTATGTTAAATAAAGAAATAGTTCAACAAAACTAACTATTTTTGTAATGTTCAACAATAAAAATAAAAAGATATGCTACTTACACACTATTTAAAAAATAAATTATCATTTGTTGTTGCTCTCGGTTTATCATTGGGTTTGTATTCTTGCGGGTCTTATCAATATGTGGGTTATGACAATGACGGAATCTATTCTGACGAAGATGTAACTTATGAAGAAGCGTCACCTTCTGCAACGACAGAAGTGGCCGACAACACCTATTATAAAAATTACTTCGCAGAAAAAGCAAACCAATATGCCGATGTTCCTGATGATGAACGCGTGATTTTTACTGATATCGATTCATATTCTAGCGATTATGCTGAAGAACCTTTGGAAGAAGAAAGTCAGGTAGGTTATGCCGGTTGGGGTTCAGCAAATGAAAATGTTACTATTAATTACTACGGAAGCAATTGGAACAACTACGGTTGGGGCGGTTTCAACTATGGTTGGGATTATCCATATTGGGGTTATAACAGTTGGAGATTCAACAGCTGGGGTTACAATTATGGCTATAGTCCCTTCGGTTTTGGCTATGGTTATGGTTATTATGGTGGGTATTACGGTAATTACTACGGAAATGGTTATTATGGAAACGGACACTACGGAAATGGTTATTACGGAAATAATTATAGAAGACAGTATGCCTATAATTCCGGTCGTAGAGGCTCAACGAGTAATTCTGTAATCACAAGAGATTATACAAATACTAACAGAAGATCTACTGCTAACAACTCCAGAAATTCTACGATCACGAGACAATCAAATAACTCTTCAAGAACCAGAGCTACTTATGATAACACGAGAAGAACAAGATCGACTATTTCAAGATCTACAAGCAGAACTTCCCGGAACGCTATAAGAACCAACAGAACAAACAGAAGCACTAACCCTAGAGTTCGAACTAGCACACCAACCAGAAGCAGCTCGCCATCAGTAAGGTCTTCAAACAGTTCAACAAGAAGTAGCTCACCCGCGGTGAGATCAAGCTCGTCTTCAACCAGGTCATCTGGAAGTACTTCAAGATCATCAGGAGGTTCTTCACGACGCGGTGGCAGATAATAAATGGTCCTAAATCTTTAAAAACAAATTACTAATGAAAAAGTTAAGTTTACTGCTCATAGGTGCACTATCTATGACTACAATTAACGCTCAAGAAATTTCTGATGCTGTGAGATATTCGAGTGACGAAGTGCAAGGTACTGCTCGATTTAGGGCTTTAAGTGGAGCCTTTGGGGCCTTGGGTGGCGATATGTCTGCTGTAAGTATTAATCCTGCAGGATCGGCAATATTTACTAAAAGCCAAGCCTCATTTACAGTATCAAATTTAAGCGTAAACAATGACGTGAATTATTTTAACGGATTTAGTTCGTCCTCAGAATCAAAGTTTGATTTAAATCAAGCGGGTGCAGCATTTGTTTTTGCTAGTTATGATTCAAATTCAAAATGGAAAAAATTTGCCCTTAGTGTTGCTTATGACAAAACAGGCAATTATGATGACGATTGGTATGCTTCGGGTACCAATACACGATCTATTGATAGTTATTTTTTAAACTATGCACAAGGATCGCGTTTGGATGAGATTTCCGCATTTTCAGGAGAAACCATTTCCCAAGCCTACTCAGAAATTGGTTCTGCTTACGGTTTTTCTAACCAGCAAGCATTTTTGGGCTATGAATCCTATATCTTACAACCTGCAGCCGATACCGATGAAAACACGGTGTATTCTTCTAATATTGGAGAAGGTACTTTTAATCAGGCCTACGATTATGTGGCTACCGGTTACAATGGTAAATTTACTTTTAACGCTGCCACTCAATATGGTGAATCCCTGTATTTGGGTTTAAACTTAAACACACATTTCATCAATTACGAACGTTTTACCAATTTTACAGAGTTTAATAATAATGCGGGGTCTATTGTGACCGATGTTGATTTTGAAAACAGGTTAACTACTACAGGCAACGGTTTTTCATTTCAATTGGGCGCTATTTTAAAAGTGACCAATGAGTTGAGAGCTGGCTTTACCTATCAATCACCAACTTGGTATACCATTGCTGAAGAAACCACGCAATATATTGCTACAGTGAGAAGTGATAGCGATGGTTTTGTGAACACGTTTGTTGATCCTAATATTGTAAATGTATTCCCCGACTATAAATTGCAAACTCCGGGAAAAATTACAGGAAGTTTAGCTTATGTTTTTGGAGATAAGGGCCTTTTAAGTTTTGATTATTCTCGAAAAGATTATTCCAATACTAAATTTAAACCCACATCAGATCCATTTTACGCTGTTCAAAATGATGCCATGAATTCTGTACTTCAAGCCTCAAATACCTTTAGGGTCGGTGGAGAGTATAGATTGAAACAGTTGAGTTTAAGAGCGGGCTATCGTTATGAGGATAGTCCATATAAGGACGATAATTTCTACGGAAACTTGAATGGCTACTCCGCAGGATTAGGGTATAAATTTGGTAGTACCACCTTAGATTTCACCTATGATCATTCTAATCGAACTGTAGATAACAGATTGTATGAAGTGGGACTTACAGATGCTGCCACTTTGGATACCGATTATTCAAATTTCACATTAACCTTGGGCTTTAGTATCTAAAGTACCAACTGAAAATTTATTTAAAATGCCGAATGTTTCATTCGGCATTTTTTTATGCCTTTTAAAATCGAAGTCAGATTGAGCTTTAACTGCATATTTTTGAAGTTCCTTGTTGTTGGTTATTAATGAGTTAAAAGATTATTTTTTTAATTTTTATCATTTTAATTTGAAGCTTTTTTTGTACCTTCAACTCGATTATTGCAATAGTCTTCCCCTACACATATATTTAATAGCAGGTAATCCTTCAGTTTTTATTATAAAACAAAAGGTATAATCAGTTGTGTTTTGATCAGTTTAAAACTGAAAATCAGTGTTGAAAGCATTCGGTAACTTTTAATATATTATTGTGGTATGGCAAAAACAGCAAAATTATATGGCACAGATGTCACGTCGTCTACGACCAAAAGTATTCTCCCAGAATCCTTAAACGAAAAGTTTGTTGTTAAGCGCAGTATTGAGGTCGCTTCCACACGGTCTGAAAATAAGCCAATCGTGGTAACATTTGAAGATGACGATCTTTTAGCAATTCAATTTACCGATAATACAGAATGGATAGGCCATCCCGAGGATATCCAAGAACTTTATGGCAAACAAGTGCTGGAAAAACGCTCTGGCAAAGAAGAGGACTATTTATTTGAAACCCATATTACAAGTAATGAACAGTCTCGAGGTTATGTAAGTAGGGCTGTTGTGAAACTGTTTAGTGTATTCTCCACTAAAACTGTGGCAAAACTCTCCATGACTCAATTAGGGAAGACCTATGACCAAAAGGTGCAACCGCACCCGGGTCTTTACCAAATGTCCTCAGATTTTAAGTTAGAGCCTTTTAAAAAATCGGCAAATACACATTACCTCTTGTTTGTTCACGGTACATTATCCACAACTATTGATGCCTTTATAGGTTTAAAGAATACCAGTGTATGGCAAGAGATGTCTGCATTGTATGGAACTCACATTTTAGCCCTTGAGCATTATACTTTGTCTCAAAGTCCCCTACAAAATGCCTTGGATTTTCTTCAAGCGTGTCCAGATGATTGTACCCTGGATATTTTAAGTCATTCTAGAGGGGGACTGGTTGCAGATATATTGGCAAAATGTGATCATAGAAATTTTGATACCCAAGTTGGCTTTAGTGAGAATGAATTAAGTATCGTAAACAAAGACGATAAAGTGTCGCATAAATTGATGCTGACTATCAACGAAATTGTTTTAAGCAAACGTATTAAAGTGTCCAAGGTGATACGCGTGGCTGCTCCTGGTAGCGGAACTACCATTTTATCGCGTAGGGTAGATCATTTTTTCAATTTACTGCTCAATGCGATTTCTTTGGCATTTGGAATTAGAAATCCAATGTACGAGTATGTTAAATCATTCTTGTTGGAGCTCATTAATCAAAAAGAGGATCCTGAAGTTTTGCCTGGGCTAAATAGTATGATGCCAGAAAGTTTGTTTCAAAATATGATGAATGCTGCCGATACGTCTGTAGTAAGTGATCTGTACGCTATCACAGGTGATGCCGATGCTTCGGGCATTAATCTCAATTCTTTGAAAATTATTTTAGCCAACTTGTTCTACCAAGCTTCCAACGATTTGGTGGTGGATACACGTCGTATGCTTCACGGGGTATTACGCCAAGAGGGGGTTTACGTGTTTCCTTCCAAAGGTAGCGAGACCAATCACTTTAATTATTTTTCAAATACGAATACTCAAAAGGCCATTATTGAAGCAATGCAAGCTTCAGCAACAAAGCCTGCATTAAGTTATACGAAAGTGATTCAATCTGCTGCTGGAAGGGGCGTGGTGCTCGATTTGTTTTCTATGGAAGGCTTTTCGCTTAAACCAAAAAAAATCACCAGGGATGTGGTTATTATCGTTCCAGGAATCATGGGCTCTACCTTGGCTACCGATAATGAAGACCGTTGGGTAAGTATTTCCAATTTAAACAAGGGAACTATTGCAAAAGATTTAAACATTAGTGCAACAAACGTAGAAGCTTCAGGTATTATAAAAAATTATTATGGTAAAATGGGGTCGCATTTCGAGGCCAATTACGATGTCATTACCTTGGAATTTGACTGGCGAAAATCGGTTAAAACTGCAGCCCAGGATTTAAAAGAGGTGTTGGACAATCTTTCCAAATCGAACATTGGGGTTAATATAGTTGCCCACTCCATGGGCGGTTTGGTGGTAAGACAGTGCATGATGAGCCATAATGTGACCTGGGACCTTTTTTCTAAAAACAAAAACAATAAACTCATTATGCTTGGTACCCCTTGGTTGGGTTCCTATTTAATCATGGAGGTGCTTACCGGTCATAGTCGAAGGGTGAAACAATTGGCAGCTCTCGACTTTAGAAACTCCAAAAAAGATTTATTGAAAATATTTTGGAAATATCCGGGCATCTTTGAGTTATTGCCCATAGAGAAACACAGTAAAAGAGCTTTTTGGAAATCTGAATTTTGGGACAGTCTTAATGATAAAGCCAATTTGGACGCGATGCCTTCCGCAGATAAAAACACCCGCTCTCTTAAAGAGTTCGAGGACTTTAGGGATGAAGTTATTACTTTTTTAGATGGGCTGGACGACGAAAAGAATTCGGATTATTTCAAGAACATCTATTACATCTGCGGAAAAGCAAATGAAACTGTATTTGACTACACCTTCAAAAGCAGGTTTTTGTCAAAATATGAAAAATTAATTTACAAGGCGACCTCTTATGGCGATGGTAGTGTTACTTGGCAATCTGGGATTCCGAAGCAATTGAAGGGGAGTAAAAACTTATACTATTCCAACACCTCTCATGGCGACTTGGCCAATGAGGCCTATATTTTTGAAGGGATTACCGACATCATGAACTCTGGAAGCACCACTAAGCTAAGTACGCAGCAACCGGCTTCTCGAAGTGGGGAGCACATTACCGAAATCCATGAATATGCGGAGCCCCTTGCCAACGAAACCGCTGTTTTGGATGCTATTTTTAATGTGGAGAAACCAATAGAGCCAGAGACTGAATTGATTAACGTCACTGTGGTCAACGGAGACCTTAAGGTAGCTTCCTATCCAGTAATGGTGGGTCATTTTTTTATGGATATGATCTTGAGTGCAGAAAAAGCTCTGGATGGTTACCTCAATAATCGCTTGTCTCAGCGTTTGGATATTGGATATTATCCCGGTAAAGTTGGAGAGAGTGAAGTGTTTTTTAATTTAAAGACCCAACCCAAGGGCGCAATTGTTTGTGGCATGGGCGATAGTGATAAGCTCACTACTTTTTTGGTAGCGAAAACGGTTAAACTGGCCACCTTAAAATACGCCATGTTTATGCGCGATAATTATACCTTACCAGAAGCGAAGCGTTATGCCAACGGGATTTCAATGATTTTAATGGGTATTGGTTATGGCAAATTGCCCATAGAAGACTCTATCAAGGGGATTCTTTTGGGCGTATCGGCAGCGAATACCTATATCAAAGAGCGGGGGGAAGGCCTCAATCTTATCAAGGATATCGAAGTGGTCAATTATTATGAGTCTATTGCAAGTCAGGCCTATTTCAGTTTAAACAGAATCAAGGATCAAGACAACCGTATTTTTATCAATTTAAATAAGGGAATTTTAAGACGAACCGGTGCCAAGAAAAAGCAATTGTTTAGTGATAGTAAATACAATTGGTGGTACAATTTACACATTAATAGCCTTATTGAAAAATCCGAGCACACTTCGGAAGTTGATGCGGTCGTAGGCTTCAATTATTATGCTTCTAATGGAGTGGCGAGGGTAGAACAGGAAATGATTGGAATTGGGATCAAGAAAATCAATCTGCTTCTGGAGGATCAACGATATCAAACCGTTTGGGATAAACGCTTGTCCAAAACCCTTTTTGAAATGTTGATTCCAAACGATTTTAAAAACATTTTTAGAAATCAAACCAACATGATCATTAAAATGGATAAGCATAGCGCCCAACTGCCTTGGGAGTTATTGCATGATTCAGAGACCGATGAGACTCCTGCTTGTGTGTCTTCAAGTTTTATACGACAGTTGGTTACGGAAAGTCCTGACGATTTTATCAAAGTAGCGCTCAATAATACCAACGTGTTTGTAGTGGGCGACCCTAAGTACGAAACTGATAATTTACCCGCACTTCCTGCTGCCAAGGCGGAAGCAGAATGGCTTACCGGTCAATTAAACCGATATGGCTTTACCACCAACACCTTAATAAACGCATCGGCAACGTCCATAATGATGGGCTTGTTTAATGACAATTATAAGATTATGCATTTTTCGGGCCATGGGTTATATGCTCCGGAAAAAGGAGAGGTCGGTATTGCCATAGGAAACGGAATCTGTATCGATCCTGCCATGATGAAGCAGTTAGGGTATGTGCCCGAGTTTGTCTTTATTAATTGTTGTTATTCGGGCACTATTAAAGTCGAGGATGAAAGTTACAATAAACAGCGCTACAAGTTGGCTGCCAACGTAGGAACGCAACTTATTGAAATGGGAGTGAAGGCGATAGTGATTTCGGGCTGGGCGGTTGATGATGCTGCAGCTAAAACTTTTTCTGAAGCGTTTTACAAAAATATGTTTGATGGTTATGATTTTGGCACCTCGGTACAAAAGGCGAGAATGGCGTGCTATCAACAACATAAAAACACCAACACCTGGGGGGCTTATCAATGTTATGGTAATCAATTTTATCAATTTGATAGCCGAATTAGAACCAAAAAAGATGACTTGGAGTATGTAATTTCTTCGCAGGTCTACACCGATCTGGATAACCTTCTCATCGCTATTCGAGATCAAAAATACAATACAGCAAAAGCCTTGACCAAGTTGGAGTTTTATCTTGAAAAAGTGCAAAACGCTAATTTGTTGGATGCTTCCGTTTTGGAAAAAGAAGCCATGGTGTACAATGAATTGGGTAATTCTGAAATTGCATACCAAAAATTCAAAGATCTGTTTAGATATTCCAGCGGAAACTTCTCTATTGAAGCTTTAGAGCAATACTGTATCATCAAAACCAACCGGATTCAGAAGGATACATTAGTGGAGGATTTGAACGAAATTGAATTTTTGACCATGATAGGTAAAAATCCCAGCCGACTAAATATCGTTGGAAATGCCTATAAAATGGCCTCCAAATTATTGGAAAGTACCAAAGAGCGCATCCAATACCTCAAAAAGGCATTTTCATTCTATGAAGAATCTTATAAAGCTTCTACAGATCCTTATAGTGGTGATGCCCTCGATGCCACTTCCAATTTGATATTTATTGGGCATATTCTGGAGCTGTTGGGGGATATGAAATTATTAGATAGGCTCAACGCAAGCGCTGCATTTGAAAGTATTGTGGACGTGAAAATGTACCTGCAGGAATTTCATGAAGAATTGGAGGATTTTGACAAGACCGATTTAGACGTGTCCGTTTTGATTGGTATGGCTGAGGCCTCTTACGGACTTTTATTATTAAACAGCAAATTCAAGCCCAACATGGAGCTCAAGATAATTGATCGCTTTAAGCATATTTTTAGATTGTTGTACAGCCCGCGTTATATTAAAAACGAAGTGCTTCAAATTGAATTCTTATTATTTTATATAGAGGATGCGGTGATTAAAACACAATTGGAAGCCATTAAAACCGAAGTGGAACAATTGCTCAATTGATATAAGGGTTCAATTGAAGCAAAAAAACAACACTCAAACTGCCAAGGCATAAAACCATAGCACTACTGAAAATATGTCAAAATCCAGACCGCTAAAAACTCCAGGCGTATATGTTGAAGAAGTAAGCATACTTACGCCAAGTATCGCCCAGTTACCTACTGCGATAACGGGGTTTGTGGGCTACACCGAGATTAATAGTCATCATGGCATTTCACTTCAACATAAAGCTGTGAAGATTCAATCGATGTTAGACTATGAGACGCATTTTGGTAAAGCTTCAAAAAATCAGTATCAGCTCCATCCAGTGTCGGTAGCCCAGAGCCAACTAAATGACTATGATGTTTTTATTCAAAATCAAGCATATCAACTTCAAGCTGTTACCAATAGATTGTGTTTATATGAAGCCATAAAATGGTATTTTCAAAACGGAGGCGGTGACTGTTATGTTGTTTCTATTGGTACTTACACCAAGACTAAAGTGATTCCCAATTTTTCAATCCGTCCATTTTTGTCGGGGCTCTTGGTGTTGGAATCGGTGTTGGAAGTTACATTATTGGTAATCCCTGAAGCGGTTTTTTTGGAGCCAGCAAGTTGTTATGAACTTCAAGAAGCGCTATTGGCACAATGTGAGCGATTGGAAAATCGTTTTGCTATTTTGGATGTGCATTCCGGACATCATTCTTTTTTGTCTTCACCAAATCCTATTGAAACGTTTAGAACCCAAATAAATGGCTTTGGTCTAAACTTTGCTGCTGCATATTATCCATCGTTGCATACCAGTTTAAAATCTTCGGAAACAATAGATTACACCAATTTGAATGCACCGTCAAGATTGCGCTTACGTCAAATTTGTGAGCGGTATAGTCAAGATCATTTAAATGCTGCCGAAGCTAAAGCCTTAACTACCGTTTTGGAAAATTTATCACCTTCAAGCGAATCCCGCTTGTCTTTGAGTTCAATTCAAGGTATGCCCAAGGATAAAGTTCACAACACTTTAAATAAACGAGTCCCAGATTATAAATTGTTACTGCTGGCCATTCTTAAACTCGAAAACCTCATGCCTCCTTCGGCAGCCATAGCAGGAGTTTATACAAAAATTGATGCCAATCGCGGGGTATGGAAAGCACCTGCAAATGTAGGCTTGTCGGGCGTTATAGCTGCTGCGGTTCAAATTAACAATGAGCAAAATGAAGCTCTTAATGTGCATGTGTCGGGCAAATCCGTTAATGGCATAAGAGA
>Ga0209309_10001789_pt1 | contig 20670 bp, 33 predicted proteins | sample COGITO_mtgs_1204_2_FD_184807 | JGI IMG/M metagenome (GOLD analysis project Ga0209309, IMG submission 184807) | Pelagic marine microbial communities from North Sea - COGITO_mtgs_120412 (SPAdes) (version 2) | ecosystem: Environmental > Aquatic > Marine > Epipelagic ... | reverse complement strand
ATGAAAACATCGATAAAATGGATGACATGGTAGACCAAGACCGAGAGAAAATGAAATGAAAAAGACATTCGGAAAATTTCTAACAGAAGCAAAAGACAAAGGTGTGGTATTCACATTCGGTAGATTCAATCCACCCACAACTGGTCATGCAAAGTTAGTAGACAAACTTAAGAAAGAAGCTGGTGGTGGATATCAACCTATGCTTTTCTCTTCTCACTCAAACGACAAAAAGAAAAATCCATTAGACCACAAGGTTAAAGTAAGATATCTTAAGAAGTTCTTTGGTAGGATAGTTGCAGACGTACAAGCACGTACTGTATTTGAAATTGCAAACGAGTTACAAAGACAAAAGTTCACACGTGTCAAGATGGTAGTTGGTTCTGATAGAATCAAAGAATTCGAAATGTTACTTAAGAAGTACAACGGAGTTAAAGCAAGACACGGTTATTACAAATTCGATGAGATTGAAATCGTATCAGCAGGGGAGAGAGACCCCGATGCAGATGACTTAAGTGGAATGAGTGCATCTAAGTTGAGAGCTCTTGCAGAACAGGGTGATTTCAAAGCATTTGCACAAGGTGTTCCAACCAAGAACAAGAAAGATATAGAACAACTATACAAAGATATCCGTAAAGGAATGGGTATCGTAGAGTCCACACTACCCGACTATATGATTGAAGATTTAATCAACGAAGGGGTCTATGACCAAGGAACGTTTAAAGCAGTTTTCTTTAGTGGTGGGCCTGGAAGTGGTAAGTCGACAGTTGTAAATAAGTTATCATTAAGAGCTCTTGGTCTTAAACTGGTCAATACAGATAAGGCATTCGAGAACGGATTAAAGAAAGCAGGAATGTCTCTTGACCTTAGAGGTGCAGACTTCGACAAGGTTGACCCAATTCGTGCAAGGGCAAAGGATATCACTACAAAGAATATGAATGCCTATATCGGTGGTAGACTTGGAATGATATTCGACACTACAAGTGCAAACATATCCAAAGTTAAAGCATATAAAACCCAGTTAGATAAACTTGGGTATGATTCTAAGATGTTGTTTGTTAGTGCATCATTGGACAATGCACAAAAAAGAAATGCAAAAAGAGCTAGAAAACTACCATCTGCAATTGTAAAACAAGATTGGGATAATGCACAAAAGAATTCAAAAGAACTACAAAAGGTATTCGGTAGAGACTTTGTAGAGATTTCAAACGATGATGATGTTAAATCATTAGAAGCTAAAACTACTAAACTATATTCAAAACTACTCGGTTGGACTGGTTCATTCCCGAGTAATAAGACAGCACTTGCATGGAAACAAGCAGAACTAGATGCTAAAAAACGATAAATAGTACTATGGACATATTAGAATCAATACTTAACGAAAGAAAAGTTAAACAAGATAAAGATATTGAAGACCGTAAAGGTACTCAACCATCTAAGTATTATGCAAAGGATGCTGATGGTGATGAAATGTCTAAATCCACCAAACAAAAACGTGCAGCTCATTTTGCACAGAAGAAAGACGGCCCTGCACCTGGCGACCATGATGCAGAAACTAAACCTTCCAAACACACTAAGAAGTATAAAGATATGTACGAAGATGCTGGTAAGTCACTTGCAAAGAAAGCGGATAAATCGGGTATCTCTAAAGGTATTCTACAACAGGTTTATAACAGAGGTGTCGCTGCATGGAAGACTGGTCACAGGCCAGGCACTACTCCAGAGCAATGGGGACATGCAAGAGTAAACTCTTTCATCACTAAAGGTAAAGGAACATGGGGTGGTGCAGATAAAGACCTTGCAAAGAAAGCTGGTGCATCTGAGTCAGTCCAAGAAGGAAAACTAGTTACCAGTGCTCATGAAATTATTGATTTAATCATGAAAAAGGTTGGTCAAAAAATGGAAGATGAACTCAAAAAGAATCCCGAAAAAGGTATTGGTCTCATCAACACAATCGGTGCAATGATTAAACATAAGGTTACTGATAAGAAACAAGAGAAAGGTAAACTATTTCTTAAGTTCGGTGACAATCTAGAAGGTGATGAACTATTCGAAGATGCAGCTGTAGATGCAGCGGAGTTAAAAGCAAAACAGGCAGGTGAACTCGAAAGACTCAAACAGAGACAAGAGGATGAACTTGAAGCATTGACTAAAAGACACGAAAGAGAACAAGAAAGAGTTGATGGTCAGAAAGAGAAAGAGACTGCAGACAAACAAATTCAAGCAAAACGTGATGCAGACAGAAAGAAGTCTGAAGCACAATCAGAAAGTTTTAAGACATTACTGAAATTAAGAGGTATCAAATGAGCGGAAACAAAACAGATAACGGAGTACACGAAGTGGGTACCGATGAAATTAGAAAGGCGTATCAAGACGATACACCAGGCCAACAGGTAGAAAAATACCTATCACAAATCAAAGATGTTAATGAAGCAATACAAAAGAAACACTTCTCTACTAAGTACCCTAATCCATTAAAGGGATATCCTTATCAGAAGGAAGAGAAACTAAAAGAAGAAGTTACCGAAGACTTAACAGAGAAATTTAATTCAAAAAAAGAAGTAGCTGATGTTAAAAGAATTGATAAGTTATTAGAACAAGCATATAAAGGTATGAATAAATTACAATATGGTAAGTCAACATACATGATGGATGTTAATGACGGTATTGTAAAGGCAAGAAGAGCATTAATTACATATTCAGATATAGCAGCTAATGGTGAACTAGACGACTAATGAAAACGTTGAGAGAAGTCGCAATAGACGAAACATTAGAGTCTTTGCAGTCAGAAGGTATCAACCTTACAGATAACCCATTCAGATTAGGTTCAATGATGTATTTTGAAATCATCAAAGAAGCACGAAAGCTTGTTGCTGAAGACAGGTACACACTCACAGAAGTCGACAAACAAATCATAGAAACAGACCTAGGTCAATTCGAAGTATACGAAGGGAACATTGTTCCTTTAGATTGTCCTATGATTATGGAAGAAGAAGACAAGAAAGACGTTAAACTGAACTCACCAAAGGTTGGTGGCTCCAAAAAATACTATGTCTATGTAAAAGACGGTGATAAGATTAAGAAGATATCATGGGGTGATACCACAGGGTTGAAAGTAAAACTGAATAACAAGAAGGCAAGAGCATCTTTTGTTGCAAGACACCAATGTGACACAAAGAACGATAAGACTACGGCAGGCTATTGGGCATGCCGACTACCGTACTACGCAAAACAATTAGGTTTGAGTGGTGGGGGAGATTTTTTTTGGTAGTCTAAATATAGGTGTAGGTTATATTATGAGAGAATTATATCACAGTTATTTAAGGGATGATAGAAAAGCAGAAGTCTATAAGACAGACAAGGGCTGGGAAGTTGACCTTAGCAGTTTAACAAACAACGAATATGCAACAAGGAAGGTTCACGACCACTCAGAAACATATGCTGAGAATCTCGCAGAGAACTATGTTGATAAGATATTTGATTTAGAACCAAATGACTTTGGATACTATGGATATAAGGAAAAGACAGACAACTATGTCCACGAACTTGACGACTAAACCATACACAGAAAAAATAGAAGAACAACATGGTACAGGTGTACCATATGTTATCAGAGAGTTCACAGAAAGTGTTGAAGATGAAGAACTAGTATGGCACCGTGATAAAGAATCAAGGGTGGTCAGTGTTCTAAGTGGAAAAGGCTGGTCGTTACAACATGATGATGAGTTACCTATACAATTAAACCAAGGAGAAGAGTATTATATCCCAAGAATGACCTACCACAGGTTGATAAAAGGACAAGGAAATCTTGTTGTTAGGATACGAATTACATAAATAAGACTATGAGTTATAAATCAGAAAATTGGAAAGAAAAACTAGACGAGGTTCGTAACTATATTGAACCACGTAAAGAAGGTACAGTAGAAAAGACTGCTGAGCAAATTATTTCCGATGAAATAGACCAAGAATTGTCAACATTCTTTTCGGAAGATACGCTTCCCGAAGTAGAAGAGATAGAAGAAGATATTCTATTAGAAGCATCTGCTGGTGCAATGATTGATAAGTTATTCAATCTTAAAGGTGATAAAGATTCACAATACGGTGTTGCAAAGATGCTATCTATGACTGGTGTCAAAGTAGTCCAATCAATGCAGAAACAAAACCCAAAAGGATTCGAAAAGTTAATTGTTCAGTTAGGTAAAGAGAAAAAGATTACACTACCTACCAACAATAAACTATTGGCAATGTTCAAAGATGCAGGTGTTAAACCATTACCTGAAGAAGTTAAAGAGGAAAAACTTTCAGTAGAAAAATCTATTGAGAAACTTACAGAAAAAAATATGTTAGGTAGACTTGCAAAGTCTATGGAACTAAACGAAGATAACAAAGAAAAGTTATTTGATTATTTCGATAAAGGAGAATTACAACAATGAGTTTTACAGGACATAAATTAGGTTTAACAGATGCATTATTAGAAGCATCTAGAAAAGTTGTAGAGAACTCTGCAGAATATAAAAAGTTCTTTGACAGTGCATTAAAGAAGTTTGGTGTCACATCACCAGCAGAACTTGATGATGCAAAGAAGAAAGAGTTTTTTGATTACATAGATAAAAACTATAATTCATCAGACGAGAAAGGTGAAGATGGTAAGAAAGAATCTGTGAAAGAAGGAGAACTTCCACCTGCATTGAAAAAAGCAATAGACAAAAAGAAAGAAAAGGAAGATGATAAAGAAGTTGACGAAGGTGCAACTCCATCTAAAAAGTTTGTTAAGATTAAGTAATTAACATGAGAAATTTAATCGAATCAGTTAGACAAAATCTACTTGGAGAAGCAAGTAGAGAGTACTACAAACAAGTAGATGCTCTTATAGACAAACATGGTAATGAGAAACCTTTTATCTATAAGTCACCTAAGTTGAGTAAGATTTTAAGTGACCTTACAAAATTAATGAAATCAGAAAAGGAATTTCCTGATTCACAAAAATATGGTAAACTTATACAAGGACACTTAAAGAAGTGTGAAGTTATGGGTTATGAAGAGAACATCGTATTAACAAACAGAATGCATGAAAAGTTTGCAAAAGACTTTCAAGGCGACACAATGTTTAGAGAAGAGATGGCAGAGATAATTATGCAAGACTCAATATTGTCATACGCAATATTTGGAGAGTAAAAGGCATGGATAGAATGGATGCCAGACTTAAAGTTTTTAGAGAGAAGATAAAGAAACTAGGATACTCTAAAACTGCTGCAAAAGAGATTAACAAAATCATGGAGAAAATCGGTGATTTTGGAATGATGTCAGATGCAGGTAATAAGAAGATTGCACGTGCAGTCCAACAGTCAAAGAATGAAAAAGACCTTCGTGCAAAGTTAGAGAAAATCTCTACTATGGCAGGTGGTAAGTATTCAGAAGCATCAGAAGACGAAGTGATGCAGAATGCATTAAATGCTCTAGAGATGAAGGGTGCAAGTGGTACTCAATCATGGGCAGATAAGAACATATTAGTTCAGTTAGGAAACTTTAGAGATTTAACTAAAGATGGTGAAGTCTCAACAGACGACAACAAGAAGAGTAAAGTTAAAGCAGATGACGCTGCAAAAGTTTATAACACATTAATGAAGGTTAAACCAGCATTAAGAACTAAATACATACAGTTATTACAAAAAGACACTAAGTCTTTTAAAAAGACTTTTGATACAATATTAAGAGTTTCTAAATAGGAGAAGAAAAATGGCATTATGGGGAATTACAGACGGAACAGAGTCAAAACCAAAATACCTAAAACAGGAAGATAAGAACAACACTGTTGCAAAAACAGAGGGTTGGGTACTAAAGAAAACTGTTGGTTCAAGAAACTTGGAAGAGATTCTTGTTGCAGTAGGTTCTGCTACTAACCTTGCAACTGCAATTGCAGAGGCAACAATCACTGGAGTATGGTTCAAAGCTGCATCATATGACCAAGGTGATACTGCAACTGTTGTTGTTAACTGGAATGAAAATGTAGATATCACTAACGGTGCAACATTAGTTGTCACTGGTTCAGTCACTGGTTCAATCACTGCAACTGCAGCTGCACAAACTGGTGTTAACAATGGTGAGTTCACATTTACAGTCCCATCTCAAGCAGAAGATTTATCAATCGGTGCTGGTTCTATAACAGGAACTATTGTTGATAATGGAACTTCTACTGTATCAGATAAGGCATTTGCCACTGGTGACAGATTGGGTGCTACTGGAACAGGTACATATGCAAACATTACTATTAGTTAATGTTGCAATAACAGGATAATACTATGAAAACATTTAAAAACTTCCTGAATGAAAACTCAGGATTATCATCTGAACATGCACCGTATGACCTTTCTGATGAATCAGTAAAAGCAAAGATTAATGCAATCTTAGGACATACTGCATCATCAGAATACATGACTGTAGAAGCTGCAGTCAATCAAATGGATGCAAAACTTAATCAGTTAGGTCTGTTCAAAGAAACTATGGATGAAGATGTCGACTTTACTACAAGTGGTAATCATTCTGTTTCTTACAAAAGAATGGATGCTTTCGGTAAGTCAGTTGATACACCATTTGATGAGTTTGAGACAAATGCAGAAGGTTATACACTTTCATTAAAAGTAGAAAAATTAGAAACAGGTAGTTTCAAAGTTTACGGTTCTTTAGTTTAAAACCTTTTCGTTGAGTCCACTAAATATATGGTGGACTTAACAACATCTTAATACATTATGGGCTTATTTGATAAAATCACAGCAAAAAATTTCAATGCATATGCATTGCATCATTATGATGACCCTCAATGTGAAAGTGTTGAGGACTTCCAAGAAGACCTTCGTAGATTCCGATACTTAAAACGATTACTTCATAGATACCATGAGAGTGGAGAAATGAGAGAACGTCTTATGTTAAATCACACCATCACCATATTCAATGTATTCGGATACGATGCATCTATGAGAATGTTGAGATTTAAGATTAAAGACGATAAATATTGGGCATCAATAAAAACAATGTTATTATACTTAGGGTATATTGAGGAGAATTTCGAAGTAGAAATTCCCGTTGATGATGCACTTGCAAGGAGACTAAGAGAATTATAAAAAGCTGGTTTAGCTCAGTAGGTAGAGCAACTGATTTGTAATCAGTAGGTCGTCAGTTCGATTCCGACAATCAGCACCAATTTCGTGGGGCATTAGCTCAGTAGGGAGAGCGACTGGTTTGCAATCAGTAGGTCGTGGGTTCGATTCCCTCATGCTCCACATTCGAGTCTTAAGACTCGAACTATACTAAATACTAATATGAAATACTATTATACCTATCGAGTTTTATTTAATAATGGTGACTATTACTTAGGCCAACACACTACTGTTAATTTAGAAGATGGTTATACAGGTAGTGGAAAGAAACTCAATGAGAGAACAGACCCTTTCACATTTGATATACTAGAATACTACAACTCAGAAAAAGAATTAAACACTGCAGAGGCTGAGTTGATTGGTGATTTATGGTATACAGACCCCAAGTGTCTCAATATGAAAGAAGGTGGTGTTGGTGGTTGGACTGCAGTCAATAAGAATCTTGACAGGTCATATATGTTGACTGAAGAGTATCGTGAAAAAATGAGACAAAATTCAATACGATTACATGCAGAAGGTAAAATTCCTAAATTTACGAAGGAAGCTTCTGAGAAAGGGGTCAAAAGAATGTTAGAGTTATACCCTAAAAGTCCTTTCTATGGTAAGACACATACTGAAGAGACTAAGAATAAGATTGGTCAGAAGAGTGCAAAATACCAAAAGGGTAAAGGTAATTCACAATATGGTAAAATGTGGATAACCAATGAACAGGAATCTACAAGAATCAATAAGGGTGAATCTATACCCGAAGGTTGGAGAAAAGGACGAGTTATCATATAGGTGGGGTGGCAGAGTGGTTGAATGCACTGGTCTTGAAAACCAGCATACGAGAAATCGTATCTAGGGTTCAAATCCCTATCCCACCGCCACATCCGACTTTTAAAACACCTAAATAGTTGTATGCCAAGAATAGTAGACACATTAATAGTTTTTAGAATCCTTAAACTCCTTACTACAAAGTGGGAGAACTTTAAAGCATTTAAACTCGGAATCATTGATAGGAATGGAAATCGTATCAAAGACAAATCAGTTGAAACTGCAGAAGAGAAAGATTCATTTGATTTACTCCATAGGTTAGTCTTTAATCTTAAAAGAATCATTAACAAAATTCCATTCGGTAAAACTGCATTTGCATCATATGCTGTTGCACTTCTTTTACTCAAAGAACACACTCAATTAAAGGAAAATCAAATGGAAGAACTATGTGAAAAGTTCTACCATCACTTAAAAAATGAAGACTTACTAATAACAGAGATGTTAACAGAAGCAATGGAAGTGGGAGATATTGAAGTCAATCATACCTATCGTTTGAAAAGACAATTAAAAGAACAGAATGACACTATCTATCCCGAAAAAACACAAGTGTCTATCTTACAAGAACATAGTAAGGTGTTTGGAATAACATGTTATATTGGGTTCATTGGAGAAGACAGAGTATTGGTGACTGCAGATGATGTTTATTGAAGCAGTACTTAATGTCGATTCTTTGATATACTCAAAGAAACCACCTAAACAATTTAATAAAAAAGGTTCTGATAAACTTTTTGATGATGGATGGATGGACATGGAAGTCCCCTTACCACCTAAGAATAGTTCAAGACAATCTGTATCAGAAATTAACGAGATAATTGATAGACGAGAGATGTTATCAGATTTCGACAAAAGGGTTCATATAAACACTAATGAATCCACCACATATTACATCAAAGAATTTTTGGATGGACAGGACTTAGAGTATGATGTAAAAGATATAGAAAAGATTACAGATGCTGCTAAACATATTGGTAGATATTACAAAAACAAATTTAATAGACCTAGACCACATCAACTTGCAGAAGCACTGGGAATGGATAAGTTTACTTATGAGAAGTATGAGACAACGGGTTCTCCTTCCTATCCATCTAATCATGCTTTACAGGCACGAATGGTTGCACATTATTATGGAGAGAAGTATCCTGCACAAAAGAAACACCTTCTCAAAGCAGCTGACATGAGTGCAGAGGGACGAATAAATGCAGGAGTACATTATCCTTCAGATAAGGTTGTTGCATATGAGATTGCAGATAAACTTGTAGAGTTTTTTAAGACAGATAAATTAACTGAAGATGCACCTATGAATGCAACAGGTGTATCAACTGCAACAGACACTTCGGTTGGACATATAAGAAAAAAGAAAAAAAAGAATGACCCGTTATTAAAAAGATTTTAACATTATGAAATATTTGAATTACTTGGCTTTAGTCACATCTATAGGAATCGCCTCGATTGCCGCATACTTTTCTGTATTAGGACTTGCAACTATATTTGCAGGTGCATTTATGGGTATCGTTATCATGGCAGGTGCATTAGAGTTTGGTAAGATTGTTAGTGCTGCCTATCTACATTTGTTTTGGGAGAGACTTAACTACTTTAAGTACTACCTAGTGTTTAGTGTTATAGTGTTAATGTTGATTACCTCGTTAGGCATTTTCGGTTACTTATCCAAAGCACATTCAGAACAAACAGGTGATACTGCACAAGCACAATCAGTGGTCACTCGTATTGATAATCAAATAGTCAGAGAACAAAATAAGATAACAACATATGAAGAAAGAATATCATCACTGGGTGGTTCTAAGATAGATGTCAGTGCATCTATAGAACAACAGGAAGAGATAAGAGATGGTGCATGGGATAGGGTACAAGGGGACATAGACTATGCAAAGGGTCAGATAGAGAGTCTTAGAGGTCAACTTACAACACTTGACACTGCAGTCAACGAACTAAGGAACAAGGGAGTCGAGGTCATCACTACTGATGAGGGTGGAGTGTTTCAAGGTGCAGAGACAGAAACCATAGACTATGTTGCACAAGCAAATACACTATTTGAACAACAGAAGAGTCAGAGAGAACAGATAAGAGATGACATTGCAGAACAACAGAGTAACATAGACAAGTATAGACAAAATGCACAAGACACTATTGACACTGCAAACAAAGAAATTAAGAGTTTACAACAGTCATCAACTGGGGATGTAGATGACTTGATTAAAAAAACTGATGAATTTAACTTGTTGATTGACCAATCTTATGATACAATAGATGTATTGAAGTTGGAAAAGTTTGATTCAGAACAGGTCATACTTAACTTAGAACGAGAAGTTGGCCCAATCAAGTATATTGCAGAGATAATATACGGACAAGAGGACAGTGTCAAGTACCTTGACAACGCAGTTAGATGGGTCATTTTCATGTTAATCTTTGTGTTTGACCCACTTGCAGTGTTATTACTAGTGTCATCACTTGCAATGATGACAAAACAGAAGGAGATTATTGAAGAGAAAAAACCACCAGTAATCGAACAAAGATATGTTCTACAAGTCCCAAAAAAGAGAGTACAAACAGTTAAAACAGATAAATAAATGGTTAACACCAAATCTAAATTTAGGAGAAGAAAATGTCAGGAGAAGAACAAACAAGTACTTTAACCCCAGCAGAAATTAAACAACATCTAACTGATAATCCACCAGTAAGACCTGATGATTATGATACCCTTGCAGACGACCATGTCTCAAAAACATCTTATGATTCATCATTGGTAGACCATCAAAATGCATTAGATGCTGTTCAAGTAATAATTGACTCTGAAGTATAAGTAAAAACCCCTTGTAAATAACATTAGTATCATGTATAATGGTACTAATGTTATGGTTAGAACGAAAATACTTGAGTATGGTCGTGTCCTCGTTGGACATGGCAAAATGGAAGGGAGATACTACCCTTAATCACCGTTGTCTCTATTGTGGAGACTCATCAAAAAACACTTACAAAGCACGTGGATACCACTTTGCAGTCGAGCAGAGTTATATCTACAAATGTCATAATTGTGGTAAATCTACATCATCAGTAAACTTTATCAAAGACCACTTTCCAGTTATTCATAAAGAGTATGTAAAAGAGTGGTTGAAAGAGAGTGGTCGTAAACCTAAGAATCATGCAAGTGGACATAAGATGCCATCTGCAAACACTTTCAAATTTATACCCAAAACAGAGATAAATACAAAAGATATTATGACTGTTGAAAACCTAAAATTTCTAATGAAACCGTGCAACGAAGTTGCAGTTGCAAGGAAATACTTAGAAGACAGGAAGATACCCGAAGTACATTTCAAAGATTTATGGTATACAGAACACCCACAATCTTTAAGCATGTTATCTTCTAAATACAAAGACCGAGTTCTTGGAAACGACCCAAGAATCATATTACCATTCTTCAGTGAGGATGGTGAACTCATAGGAATCAGTGGAAGAGCAATCAATGACTCACCACTTAGATACTTAACTATGAGATTCAGAGATGATTTGCCACTCATCTTTAATCTTAATAAAGTGGATAGAACTAAAACAATTTATGTGACTGAAGGGCCCATAGATAGTTTATTCCTACCCAACTCAATTGCAGTTGCAGGTAGTGATTTCAAAAAAATTGACGAGTCAATAAAAGATAAAGCAGTACTCATATTTGATAATGAACCAAGAAACAAAGAAATACTAAAAAAGATAGACGAGGTAATTGACCTTGGGTATTCAGTATGTGTATGGAACGATAGAAGAGTTGATGCTTACAAAGATATCAATGAAATGATTCTTAATGGATTGACAGAAGAGGAAGTAAAGAGTATAATAAATGAATGTACCGTCACTGGTCTAAGTGCAAAATTAAAGCTACAGGAATATAAAAAGATATGAGTCAAACAACAATACAAGTAATTAAATCAGACGGTTCTAAAGTAGAGATAAACTTAGAGAAGATTCATAGAATGGTAGAGAAAGCATGTAAAAATATTACAGGTGTATCTGAATCATTAGTAGAAATGAATAGTGGATTACAATTCTATGATGGTATTACTACAATAGATATCCAAAAGATTCTAGTCAAATCTGCAAGTGATTTGATATCATTAGAAAATCCTAATTATCAATTCGTTGCAGCAAGACTATTATTGTTTGGAATACAGAAACAAGTGTTCAACACTAAATGGAAAGACTCGACTATCTATCCACCACTTTATGATATCATAGAAAAAAATATTGATAGAAATGTTTATGATTCTAGTATTCTAACCATCTATAGTAAAGATGAGATAGAGCAATGCAACAGATATATTAGACATAACAGAGACTTAGACTTTACATATGCAGGTCTACAACAAATCGTAGATAAGTATTTGGTTCAAGATAGAAGTAATGGAGAGGTGTTTGAGACACCACAATTTATGTATATGTTAATTGCAATGACTCTATTCAGAAACTATGATAAAGATAATCGATTAGACTATGTTAAAAGATATTATGATGCTATCTCTACATTCAAAATCAATATCCCAACACCAATCATGGCAGGAGTCAGAACACCATTAAGACAATTTGCATCATGTGTTCTTGTCGATTCAAATGATTCTTTAGATTCTATCTTTAGTTCAGACATGGCAATCGGAAGATATGTTGCTCAAAGAGCAGGTATTGGAATCAATGCAGGACGTATTAGAGGACTAGGTTCTAAGATTAGAGGAGGAGAAGTTCAACACACTGGTGTTATCCCATTCCTTAAAAAGTTTGAGACCACTGTTAGGTGTTGTACTCAAAACGGAGTAAGGGGAGGAAGTGCAACAGTTCATTTCCCTATCTGGCATCAAGAGATAGAAGACATTATAGTTCTGAAGAACAACAAAGGAACAGAAGACAATAGAGTTAGAAAATTGGATTATTCTATTCAGTTATCTGAACTATTCTATAAGAGATTTCTTGCAAATGAAGAGATTACATTGTTCAGTCCACATGATGTTAAAGGATTATATGAAGCATTTGGAACACCCGAGTTTGATGAACTCTATGAGAAATATGAACGTGCAACTTCTATACCTAAGACTAAAGTAAGTGCAAGAGAATTGTTCACTGATATTTTAAAGGAAAGAGCAGAGACAGGAAGAATCTATATTATGAATATAGACCACTCTAACAGTCATAGTTCATTCTTAGATAAGGTCAACATGAGTAATCTGTGTCAAGAGATAACATTACCAACAGACCCAATTGACCATATTGATGGAGAAGGGGAGATTGCATTGTGTATTCTATCTGCAATCAATATAGGTATTATTAAGATGGAAGAGTTGAGTAATCTATGTGACCTTGCAGTCAGAGGATTAGAGGAACTAATTGATTTTCAAGAGTATCCAGTAGAAGCAGCAAAGAGGTCAACACTTGCACGTAGGTCATTGGGAATAGGATACATTGGTCTTGCACATTTCCTTGCAAAGAACAAGGTTAAGTATAATGACCCCGAAGCACATAAACTGGTACACGACCTAACAGAAAAGTTTCAGTATGAGTTATTAAAATCATCTAATCAAATTGCATCAGAAAAAGGTGCATGTGATTACTTTAATAGAACTAAGTACTCACAAGGCATCTTACCTATTGATACTTATAAGAAGGATGTTGATACAATTGTTCCAAATGAATTAAAATGTGACTGGGATAAACTAAGAACATGTATCCAAGTGCATGGTCTAAGACACTCTACATTGACTGCACAAATGCCGTCAGAGAGCTCCTCAGTCGTCTCTAATGCAACAAATGGAATAGAACCACCAAGAGACTACCTTAGTGTTAAGAAGAGTAAAAAAGGAACACTTAAACAGGTAGTTCCACAATATTCTATATTAAAAAACTCTTATACATTACTATGGGACATGGAAGACAATGATGGATATATCAAAATTGTTGCAGTGATGCAGAAGTTCTTTGACCAAGCAATCAGTGGAAACTGGTCATACAATCCCGAGAACTATGATAACGGAGAAGTTCCAGTATCAATCATGGCAAAAGACTTATTGAACACTTACAAATATGGTTGGAAGACAAGTTATTACCAAAACACTATGGATGGTAAAACAGAAGATGTTGTTAAAGATGAAAACTCTGCAATGAATGATTATGTTCCACCAATGATGGATTCACCAAATGATGAGGAGGATTGTGATGCCTGTGCCATCTAAGGACAAGACTGTAAAAATACAATACGTAGATGGTGGAGAAACTATGACTGGACGCATATCTCCAGTGACTATGAATTTTATGGAAAACGGATATGTAGTTCTAAAAAACTTTATACCCAAAGAAATTATTACTATGACACTAGATGCATGGAAGGTCATAGAAAATGAAGAAACACATAATCAACATTTCTTTCATAGAGAAGAAGATATTATTGATGCTTCACCTAAAGACACTTTATTTAAGTCTCAAGGGGCATATCAGTTTCCACCTGCAGTAGCACTACAACATTGGTTAAGAAATGCATTAGAAGATGTGTTTGATTTAAAACTTGTAGAAACATATGCATTTACTAGAAAATACGATAGAGGTGCATATTTAAATGCACATGTTGATAGACCATCATGTGAGATATCAACAACTATATGTTTGGACTATAAATCTGATGATAATTCTCCATGGAATATATGGGTAAAACATGGGACTTCTGTTATAGAACATCCCGACATAAATGTAATTCAGTCATTAACACAAGAGAAAAATCATAGAGAAAGAAAGAAAAATGGTGCAGCATGTATCTCCTTAGAAGTAGGAGATGTATTATTATATCAAGGGCCGAATGCAATTCATTGGAGAGATAGATTTTTAGGAGATTATAGTTATCATATGTTTTTACATTTTATCAATCCATATGGAAATATAAACGAATGGCCAGGTGCAAATCCTAACCATGACAGAGGTCAAGATTCTAGACATATGAGTGCATTTGCATATGATGGAAGAGCAAATAGATATGCACCCCAAGATTCAAAATCAAAAGATTATGAACAGGCAATGGAAAATTGGAATGAATGGGAAACTGCAAAACTAAAATATCCTAATCACCCACAAGAAAGAAGTTATTATCTAAATAACTATTCCCATATAACAAGGCTAGACGAAAAGAAATGACAGTATTTAATAAGAACAAAGTTGACTTCACAAAGAATAAGTTATTCTTTGGAGAGGAGTTAAACACACAGAGATTTGATGAGTTCAAGTATCCGATATTTGATAAACTCACCCAAACGCAATTAGGATTCTTTTGGAGACCCGAAGAGGTATCTCTACAGAAAGATAGAGCAGATTATCAGAATCTTAATGATGCACAAAAACACATATTTACCTCTAATTTGAGGTATCAAACTTTACTAGACTCGGTTCAAGGTCGTGCTCCATCCATAGCATTTTTACCGTTTGTGACACTTCCCGAACTCGAGTCTTGTATTATTACTTGGGATTTTATGGAGACAATCCATAGTAGAAGTTATACACATATTGTTAAGAATATCTATGCAGACCCTAGTGATATCTTTGACACTATACTTGACGAAGAAGCAATTGTAAAACGTGCAGAAATGGTCACTGAAAAGTATGACGAGTTTATTGCACTTGGTCGTAGAAGATTACTTGGTCTTAAAGTAGATGATTACGATTTATATAAGGCACTATACCTTGCATTGATATCAGTTAACATCTTAGAAGGAATCAGATTCTTTGTATCCTTTGCTTGTTCATTCGGATTCGGAGAACTTAAGATGATGGAAGGAAGTGCAAAGATTATATCTCTTATTGCAAGAGACGAATCACAACATCTTGCAATATCACAACACATACTAAAGTGTTATAAGAACCAAGAAAACGATAAGTTAATGAATCAAGTAATGAAAGATTGTGAAAAGGAAGTATATGAGTTATACGAAGATGCAGTCAAACAAGAGAAAGATTGGGCAGACTTCCTATTCCAACATGGTTCTATGATTGGATTATCAACACAACTACTAGGAAACTATGTTGAGTTTATTGCAAACAAAAGACTTCGTGCTATAGGACTCAATCCTATCTATGACATTTCTTCAACAAACAACCCTTTACCATGGACACAACATTGGTTCAACAGTAGAGGACTTCAGAATGCACCACAAGAGACAGAGATAGAGTCTTATGTCATTGGTGGTATCAAACAAGATGTAGATGATTCTACCTTTGAGGACTTTAAATTGTAGATGGAAAGTATTGTTATGTTTAGTGGTGGAGTAGAATCTGTCGCATTGTTGAATTGGTTAAAGGAAAGAAACGAGAATGTAGTTGCATTGCATAGTATTTTTCCCAATCCCCAATCACAAGCAAAAAAGTTAAGACATAATGTAGTAGAGATATGTGATATGTTAAAGACCCCCCTTATCATACATGAACATCCAGTCTATTCACCTAATCCATATTTTGGTGAATCAGAGGATTACTTTCATTCATCTAAACATTGGATACTTGCATGTTGCACTGCTGCACTTAAGTATCCACAAGTTAAAAAATTCTACTGGGGAGTTAACAGTGGAATACTAGAATATGGTGATGGAGGTGATTACCACTTCCTACCAAGGGCATGGGAATTTCAAATTGCATTTGAGTTCTTTGGAAGAATAATGAATGGACTTGACCATGACCAAAAAATGTATCCACCATTGAGTGGATGGACTAAGAAAAAGATGTGGGAAAGTATTCCCGACAATATTAAACCACTTGTGGTAAGTTGCAGTTATCCAACAGATGATTTACAACCATGCAATAAGTGTTCTAAGTGTAAAGAATACCAATCTATGTCTCATAAACACTTATACGTAGAGGGAATATAATGGACGCAGTATTATTAATAGCAATTATTTGGTTGGCACTAGTGTCATTGATAACCTTTTTCTTCTTTGACGAAGGAACTAAAGGTGTTGAGAAAGACCCATATTATGGTCGTAAGACTGGAACAATATATACTGCAAAGAAAGAAAGGAGTGATTACTTATTATGATTGAAATATTTGGAAAAACACAATGTCCATTTTGTGATAAAGCAAAGTCTTTATGTGAAAAGGAAGGACTAGAATACACTTATAAACAGTTGGATACTGATTTCACTAGAGAAGAACTCTTTGAGGAATTTCCAACTGCACGAACATTTCCACAAATCAGAGTGGATGGAAATGCTATTGGTGGATACGACCAACTTGCAGAGTTCGTAAAACACGGAAATGTTCGGGAAGACTAATGAGAGAGTTTGTTGCATATCTATTACCCGAAGACCAACAAGGGGCTCAAGACTGGAGAATCATAACCATGTTAGAAACACTGGACATAATTGAAAATAGTGTTAGATATAAAATACAAGGGGTGGACTTTGCAAAGGCAGACGTTGACCGTAAAGTCCCGTTTGTTGAACTGAATGGAAAAGCAAAATCATTTGACAATCTTTGGAAAGAAGTTGTCGGGGAGAAAGAACTAGATGAGAGTTAAATTATATTGTGATGCATGTAAGAGTCAATCTGATGTAGAACATGAGATGGATTCATATCAGTATAATGTGGAGTATTGTCCATTATGTGGTGCTGAAGTGGATGAGGATAACATTGAAGAACTAGAGGACTTTGATGATTAGATAGACTATGAATATATTATGCAACAATGTGAAATTGAGAGACAAAGCAATAGACTTTGCAAATCAACTAGGAATATCAAATTCCAAAGTCACACTGAATATATTCAGACTACCACATCCCGATAAACGACAAGGATTCATAGATTACCCACATAATGCAAGGGTAAACATGTATATGGAGATGTTTGTTAAGTACGATGAGGAGAGATACATAACACTTGCACATGAGATGGTGCATGTAAGACAGGTTATAAACAACGAATCCATAGATGAGAATGAAGCAGAAACACTTGCATATAGAATGAATGATAACTAAAACAGAAACTATAGGAAATACAACCTTACATTGTGGTGATTCCACTACAATAATTAATGAACTAAAAGACCAATCTGTTGACATTGTTGTTAGTAGTCCACCTTATAATATAGGTAGAAATTATGGGTTATATCAAGATAAAAAAATAGATTACCTTGATTGGCAAACATCTTTTTGGAATATGGTATTCACTAAGATGAAAGATGATGGCCATGTGTTCTTAAACATACAACCTTCAAGAAAGAATCCTCTTTGGTGTTATCAACTTGTATCACAATTAGATTGGAAGGTGCAAAACACTATTATTTGGAATAAAAGAATAGAAATAGATGGGTATGTCAGAGGACAGGGAACTACATCACAAAGTAAAAAATATGTATGTAATGGATGGGAATATGTGTTTCATCTAACAAAGAAAGGTGAGACTGAAATATCACAAAAGGACAGTGGTGTTGGTTATCATCCACAATGGGCAGAAGAAAATGCCAAAAGATTTGGCAAAACATGGAGACCCACTGTAAACTCTTGGCACATACCTTATGAAACAGTTGGTCATGGGTCAATCAGTAAAGACTCAATGAAAGGTAAACACCCTGCGATATTTCCCAAAAAACTAGTTGAAAAATGCATTAAAGTAAGTGGATTAAAAAGTGGTGTAATGTTAGAACCATACTTAGGAACTGGAACAACTTGTATTGTTGCAGAAGAACTGGGATTTGAATCAATTGGTATTGATATAGACTCTAGTTATGTTGAATTTGCAGGTAATAAACTTAAAGAGACACTTGACAATGCTACCACAAAAAAGGTATACTAACAGTATAAAAAATTGAAAAGGAAAATTATGAATATATGTGACTACCAATCCCCAACCTATGAATCATCTTGTTTTAAAGGAATACCTATTATCTATAGATATCATCCTAAGATAAGGAAGATAATGAAATCAAGGTTATTCTCTGTAAAGTACAGAGGCAAATCTAAAGCAGGTTATGTTAGACCACAAGAACATTGTCATAAAGAAGGTGCAGATACTTTTGCAATCTATCCTTATTCATCTTATCCCGAATACAGTGAATTGAGAAAGTCTTTATGGGGTGGCCCACATGGTGATTATAGGACTTATATAAACAATTTAAGATGTGAAATGGAACAACAACTCATTAAACTTCTATGAAAAACACTTGACAATGCCATGCAAAAAAGAGTATACTAACAGTATGGAAAATAAAGAAATAAAAAGAATCTTCGTTGATATGGACGGAGTATTGGCAGATTTCAACACTGGTGTTGAAACTTTAACAGGGAGAGAGTTCCCTAATACCGACCAAGGTCATAACGACTATGACGAAAGGAAGGAAGAATTAACTAACAAGAGACTGTTCAGAAACCTACCACCTATGCCAGATATGTATGACTTAGTTGCATATATAAGACATACAGGACTTCCTTGGGAAATCCTAACTGCTGCAGGTGTTATCAACAGAGAGTTGGTAGTGTTCGACAAGAACGAATGGATAAGAGAACACGTGAGTCCTTCAGTGGTAGTCACTTGTACTATGACTGGTAGTCAAAAAGGTATGTTTGCAATCAAGGGGAGTGTCCTCATTGACGACAGACAGAAGAACCTTGATGCTTGGGAAGAACACGGTGGAATTGGTATCTTACACACTAGTGCAGAAGACACTATTAACCAACTAAAGGAGTTAAGAAAGTAAATTAACATGGAATTTGAAAAAAGGGGAGACCATATCGGTGTCTTCCATAACGCTATAGATGATGGACTTGTAGATAAAATATTAGACAATTATAAGTTCTATGAAGAAGAAGGTCTTGCAAAATCACGACCATCATATGACCCAGCACCACCTCTTGATAAAGAAGATACTGCTGTTGGTATGGTACACAGGTATAAAGAAGATTATGAAGGTCAAGTGTTGAGAGTACGAAATGAACTGGCCATATGGGATGCATTAAATCGTGATATCTTACCACAATATCGTGATGCTTATGGTATGAGAGATGATATTGATGTAATAACAATAGATGGAAAGATACAAAGAACAGACAAGGGTCAAGGATATCATCAGTGGCATTATGAATCAGATACTCCAGTCACTAGACATAGGATTCTTGCATGGATGATATATTTAAATGATGTTGAGGAAGGTGGAGAAACAGAATTTTTATATCAACATTGTAGATTTAAACCTGTTAAAGGGACATGTTTAGTCTGGCCTGCACAATTCACCCATATCCATAGAGGAAACCCTCCATTATCAAACACTAAATACATATGTACAGGATGGGGAGAATATTGGAATGAATAAATTGAAAGAAAAACTGATAATCTTTTGGAGATGGATATTTTCAGAAGAATATGAAATAACTGTTTACCGTCAACAGGGGTTGCAGGGAAACATGTATAAGTCAGTTTACACAGCAAAGAAACTTCTAATTCAGAAGGAAAAACACTTAAAGTTCAGAGATTGGGATACCAAGAAGATGGTAGAGATTCGCTCGTCCAGTGGATTGGACTACAAGATTGAGGAGAAATAATGAATCAATTTTTTATAGCAATTATACTGGTACTTGGATTAAGTTCTTGGTATCTGTTTAATGAAAATCAAACACTCACTGCAAACAATATGAAACTTGAAGGTGCAGTAGAGGAACAAAAAAGAACGATGGTTGCATTGAAGG
>Ga0209309_10001784_pt1 | contig 20685 bp, 27 predicted proteins | sample COGITO_mtgs_1204_2_FD_184807 | JGI IMG/M metagenome (GOLD analysis project Ga0209309, IMG submission 184807) | Pelagic marine microbial communities from North Sea - COGITO_mtgs_120412 (SPAdes) (version 2) | ecosystem: Environmental > Aquatic > Marine > Epipelagic ... | reverse complement strand
GTAAGGAGGATAAATGGGCGATTAAAATCAAAGATGAACCACCTCGAGAGTAAAGTTTTTATCGAATTTACCTAGACGAATCTTTCCATCGTCTACGAGTTTCTTAATTTCCATCCCAGTCTCCAAGTGATCATTCAACTTATACTCCCCGGGGACATCCGGCATGAATGCCATCAACGTGACCATCTTCTGATTCATCGTGAGTTCTTTGTTTTGAAACAATTGCTTAACGTACGGTGGGAAGCTATCCACGTTCATTACATTATATGAGGATATTTTCTTTAAACACCTAAGTCGATTCGACATATTTGTAATTATACTACGATGACGCTTACACGTGAACAAGCCGAGATTGCTGCGACAGAGTGGTGCGGCCCTCATGACTCTCTTGTCAGACGATGGCTAGTCTCTGTGATACTGGACCCGAGGCAGCATCGAGACATTGGGAAGTTTTTGGCACCTATCGCGGAGATCGTTGTCTGTGATTGGCTTTCTGAACAGACGAGTGCTCAAATGCAGTGTGTCTCCGGTCAGGCGTATGATATTATCGAACCTGTTTCCAGAAGACGAATTCAGGTGAAGTTTCGAATGGGGGACTGGCATCTCGAGACGACTCGACGAAACTCTGTCGCCAATCAAGATACAAACGCAACTGGGCACGTTGCCTATCGCGCCGATGAATTTGATATCTTGGCGATTTTTGTCCCCGGACCCAATTTCGGTTTAACAGGTTGTAAAATACGTCTAATTCCACTTGACGCATTGATACATCCTCAGAGACCTACACAACTGGTTACACGAGTAAATGCAGCTGTACGTAGAACCTATGACAATGACGAGAAGGCACTCACAGTGCTTCGGGAGACTTTTCGTCAAACAATTCCTTACCATCAGGATTAATGTCGAAAAGAATATACTTTCGGTTCAGAGCTTTGCATGCCCGACCCAGCGTTCCAGAACCAGCAAATGGATCTAAACATAAATCATCTTCCCGACTGTAAAGAGATACTATTCGTTCAAGTAGTTTAACAGGTTTCTGTGTGGCGTATTTCATCTTTTCACCATTCTGAATCGACGATATATCATCCCATGTATCTCGAATGGGAACACCGTCCATTTCGTCAGCGAATCTCTTAATTCGCGGGATTCCACTACTATTGTATTCGAGGCGATGTTCTTTGTGTAAAGTTTCCATTCTTTCTTTTGAAAAATACCATTGTTTGTGATGTCCATTCCATTCATATCTTAAATTTGGTCTTGGATTAACTTCGGGTTGAGAATTGTGCGCGGCCGAGGTCGAATAGAATTTGTTGTTATGCGGACACAATTTAAGTTTTTTCATATATTCATCGTCGTATGGTTTATAGAGTGGGAAGAATTTCGATTTAGAAGTTTTACCGTATACGATGATAGTGTCATGATTCCTACCGAGTTGGTGTTTATTCTTCGCATTACCACCAGATGTCCATACAATCTCATTCTTGAAATTTTTTTCGCCGAAATACTTGTCACATATGTTTCGAATGTGTTGTGATATTCGCGGTTCTACATGAATGATTATATTCGCATCCTTTTTCATTACACGGTGACACTCCTTAATTCTTTCATCCATGAAAAGAGGGAAATCGACAAACTTATCTTGAAAGTAATAAAAATTACGCCCCGTGTTGTATGGAGGGTCCATATATATCATGTCTATAGATTCAGATTCCAGTTCTTTCAATAGCATAACATTATCACCTATCCGATACACCATATATTCTGTTATAGCGTTTTCTTTAAATCAATCTCGTAGCCTAACTCCTTCACCACAGGGTCATTTTTATAGTCTGTATTGTAGTAAATCTTCTTCACCCCACTACTCGTGAGTTCTTTGTTTTGAAACAATTGCTTAACGTACGGTGGGAAGCTATCCACGTTCATTACATTATATGAGGATATTTTCTTTAAACATTAAAATCTTCTAACTTTACTCTCTATCTCCTTCGCATACTCCCACTGCCCCGCCGCGCGGATGGCGTCCTTCGTTCTGAGTTGCATCTTTGATAGTGACTTCCCCCTTTTTAGGCTTAAAAGGGCGCGATGAACAGTTTCATTCCTAATCGAAATTTTTCTTTTTCCTATGGCAAGCGCCTTCTGATCATCCACGTCTAAAACTTTAACCTTTTTGCATCTCGTATTTTGAATTTCCTGCTTCGCCGCAAACAGGCTAGTTCGTAAAAACTTAGTACTTTTCGTGAGCTCTGCAATCTTGGAGTGAAGATCCGCATTCTCAGACCTCATGAAAGCAAGTGATGCCCGTTGCTTCTTCACCTTCGTATCAAATTCGAATGAGTTTTGATTTCGGAGATCTATATTCTCCTTCTGAAGGGCCACTATGGTCGCATCCCTTCTCTTAATTTTAACATCTCGTCTGACAACTTTCCTTTTGAACTTTGCTTCCAGACCAGTCGTGCCAGTGGATTCCTTCCGAACACGCGACGTAGATTTTTTCACCATTTTGTTTTTTTTGTATAACCTAATCAACTTAGGTTGATAATAAGTATACCATACCCCAACTCCTCCACCACAGGGTCATTTTTATAGTCTGTATTGTAGTAAATTTTCTTCACCCCACTACTCGCGAGAGCCTTGAAACAATTTAGGCATGGGTAATGGGTCACATAGGCTTCGGCACCATCGATGGAGACACCTCTCTTCGCCGCATCGGTGACCGCGTTGATCTCCGCGTGTATCGTGGCTTGTTCGTGGTTGTCCCTCACTATGGATTTGTGTTCGCAGCCACCCAGAAATCCATTATAGCCCATACTGATGAGGCGGTTGTTCTTCACTAAGACACACCCCACCTGGAGTCTCTCACATGGAGACCTGACGGACGCGAGCTGGGCAGTCTTCATGAAGTATTCTTCCCAACTTATACGGGGCCTTTCCTGCTTGGGTACAGACATGAAACGGAGGGGGAGGGGGCGGCGACTCTCCATTTAAACTTATATAAAGTCAAGACTTTAAGATTGTTAAATGGGATTATCAAAGCAGTCCCAGTGGCCTTCGAGATCTCAGTCTTTTATTGAAATTATCAAAAACACGAAACGATAGTAAGGTTTCGTCTTTTATGTTTAAAACACGTATTTCTTCATGTATTCGTTCTGCATGAACCATTGTATCTATCGTAGATTTTTGTTGGCTATATACCTAAGTAATATTATAGATCTAAGTAGCTTAAAGAATAGATCTAACATATAATAAATATGGCCACTACTGAAGGTTCATTTGATCTAAAGGTTTCTCAGATAAAATGCCAAACTCAACACGAAGTTGCTTCATCTACTGGGGGTGAATACATAAATGTACAACCCCCGTTTCAGCGAGAATATGAAGCATGGGATGATCGAATGAAGACAAGACTTATAGAGTCTATTTTGATAAACAGAAGAATGAACCCAATATGGCTTATTTTAAATCCAGTACCAGATGAACTAGGTAATACAGTTTATGACGTCTTGGATGGAATGCATAGAATTCGTACTGTGCTTGGGTTTATAGATAACGAATATAAACTCATTGGACGACATTTTTCAAATGAAGACATAGGACAGAAACACGATAATATATATTTTAGAGATATGGACGTTGATACTAAACAGATCGTAAGAAATTATAAGATGACATTTAATTATCTCGATTCTTCGTTTCATACAGATTCTACTAAGCGTAGAGACATGTACGAAATTTTAAACAAATCAACCAAAACTCTAAATGATTACGAGTTTGATAAAGTTAGTTATAATAAATTCTACGACATTCTTAAAAAATTCAAGGATGACTTCAAAATTTGGATGTATAGTAAAAAGGACGCCCGAGGTGCTATCGAAACGGAAATGATGGAATGTTTAGCATTATCAGAAAAAATCTCCTCGTCGTGGGCATCGGTAAATGAACTGCGAAAATTGTGGCAAGCTAAAAATTTGGGTGAGAGTGAAGAATCTGTGAGTGAATACCTAATGAAGGGGGGTGAGAAAGAAATAACTGAAAGGTTTAATCTCATGATAAAAGTTGGCAAACGATTGAGTGAGCGTAAAATGATACCAACAGATAGACGGGAATACAGGAGTAATGCACTATGTTTGAAATTTCTTGTTTCAAGAATACCGGTTCACATTAGTGACGTTTCACACCTTAATCGTCACATAATGGATATATTTTCAGACTTTAAACTGGAAGTTCTTGATGTTGATATTCAGAGTAAATTAGAAGCAAAATCACGAAATGCAGTATTTCAAAAGAATCTAATTATACTCATCGATGACATTATTTGTCGTCATGTTTCAAATGAACCTAGATGCTTTTCAAAAACGGATATATATCGTAAATTAGAAGAACAAGATGGAAAATGTGCGAAATGTGGGTGTGTTCCAAATCACCCGGAAGGTCATCATAAAGTTGAGTGGAGTAGAGGGGGTAAGACAGAATATGATAATTTGGAGACATTATGTGATTTATGCCATAAAGATGCAACCCGATATTATATTAAATCCTTATCCGCCGTGTAGTATGTCTTCCCCTTAACAACAAAACTATGAACCCTCGCGTACCCCCACGCTTGTGGAGAGGCTCCCGGACGATGCCCGGTTCTCCACGCAGCGAGTCCCCTATTGTAGATGGTCTTGAGGGTCTTTAGAGGTATCCCAGTGGCCTTCGAGATCTCTGGGAGAGACTTGACCTCTGGTCCATACTTTTTCCTAAACTTCTGGGTGTAGGAGGAGGTGCGGGTCTTGACCCCACTGTCTGTTTTGAAATCTTTGTAGTCCCTCTTGAGCATCTTCTTGTAGCGGGTCTCGACCTGCCCCAAGGTCTCAAGCCCCCTGAAGTACTTGAGGGGTGCATAGATCTTGCCCTCGGTTTTCCGCAACTGCCCAACCTTCTTGGTGATTTCGGCGTCTGAGAGAGGCATCGTACTTTTTACTGAGAAATTTTACAGCGGTGTGGATATCTGGGAACAGGTGATTCCCAAACTTTACACGCCCTGTCGCGGGGTTGTAGTACCCCTTGTATTTAAGAAATTGACATCGATGCATTTCACCCATATAAAAAATACAAGATTATATTAGTGAGATAGGATGGGGCTTTCGATAATTATGGGAAATATGTTTTCAGGTAAAACTTCCGAGTTAATCAGACGACTTAAGCGTTTAAAGATCATTGGTAAGAAAATATTGGTTGTCAACTCAGCCAAGGACACCCGATCTCCAGATGAAGTTTTGAAGACCCACGACAATGTAAAGTTTGATTGTTTCAAAGTCTATGAGCTTTTCGAACTCATAAACAAGGAGGAGTTTAATAACGCGGACATCATAGCCATCGATGAGGCTCAATTCTTCCCCCGCCTCAAGAAGTTTGTGGAGTGCTGTATGTGTGTAAATAAGGATGTAATCATAGCGGGTCTGGATGGAGATTCATTTCAAAATAAGTTTGGTGAACTCCTGGATTGTATTCCAATAGCGTGTGAGGTCACCAAGTTGTCTGCCCTCTGTATGCGTTGCAAAGATGGAACCCCGGGGCCCTTCACTAAGAGGATTGTAAAGAATCAGGAACTCGAACTCATTGGGGGGAGTGACATGTATATAGCCACCTGTCGTAATCATCTATGAATATCTAAAATGAGGACAACTCGTCTACCTGGTCCAGTCTTTACGAGTTCGTGGTACCTCGCGTGATCGAATATAAAATCATCGCCATCCACGTGGACATGCGAACCACTTTCAGTATACAACGTGCAATCACCATCACTTTGTATAGTGAGATGATACCTCAGGAGTTCATTTGATTCAGCTCGGTGGGGAGCTATAGTCATAGGACCATCTACTACTGCGAACGCGGCACGCTCGGCGAATTCACATGTGCATGAAATTTGTTTGATTAACCCGTAGAGTATTGGAAAATGTTCAACTTTATAATAGTAGTAGTTCATATTCTTTTCAAACCATGGATCTAAGTCGTGGTAATACTCATGTTTCAGTGTTGGTGAAACTTTTAGAAACTCTTCGCGTATCTTTTTATAGTGAAGTTTCAGTAATAAAAGTCCGGGGTGAAAGTGGTGAGGTTTGAATACATCTCTCAGTGTGTTTTGCATACCAACCACAGGTCTCCATATATTTGTAAAGTACAACAAATCTATCGGTGCTTTCATGTAATCACAAAAAACTAAAATGGCGGGTGTAATAATCAGAAGAGGCCACATTATTTTCTTGGTAGATAATAAAAATGCCCGGATACGGCAAGCGTGAATATATGGACCCAACCCCAGAACCAACCGATGACGTCAAGACTGTTGAGCATCGCTTCAAGATGCCAGCTCTCCCAGCGCTCACCATTGTTCAGATCCTCCTCGTCTCGTTCATTGCGTACCATGCGTGGACTACTCGTAAGATGAAGAGCCCCGTTTTGGGCACTGCTATTGTTGCTTACGCACTCTTCCACCTCTATGACCACCTTTACCGTGTGAAACGTGGACCAGAGAACCTTTTCTTCCTCCCCAAGAAGGAGGCGTATTGTGGTGCGTGCCAGAAATAAATCCTTGTAGATTATAAGTATGCGCGTCAAAATTATTCGTAGCCCGAACCCGAAGAAGAAGTTCAGGGCGATACTAGAAGACGGCAGGACTGTTGACTTTGGTGCACGTGGATATTCCGACTACACCAAACACAAGAATCCTTCACGAATGCGTTCCTATGTTCTTCGCCACGGGGGTCAGATACCCAGACGTGTGATGGAGGAAGAGGATCCCCTAAAAATTCAGAAGCTTATGCTCAACGTAACCACCAGTGACAAGGAGGACTGGAAGTTAGGTGGAGTAGATAGTGCTGGTTTTTGGTCTAGGTGGTACCTATGGAGTTATCCCACATTTGGTGGTGTCCGTAGATTTATGAAAAAAAAGTATAGTATAACTATAGTATGAATGCACTTGTTCCTGTATTATTGATATTATTTCTAATTTTCATATCTGTGTCAGGATATTTACTTTACGAAAAATGGGATAAAGCGCGCAAAGAACGTAAGCGAATCAAAGACTGGGAAGATAAGGTTAACGGTAAAGAGATATTCTTCTTTGCTGATTGTGATTACAAAACGCGCATTCTAACGGAGAATCCTATTACAATTACAAAACCTATGAGTTCTAGATATACGTTTGATAAACCCATAAAGTCTATGATTTTACCATCAGGTGCTAAAGTTAAAGGATATAAGGATGATACTTATTCTGTCAGTATTACATACGGGGGACCGAGGGTGATGAGATGTATTCCAAACTCACATGAACCATTCAGATATGTCATTATATCAGACATTTAAGTTCATCAATTTTTTCAAAAAAGAGAATCATGATTTCCAAAGTTTTATAGTTATTTTCTCCTAGGAAACTTTCAATTACATCATCCAATCCAGTGAAAAACCCAGTTAATTTAAGCTCTTCTTCTTCTTGTTCTGTAAACGATTCAAGTTTATACATATAGTGTGACAATAGTGTTCGAACTTCATCAATATTTTCACCCTTCCAATTTTCAAGCATACTCTTGATCTCTTGTAAGTTAAATTCATTTACGAGTGCATCGGATATACATCGTTTTGAAATCAGAAGTAGGTCTTTACCGGTATCCCCACCTATGTATTCTCTGAATATACTTTCAATAGGTTTCATACCTCGTATGGTAAATATGGGTTCAAAACTTGATGCATAGTAAGCTTTGGAAAAGTCGTTTATAGTTGATATGACGCTTTTAGCAGTCATCTTATCATCTTCCCAATCTCTTGGTAATTGTTTTAGATCACGCAGTCTAAACCTTTTTACGACGTATGGTTCTGTCCGCGGAATTAATCCAAATTTAAATAAACAAAGTGCAACAAGTGGCACAATCATATTACAAACTAATTCTAATTCTTTATACTTAAAAATTGTTTGAAAGTTGTTATATAGTTGTTTTCTATAAGTTTTGCGTAATCATATTCATCGTCATTCATATCATCGTATGACAAATATGCTTCACTGAATACTCGTTTAATAGTTATGTCTACATTATCCAAGTAAAGAAGAAATTCAGTTAGTTCATTGTCAGACATGGTATCCAATTCTAAATCAAATTTGTAATCAGAGAACCAATGTCTCGGTGCACCAACTGCATTTGTATCATATACAAGTAACCTTCTTGAAATAAATTCTTCAACTATTCCGAATGGTTGTATACCGATTTCATCAGACAGATAAGATGAAGCCATCAAAGTATGAATGCCTCCACTTATCTTGCGAAGAAAGTTTTTTTTGATATCGGTAATTGTGACTGACATTTTGTCTTAAAATATAATTTCTGTCCACAACTTAGGTATTTAAAGTTTTTATTTGAATACTACTTATGAGTGAATTCAAAGACGATTTACACGAAACAAATAAACTTATCCGAGAAGTTATTCTTCCCCACATGGTCAAGCTTGAGATGGAGATTGCATCCTTACGTAAACATGTATGGCCCTACGTCCAGGCGAGAAAGGAACAGTTTATACTTAATGATCTTGAATCAAAACGAGAATTTTTAAAATTTTTGGATGAAGATACAGTTTTGGAGTTATTGAAACTAAAGGCAAAAATATCATCATCGAGTTTTGAATTACATAAAAGAGAATATGATCTTACAAAAAATTTTTGTTAGTATATATTAAAAATGAAACCTGCTCTCGCCATCACATTACTCGTTTTGGCTATGATGTCATCAGGAGTTGCAGCCTTAATTGTTTTTGCTTCAAAGGATGACGAGATGATTGGTCCCAGTGCGGGTCCCAGTGCGGGTCCCAGTGCGGGTCCCAGTGCGGGTCCCAGTGCGGGTCCCGCACCCGTAGAAGAATCATCCCCAGACAGTGAAGATACCCCTACCACAGAGGGATACAAAATTAAGTATTCGGATTTTTAAATATGTGTATACATTAAATGCTTCCTATCTTAATGATACCCGGGGTTTCTGATCTCCTTCCATCTATCCCAGGGATGGATTTACTACCAACTACTTCAGAGATGTATAATGTCAAAACACCATTGCGTCTTTCGACGATTGGTTCGTTTGTTTGTTGTATGTTTATGTTTGTCAATGTTATTCAAAAGTTGGGTCCTCTCCCCAAGGGTCCACCACCAATGATGGCGATGCTCCTAGGTGCTTGTGTATGTTCTATATTTTCAACGGGACGTATAGGCTTTGATATCAAGAGGCGCCTTGCTCCAGAAAAAAAATAAAAAAACTAAAGTAAAATATGGTTGATCCAGCAACTGCAACTGCTGCGACAAAAGCTACAATTGACATCACTAGTGTGGTATTTGATAGTTCTATCGGTTGTTGCACTGCACCGTGGTTTCGGGGCAGTTGTGTGAAGGGTGGTGGAACAGCTTATTGCCATAAATGTGGGTATCATTATTGTCGGTATCACTACCCTGTAAACAATTATGGTCTACAAGGTGGTCATGTTTGTTCATGAGTATAAAGAATTTACTATTATAAATAGTAAATGGTTGGTAAAAATAAAAATGAAGTTTCAACTCGTCTCACACCTGAACAGTGTCTACAACAATCAATGGATTCTCGTGTAGATGCGATGAACAAATCTCTTGGGGGTGAGAGGGTTCGTTACAGGTCTTCGAGAAACCCAGATAGTTTTGTATCCTTTTTGGAGGGTCGTCTAGAGATTTGGGATGAAGTGAAGGATAAAACCTTCCACGGTACAAGGATGTATGAGAAGACTAAGGAAATCCTTGAGTCAAAAAAATTTGGGGTTGAATAGAAAATAAAGAAAATTCAGTGTCTATACACTCGCGTAAAATTGGTACTTTGATACTACCAATTTTACGAGACAGTTTTGCTTTTCGTTTAGACATTATCTTAACTTCCATCGGTTATGATTTCACTTAGGCGATCGACGGCGCCGGCGGCGAATCCGGTGGTCTGTACCATTTAAGGTAGTCACTGGGTGCTACCTTCATTTACAATAAGCGGGATTTAATTACCGAATGCGACACCGGCCATACCATTCTTGATACGGAGGATATTGTAGTTCACTGCATAAACGCGGTGAAGTGCGTTGCCACCTGTTGGTCCAACAATCGAGAGTTTGGCATTGTCGATGCGCGAGAAGTTTAGGGTTCCAGAGGGCTGCATCTTGCTCAAGTTGAGACAGAATGGCCATGTGAAGGTGGGGAGATCTAAGAGAACATCATCGGGGAGATCCGTGCTGTGCATTTCGGGAACGACGTTGTGGTGATACACTGGGGATGTATCTTCAAATAGAGCAACGCCATTGATGTAAAGAGAAGACTTTGAAAACGTGAACTCGGAGTCCCAGTTGGAAGATGTAGCATTTCCTGATACGAGGTGAAGAGATTTCACGGGGTGGTTAAAGTAACTGAGATCCATATTGGTGTCTGTGTTAGTGGCTGGCTGGTATTGTGTTTGGGTAAAAAGGATTTCATGATCATTCTCTGTAAAGAAATTACGTTCATCTGTATCTAAGTAGATGTAGTTACCATATACCTTTGGTGTTCCATCGGGGGTGTACCCATCACGGCATTTGATGCGAACTTCAACTTCATGATACTGGAGAGCAACGAGAGGAAGGGATTTAGTCCAATCTTCACCAAAGAAGAAGGGAACCATGTAATGATTTCCACCGTGGTTGGTTTTTTGGGTGTTAGTGGTGACAGTCGCAGAAGCCTTTGCAGCATTGTCACGGAGAAGGGGGTTGTGAACACCCTGAATAAAAAGGGAGTCGAGCGTGCACACCATTTGTCCACCGATCCACAACTGGAATTCGGTTGGAGACGATGCATTTCCTGAAAATAACCCGTTACTGTTATTGTCAATACCAGCGATATTGGCGTCTTCAATCCATATGTAGCTCATGAGGTCACCCTTGGAGCGGATGGGGATAGTGACTTCGTTATTCGCACCGAATGTGCCGATGTAATCTAAGCGCTCTGGCTTCATGGCAAAGTTGGTGTGTCGTTTGTAATTTTGACGGAAAAAGCTGACCTCTGGGTCTCCTGTGATATAGACATCCTGGGCACCTACCGAAACAAGTTCGATTAAAGCAGCTGACATTTATTAATAAATGATATTAAAAATCTGGCTCATAATAAACATATGGTAGTTTTTCAGGCTCTGACTTGGGAAGCTCGTGATGAAGACGACGAACATTTGATAAGTATTTTTGGTAAAACGGAAAGTGGGAAATCCATATGTGTAACCACGTCATTTACACCCTACTTTTTTATTAAACTCGATTCGAGAGTTTCAGCAAAGGAACTTTATAAAACTATCGATGAAAAATGTCCTGAATGTGTAATTTCTTATTCGGTTATGGATTCCAAGGATGTTTGGGGGTTTCAAAATAATCAGATGTTCCGTTTTATGAAGATAGATTTTGTAAATCTCCAAACGCGTCGTCGTGTGGATTATTTTCTAAGGCGTCCACTGCATTTATATTCTTCTGGACTTTTTAAAGCTAAAGTATATGAATCAAATTTGGACCCAGTTCTTCGCCTGATGCATCGAACTGGTATACAATCAACAGGATGGTTAGACACTGGTGATAAATGTATTCGCTCTCATCTGGCTATTGTAGATATTGATCTATTTTGTAATGATTGGACTACGTTGACACCCGTTAATAGGGATGACATTGCACCATTTGTAGTAGCATCTTTTGATATTGAATGTAACAGTTCTACAGGTAAATTCCCGGATGCTGATGTTAATGGGGATGCGTGTTTTCAGATTGCGATTTCCCTATGTAAGTTTGGCACCGATGAGCCATACGAAAAGATATGTCTGTGTTATAAAAATACGAGTGGACCTGATGTGAGGAGTTTTGACACTGAACGGGAAATGCTCGAGGCTTTTCAGAAATATATACAAGAAAAGGATGTAGATATTATAACGGGTTGGAATATATTTGGTTTTGATCTTGAATACATATACAAACGAGCTTTTATTTGTGGGTGCAACTCTAACTTCTTCAAGCTTGGGAAGCTCAAAGATCAGAGTTGTGAAATTGTTGTGAAAAAATTGAGTTCGAGTGCTCTAGGGGACAATCTTCTGAAACTTTTCCCTATGTCCGGTCGTTTCGTTTTTGATATGTTTCACGAGGTCAAGAAGGGTTACAAGTTGGATTCTTACAGTTTGAACAATGTTTCAAAATTATACATCGGTGACCAAAAATTAGACATGTCCCCAAAGGAGATGTTTGCTCGATATCTCGAGGGTGATCCGGATAAGTTGGGTGAAGTTGCAGACTATTGTATTAAGGATACTTTACTGCCCCACAAGTTGTTGAAAAAGATGTGTATTCTTTTGAATCTTTTAGAGATGGCAAAAGCTACATGGGTTCCGTTATGTTATCTTGTGGAACGAGGGCAACAGATTAAGGTATTTAGTCAATTGACGAAGAAGGCCCGTGAAATGGGGTTTATGGTTCCAACTATTCGTTATGGTGCGATACCCGAAGAACCCTATGAGGGTGCCACGGTTCTCGACGCACAAAAGGGAGCGTATTACACTCCAATCACAGCACTGGATTTTGAAGCACTGTATCCCTCTATCATGATGGCCCATAATCTTTGTTATTCTACGTATGTCATGGATGAAAAGAATTATGGAAATGTTCCGGGTGTCACATACGAAACGTTCGAAATTGGGGATCGAAAATATAAGTTTGCTCAAGGTGTTGAAAGTCTTTTACCGAGTATTCTTTTAGAGCTTAAACAATTTCGTAAAAATGCCAAGAAAGATATGGCCGCAGCAACGGGTTCTATGAAAGAGGTCTACAATGGTAAACAATTGGCCTACAAAGTTTCGATGAACTCCGTTTACGGTTTTACGGGGGCTGGTAAGGGTATTTTACCATGTGTTCCAATTGCTTCTACTACAACGTGTCGGGGTCGAGGTATGATTGACGAGACGAAAAAATATGTAGAAGAGAACTTCCCAGGCGCAAAGGTGAGGTACGGAGACACTGATTCGGTGATGGTTGAGTTCGATGTGGGTGATCGTAAGGGGGTAGATGCGGTTAAATACAGTTGGGAAGTTGGGGAACGCGCCGCGGAAGAATGTAGTGCCCTATTCAAGAAGCCAAACAATTTGGAGTTAGAAAAGGTATATTGGCCTTACTTTCTATACTCTAAAAAGAGATACGCCGCCAAGTTGTGGACGAAGGGAAAAGATGATCAAATGCATATGGACTATATAGACATCAAAGGTCTCCAAGTTGTTCGTAGAGACAATACACCTCATGTGAGGGAAGTGTGTAAAGAACTATTGGATGTAGTCCTCACATCAAGTGATCCCGGTCCACCCAGAGAACTTGCGAAGGAGCGAGCTATTGAACTTCTTTCGGGTGACGTTCCCCACGAAAAATTGATTTTGAGTCAATCACTATCGGACACATATAAAGTTGATGGTAAAAATGTCTCTATTACGAGTCCGGAAAGTGTGAATATTAACCAGGCACATGTTCAGGTTGTAGTAAAGATGCGAGAACGTAAACCAGGTTCGGAACCACAATCTGGTGATCGTGTTCCCTATTTACTCACAAAGACGGGAGATCCAAAAGCTAGAGCTTTCGAAAAATCGGAAGATCCGAAGTTTGTTGAAGAACAGGATATTCCTGTGGATTATCACTATTATTTCCAAAACAAATTTTTAAATCCTGTGTGCGATTTACTCGAACCCTTATTTGAAAACACCAAACAAGAAATTTTTGGTGAAATCATTGATCAACACAAACCACCGAAGAAGAAAAAGGAACCCTCGTTGACTGGTATGAAAAAAGAACAATTGATTGAGGAATGTAAAAAATTAAATTTGGATGACACTGGTAAAGTATTGGATTTACGAGAACGTATTAAAGAATATAGAATTAAAAAAAGTGTTAGTGTTGAAGACGTATTTAAAAACTACGAGCTATAATAGTATAAGAGATGAGTATTCCAGATAAAATCGTTGAACTGATAGAAGAAGAACTGAATGAGAGAATGAACACACTATTTAATGAATACGCGGATACAATTTCAAAAAAGCATGGAATATCTCTCAATATTTTATTAAGGGATCTTCCAGATATATGTTCAGTTACTTTATGTAAAGGGCAAAAAAGTGACGGACGAAGATGTATGTTTAAGGCCATCCACAATGGATATTGTAGACATCATAAAGAACAGGGTGAAAAAATCAGGCAACGGGTTCTAACCAGTGAACCTGAACATACACACGGAAATGAAATAATGTTTCTTAAAACTTGTCCAGCCTGTAATAAATATAAAGGGCTTATAGATATTAATCATATGTTTAACAATGAGTAAATCCGACATTCTGCTATCATCTATAAATACATTTTACACCGAAGAGAAGAATAAAACTAAACTATTGAACATTCTAGATAAGACGACGGGAATATCTCTCCGTAATTTGGAATGGTTTATTACAAATTATGCAAAAAAACATAACACATCATACACGACCAAGGATGGTAAATTTTTCACCGTTCACTGTGCTTATAAGTCTAGCCTAGATGGATACAGTAAAAAATTATTTGACCCTTTTTGTAGGTCCACAAAATTTCCATATACAATCCCAGGAACATCTCATGAAATTCAAACGACACTTGCTCAGTTAAATTTCATCAAATGGTGTATCAAAAACAATATAATCGATTACATTAGTGATAACCGCGGGTTTTTATTTAATAAGCAATTGACATAAATCCTTTTTCAAATGTGAAGGTTTGATACCCCGTATAATACATATTTAGGGAATATGTGTTTGAGGACACATCAACCGCTTGTCTGTACACCGGGTTTATAGGGGTTGTATCCAACTTTACTTCTATTGAGGTTTTGTCTGATTTAATTTCACTAAAATCAAAGTTTCCCGATGGTTCCACATTGATCGGATTCATCGAGAAACTGTATGTATATATGTTCCTATAAGGTCTAGCTAATCTATTTCTTGATGGAACGAGATATTTATAATATATATGCCCCGTGTCTAAGAGATTTGGTAGTTTAAATCCATCTATAGATAATGACGTAGATTCCATTATGGGGTTAAAAATAGATTCTTGGTGTATGAAGGCTGCGTTAGATGAAAAATTGAATCTATTCTGATACGCATACGTTTCAGCATTTGACGCGTTAAAACCCCATGCATCTGTTGATACATTTTCATCCTCAAATGACGTATTCCTGAGAAACCAATGTAAACATTTGACTGGAATGTTGGGTACAAGATTAGTCTTGATTGTATTTTCACCAATGACACTTATGGTAGAGGGGTGTTTTCTGACTAGATCTGTGATTAAAGTTTGTCTTTCCTTTAATAAAAAGATTTTTTCTTCCGCACTAACGGTAATCTCTTCAGTTACGATGTCAAATGAAGATATTTCTAAATTTTGGGTTGTGTTTGAGAAGAATGATTCCTTATGGAATTCCAGTTCAAATGTAAGTTTTTGTTTATACGCGGAACATAGGGGGAAGTATGGGCGATTTGGTTTATTTGAGGAATATTCATCACTGGCATATTTCCTCGAAAAGAAAAAGTGGAGGGGTATAACTATGTCGGCTTTACTTTGTGCGATCACGGGATTTGCCACGTCGGGAGTTTGATCATATCCTATGTTTCTGTTTACAAGAAATCTATTGGCAACTTTCTCAGACATTTCTAAATACAGTTCATCGTATATAATTCCCCAATCGTCATGTATTTTTTCAATCTCCAGTTCGTCAACAAACATAGTGACACTTTTGAGTATGTGTCTACCCAACTGATCTGCGTAATTTTCTCCCGAACTTAGCGCTGGCATCGTGATACTCAACCACATGTTGCTCAATAAATCACCCATATTGGTTGGATTGAATTGAACTTTAACAGTTTCCCCGAATGGCCACCCAGCTATTTGTCCTTTATTGACAACTTGGTGACTTCTATGATATTTTCTAAACTCAGAGTGTTTTAGTGGAGCTTCGTAATTAAAGAAAGATTCTTCTGGGTCTTTGGAAAGCAGGTGGGTGTCCTGTTTTCCAATAGCATTGAGGGAAATCTTAGCAGCTTCACCCATACTTACTATTGTTTATATATTTTTAATATCCATTTTCCACATTGTGAGGTGACTGGTTTTCATTATACGCTCCAAATCTTCGTTCGCGTCTTTAGCCTCCTTGAGGAGGGAGGCCACAGACTCCTCGGTATACTGCACCGTCTTGATGTTGAGGAGGTAGTCGTAGTTTCCCTCAATTTTCGGAAACGTCTGGGACATCTCAGCCTCCAAGTCCTTCTTCTTTTTCTTGAACACCACAAGGTCCCCTTCTATGACCATGGAGACAAACTTCGACTTGTGGCTACACATCACAGCTTTCTTCTGTAACACATCTACAAGGTGTGCTTTTCGCTTCTTGTAGTGTTCCAAACGGAGTTCCACAAAGTCTTTGAGAATCTCTTCAGCATTCGCATACTTGTGGATGCCCCGAGTCGGGTGGAAGAGGTGCATGTTCGATGTATGGAATGTCTTCTTCATCTTGAGGTCCTTCACCAAGTCCTTCCCAGTGTAGCCAAAAATCTCAAAATCCACATCCTCCGTGGTGCTGTTGTTCGTGTAGCTATTGATGATCTTCTTTTCCATAAGTGTGTCCAGGTATTCCTTGTAGTCCTGGGTCCACCTCCCAGGTGGAAGCTCAGTGACTTTGAGTCTGGAACCAGTGTCCCTGTAAATACCCTCTGTGATCCATAGACCGGCGTCATCCTTGTAGACACGTCCCTTGAAACCTCTAAACCACGGTTTCATCTCGATGAGGTCTTCACCTTCCAAAGTTCTCTTGATGTTCTCCTTGATATCTTTGGGGTTGAATGGAGGTACGTAGCAACTGAAACCCGTACCGATACCCTCCGTTCCATTCACCAGAACCATAGGTAAGGTGGGCATGTAAAAGTCTGGTTCGATGGGGCGTCCATCATCGTCGAGGTAGTTGAGAACTGCATCATCCTTGGGATCGAAGAGTTTCCGGGCCTCCTTGGTCAACTTTGTGAAAATGTACCTCGTTTGAGATGCATCCTTCCCACCCATCAACCTGGTTCCGAACTGACCACATGGTTCGAGGAGGTTGATGTTGTTGGAACCAGTGTAGTCGTTCGCCAACTTGACGATTGTATCTGCGAGGGAAACTTCACCGTGGTGGTAGGCACTCTTTTCAGCCACATAGGCTGCCAACTGTGCCACTTTCATCTCATCCTTGAGGTTCTTCTGGAAACAGGAATACATAACCTTCCGCTGAGAAGGTTTGAGACCATCAGCCACGTGGGCGATTGATCGCTTTAGGTCTGCGAGACTGAAGTTCACCAGATCCTTGTGAACAAAGTCTGTGATGTCAAGTTGCTTCACATTTCCATAGGGAACCTCAAGTTCTGAAGCCTCCTTGGCTGTGCTGTCTAGGAGCCAGGTCTTCCGTGAATCAGCCATCTTCTTGTCAAACGCAAGAACGATCGACGTGTCCGTCATGACATCCATGTCAAACTTGACTGTGAGATCCTGAATCTTCTTGAAGTATTCCCTCGCTTCCACAGATGTTGAGGTACCCAAACCCTTGTAGTACTTGATTTTCCACCCAGCCTTCCCAGAACCATACCAGTTTCGGAAAGCTGAATCAGTGTAAAAAGACATAGTCTCTGAACCCTTGGTTGCCTTGATGATTGGGGTCACCATAGAGACGACAAACCCCAATTTGAGGAGACTTGGCCAGAAGTAGTGGATCATGTTTAGGATGAGACCCTTGATGTGGGACCCATCGTTATCTGCATCAGTCATGATCATGAGTCTCCCGTAGCGGAGTTCGGACACATCTTTGTAGTCCTTACCCTGTTGGAGACCCAAAATCTTCTTGAGATCGTTGAACTCCTGGTTCGATGAGAGTTGAGCCACTGAGACATCCCTCACATTCTTACACTTCCCACGGAGGGGGAAGACCCCGTAGTGGTCCCTTCCAACCACAGAGAGACCCGCGACCGCCAAGGTCTTCGCTGAATCACCCTCTGTCACAATGAGTGTACATTTCCCAGACTGTGCGGTGCCAGCCTTGTTCGCGTCGTCCAACTTGGGGATCCCTGTAATCTTAGACTTCCGGGCACCGTCAGACTTTTTGAGTTCCTTCATCTCCTTAAACTTCGAGAGTGCCAGAAGTTCATCTTGAATCCCAGTCTTTAGGGCATTCTTGATGAAGTTCTTCGGGGGATCAAACTTTGAGCCAAAGTCTTGGGACTTTGAGGTGCATTCAGACTTGACCTGGCTCGAGAACGTTGGGTTCTCGAGGGTCGCCTTGACGAAGATGTTGAACGTGTTCTTAACCTGTTGGGGCTTCAGTTTGATCTTCTTCGCCATGTCCTCGATGATTCCATTGGCCACTAGGGATGCCACGTGATCCACATGGTTCCCACCCTTAGTCGTGCAGATACCATTTACGAAGGACACCTGTTCCATACCATTCTCAGCTGGACCGATACATACAGACCACCTGTCAGATACGACGGAGCACACATTCTCGACACCCTCGTGCATCTTTGCGTAGGCTTCGAAGGACGTCTTTGGGAGAACATCTCCATTGAACTTCACCTTACAGTTGGGGGTCGTGCAGATGTTTGCATCCCAAACCCTCTTTTGGAAAATCTGGTAAATTGACTCGTCCATCTTGGACATCCCAAATCTCTTCCAGTCAGGGGTGAAAGTCACAGACACAGATGACGTGGCACCCGAGTGCTTCTTGATCTTGGGTTGGTGACAGGTTGTCATGTTGTTGGACCACCCCTGTGTGTAGGTCTGCTTCACTTCGTGGTCCTTGATGATCACAGAGAACTCTGATGAGTAAATGTTAGTCAACTTGGCACCATAGCCGTTGCGACCACCAACGACACGCTTTTGGTTGTCATCGTAGTTGGTGCTCGTGAGGAGGTGACCGAAGGTGAGTTCAGGGTTCCATAGACCCTCCTTCTCATGCATTCGGACACCGATACCACCAAGGGGTCCGTTGTTCTCGATCGTAACAGAGCCTTGGTCCTTGTCGATAGAGACGGAGATGGAGGTTACACCCTTGGGGTGGAGGGAGTTGCGGTCGATCGCATTGACGAGGATTTCATCAAAGATTTTCAAGAGAGCTGGGGAATACTTGAGATTCTTCTTGGTGAATGCATCACCTTGGAGAACCCAGTAGTGTTCCGTGCCAAGTTCAACTGGACCGACGTAGGAATCAGGTCTCTTGAGAATGTGCTCGATGTGGGTGAGCTTTTGGACGCTCTCCATTTAGATATACTTATTACAATTCAAAACTCTAACTTAGGTTTTCATTCATCATCCCCACTATCATTTTCCCAGATGAGCTTTTCACAGAGAAACTCGGACAAACAGTCTACATCTTCGTCCACCTCGAGGTCCACGTCACCATCATTCGTGAAGTGATGAATAAACTTGAATGGAACTGGGGAACCTCCCTTTATAATAACCCCTTCCCATGCTTTAAATTGTTTGTATGGATTTTCAGTATCCTCTTTTACTTTATTAATGTCTTCCCATTCTTCATATTCATCAATGTATTGTTTAAAATCTGTATCATAACATTCGTAATAGCATTTTTGTACTTTCACATCCCACCACTCGTCTTCGGTGAATGGGTCCTCCACTTCCAGGTTCATTGGTTTAAAGTTTTTAACATCGAAACGGGTGGGCAATTTTTTCAGTTCAGTGATATAAGATTCGGGAGGGATAGTCATTTTGATATATTTATTACAATTCAAAACTTTAACTTAGGTTCAAACTTTTTTTTACGATAAGATGTCCCAACACCGTTGACAAGTCCACGGGTTCATAACAGACCTACTATAAGAAAGCCCAACACAATTTTGTAAATACCAATCATCACAATCATCACATTGCACCCAACCCTGAACGTCATTTACATTTCCACAACCACATGCACATGTTTCATCATCGTATATAGACCATTGTGTAGATAGATCTGATAATGTGATTTTAGATCCCACGTAATTCGGGTTACGTGTGTGCGAGCCTAAAGCTCTAGAGGGTACTAAATCACAAGGACGTATAGTCTCATATTTAGCCCAGTGAACATCAGTATATGCGTCATTTTCCACGTTATAGTATACTATTAACCAGTCAATCTTGTCGCGATTACGAATACTTTTCAACCTTGTTTGGTAGGCAGACGCGAGAATATTATTAGTATGATATAGAGAATACGACGATGGTTTACCCTTTTTTGCTTTCACTTGATAAGAGATCCCACATTCGGGGTTGGAACAGTCAAAGTCTTTCAACTTCGTGTTCTGAGAGCACTTATTTAACAAACAACCACATCGAAAACATAAAATGTTATCCTCAACAAAACACTCAGCTGCTTCCCCGTAAATACGGGGAGGACTTTTCCAACCCAGTTTGGATTTTACGATATTTACATAATGTGAAACACTCATTTTGATATACTTATTACAATTCAAAACTCTAACTTAGGTTCAAACTTTTCACACACCTTTCTAAATCTGTATATACTCTTTTTAAAAATGTAAATTTTTTTACACCAATCTGTAAGGATTTGGGGTTTGGGTA
>Ga0209309_10001778_pt1 | contig 20731 bp, 14 predicted proteins | sample COGITO_mtgs_1204_2_FD_184807 | JGI IMG/M metagenome (GOLD analysis project Ga0209309, IMG submission 184807) | Pelagic marine microbial communities from North Sea - COGITO_mtgs_120412 (SPAdes) (version 2) | ecosystem: Environmental > Aquatic > Marine > Epipelagic ... | reverse complement strand
TATTCTTTTTAGTGAGTAGCTTGCCGTCTTCGTACCAAGGGCGACCTAGCATTTGTGAGCCACGTACATGGGCAATTGCAAATACAAAGCCACGGTCAAGTAAACTCAAACGCGTGCTTGAAAAAGTAGGATCCATGGTTGCGCCATAAGAGCCGTAACCGTATTGCAGTAGCGGGTTAGTACCATCTTTTTTAAACGCATCTTTACGGTAAACTAAGCTTACCGGTACTTTTATGCCATCACGTGCTGTTACAAAAATACGCTCTGAGGCGTAATTATCAGCATCAAAATCACCTAATACAGCTAGCTGTTTAAGTAGTTTTTTATCGCCAGTCGCTAAATCTACATCGTACGATGAACCAGGTGTAGTCATGCTTGTGTAGTAAACTCGTAACGTGCTGCTATCTATATCGTTATTACCATAAGTACCAATTGTATAAGCGCTATCGTTAAAGCTCAGTGGTAACTCTTTACCTGTTTTTAAATCACGCGCAATCAACTTTGATTGGCCCATTTCACGTTCTTGGTAAACTAAGTAGTCATTAAATAAATCAATGCCTTCGAGTTTAATATCATCGCGCGCTGGGATCACACTTTGCCAATTAGCCTTGTCGCCTGCTTTATCAATATCAACTTTCATCAGCTGAAAATTTACAGCATTTAAGTTAGTTACAATGTAGTAAGTATTCCCTAGCTTCGAAATATCATATTCAAGCCCTGCTTCGCGCTCAATTAAGCGTTTAGGCATTGCCTTAGTATCATCAGCACTTAATACAGATACGCCTGATGCAGCCGTGCTGCTGTGCCAAATATAAATTTCTGACTCATCTTTGCTTTTACTCATACCCATGTAGTAACTGGTATCAGTTTCTTCGTAAATTAGCTCATCATCAGCTTGCGATGTACCTAATGTATGACGATACACTTGGTAACCTAGTAGAGTTTGTAAATCTTTTTTAATGTAGTAAACCGTTTTATTATCGTTTGCCCACACAATGCCACCGTTGGTGCCTTCAAGTGTGTCTTCGAGTAATTTACCGGTAGTTAAATCTTTTATTTTTACGCTATAAATACGACGACTAACAGTATCTTCGCCATAAGCCATTAAATTGCCATTAGGGCTTACATCTAAACCACTTACTGCATAATAATCATGACCTTTAGCAAGCTCATTTACATCTAAAATAACTTGCTGATCGGTACCTGCAAAATCGCTGCTGCGTAAGTAAGTAGTGTACTCGTTATCGCCACGTGTTTGTGTTGAGTAAAAATAATCACCGTTTTTAACTGGGACCGAATCATCGTCTTTTTGAATACGCCCTTTTAGCTCTTCAAACAACTCACTTTGCAGCGTTTTAGTATGTGCGAGCATTGCATCAGTGTATGTGTTTTCAGCTTCTAAATAGTTAATTACCTCTGGTGCTTTACGTTCATCATCACGTAGCCAATAGTAATCATCAATGCGTGTATCACCATGAATAGTCATTTCATGTGGCACTTTTTTAGCAACCGGCGCAACAGCTTGTGCAACTTGAACCGTTTTAACTTGTGTATTACTTTTTTTGGTTTCTTCAGGGGCTTGATTACAGCCACTTAAAATAGCGAGTGATAGTGCTGCGAGTGCGAATGGAGTACGTTTCATCAGTCAAAGTCCTTGTTGTATTTTTATTTTTTATTAAGTAATTAAATATACCTAAAAATAACCTGTGTTGTGATTTAGTTTGTGAAGCTATGTAAAGTAAATCAACGTAATTCCTCTTTTCTTAATAAGCCTACATCAGGTACTCTGTAGATATATAAATCACTTTTAAGCTCAACTGATTAAGGGTAGTAATGAATAGCGAAGTAATTAACATTTTAACTATGGCAAAAGTAATTCAAACGGCCGTTGCTCCCGTATTTTTAATCACAGGTATAGCAGCAACTTTAGGTGTTTTGTCTAATCGCTTAGCACGAATTACCGACAGGGCGCGTTTACTAGAGCGAAGATTAAAAGTAAATACAGATGACGATTTTAATAAGTCGCTAGCAACAGAGCTGCGCGCCTTATTAAAAAGATCTCGATGTATACATATTGCTTTTAGCTTAAGCGTATTAAGTGCCTTACTTGTATGTGCTGTGGTTATGTTTTTATTTTTGTCGCACATACAATCAATTAACTTAAGCGTGACCATTGCTTGTTGTTTTGTAGCTGCAATGGCGTTACTCATTTGTGCATTTATTTCGTTATTAGGTGAAGTGTTTTTAGCAACCCGCAGCATGCGTCGCGGGATGATATTTGCAGATATTGATATAAATGATTAATTTTTTATAAAAAACCCCGAGCAACTAATGTTACTCGGGGTTTTTATTAAATAAGCTTATTTAATAAAATAACTTATTGTGCAGTATAAATAGTCTCTAGCACTTCAATTCTAGCTTCTTTAGCATAACCTGAAGCATTTAACTGCTCTGCTGCAATTAAAATATCTTGTCCATCATTCACTGCTAAAACGGCAATCTTAGTACCAGGAAATACAGACACTACTTTTAATCCAGCCGCTGCAGCAATGTCGCTAGCAGTAATACCATCTTTTAAAAGTACCGTAATATTACCCGATAAAAAACTTAAGTTATTAGTAAGAATATTACGAACTAATGACCCTTTAGTTACTACATCAGATGTACTTGCAACATTAACAACCGCCATGTCGCCTTTTTGCATAACTACATGCTCATCGGCAGCAACACTTGATGGTACTAGGCTCAAATTTCTCTCTACTTTATAAGAACCAAAATCAGCTTTAGTATACTTTAAGCTAGATGCTTGCTTCTTTGGTAGTTGAAGCTCTTTATCAAAGCTTGTGTTTGCCGTAGCGCTTAATGAAATACACGCAGCAGCACTTAATACGATTAATTTATTAACTTTCATTTTCATAATCCTTACTCTTGACCTGCGTGACCGAATGCGCGTAAAGACACACCCTCTAAAACACTTGCTGAACTATTATTGCTAATACCTACTACACCTAAACCATTGTCATCACCTTTACTAAGTGCATAGCTATCTGCGCTCGTATCTAGTAAACGAACTGTCCAAGTGCCTTTAGTCGACTCACCATAAAACGCATTTGAAAGCATTACTGCATCTTTTAGTATATAGCCAACACTCCAACTGCTAGTGAAACTATATGCTGGGTAGAATAAAGCTTGCTTAGATGACAGTAATACACTTCTTGTACCCGCTGGCGATGTAACTTCTATAGCTAAATCTGTTCCGGCTGAAGTTTGTGTGCCATCGCTTAAGCCAAAGCCCATTTCAGCATTACTTACATCAAACTTAAATTGCATTGCTTCAATGCTTAGCTCTTCAGTCACTTCAATTTCTTGTGTAAGACCCGTTGCACTGTTATCTGGAATTTCTAGTGCAAGTGCGTCTTCAGCAATTACTGAACCAACACCGCTCCACTGAGTAATAACTTGTTCGCCTAAAGAAACATCGTAAGCCTTCGCCATAGAAACCGCAGCTCCAGCATCAGCACGACCAAAACCATATAAGTTATTGAAGTTATAACCGGCAGAGTTTTCAATCCAACCGTCGTGAGCAACAAATTCGCCTTCACCAACTGTTAATTTAACAGCGGCATTATCTGCATCTATTAAAGTGCTAGTTGATGCAAGGATATGGCGAACGTCACGCCATGTTAAATCTGGATTAGCCGAAAGAATTAACGATACCACGCCCGATGCATTTGGCGCAGCAGATGATGTACCATTAAACGTTGAAGTATAGTTACAGCTTGCATTGTCTGCATGGCCTGGGTAGTTAAATGGATATTGACTTGCAGCAAACTCTTCACCGTAAGCAGCAGCCCATGCTGCAATAGAACCACCATTAAAACCTGAATAACCATTAATACAAGTCATTTGATCGGTTGTTACCATTGCAGGAGCAAAACGACCATACTCACCCGCTGGAGCCGACACCATTACGTTAGCACCCGCTGTAGAATAGCTAGTATGTTTACCATTAGCATTTACTGCAGCAACACTTAAATAATAAGGGTGGCCTTGGCTTGGCTCAAAAGCGCCATTATAACAAGTTAAACCTAAGTCATTTGCACCATTGTCAGCACATAAAGAACCTTCATCGCCACCATCTTCAAATGAGTTACCGCTAGATTTCATATTTAGCGCACCTTTACCGTCACGAAGGTTAAGGTTAGGGTAAGATTCAATTGCCTCATCTAGCTCTGAATAACCGATAAACGTAGGGAACGTAATACCGTAACTACGGTTAAAGGCTGAAATATTTTCAGACGTACTAATACCACTACCAGGGAAGCCATGAGCAAGTAAATCAGTTTGTGCTACTTTATCTCCACCAAGGTAATTCATACCGATTAAGCCTGCATCAGGTGCAACACCACGGCCGCCTTTGCCATTCCAACCTTTTGCTGCAATTAAGCCGGCAACACTTGTTCCGTGGTCACCACTGTTTGATGTACTTGTAGGGTCTGTACGATCTAGCGCTTCAGCGTTAAGGTTTAAAGAACGATTTGGTAATACGTTATCTACTAAATCTTCGTGGCGAATTTCCATACCCGAGTCAACTACAACAGCAGTTACACCAGCTCCTGTAACGCCTTGAGCATAAGCGGCTGTTACATTCATATCTTCACCAGCAACCAAACCTGTAGCTTCTGCATTAGCAAAACTAGCATCAACATCTGCTTGCGCTTCTTCTTCTGTATCGCCAAATAGATTTACATATAAATTAACTAAGCCCTGCTTCATTTCATCGCTTAATGAGTATGCTTTTTGGCCTGTATTATTTAGGTGCCATTGTTGATTTGCTAATGGGTCACCAACAACTCCTGAAATGCTTATTTGCGCAGAAGCCGTTTTACCATTTGCGTTTACAGTGTAATCAATAACTGCATCATCATCCGTCATTGGAACATAAGTAAATGATGTTCCCTCTACAGTTAGAGTACCGTGACTAAATGTGAATACGCCATCTTCTGCAACCACTTCTTCACCGTTTTCAGTGAAGCTAAATGTAAGAGCATCGCCATCGTTATCACTGGCTTTAAATTCTGCAGTAACAGGGATCCATTGTTTTAAATCTACAACAACTACATCGCTCGCTTTAGGCGCTACGTCAGTAACTAATGGTACGCTGTTTTTATTATCGTCATCACTACTTCCACAACCTGAAAGTGAAACCACTATTGCAGCAGACAATGCTGACATTTTAAAAATATTATTTTTCATAAACTCTCTTTGTTAGTTATTTTTATGATGGTGTGACGTTACACAACAGGAATAAAAATAACAACGAGGTGTTTACAGTCATTAACAATAAAGACAATAGATGTAACGATAGAGTAATCGTTGTATGCTTAGTTAAAGAAACAATTATTAAGCACATATATTAACTTGAACATTCAAAGAAGCTAATATAGAACAGGATTAACAATTACTTTAAAAGGGGCAAACATGAAATTGAAAAAAGTATTAGCAGGTATAGCATTAGCTACATGTGCACTTAGCGTATCGGCAAATTCTGCATTTAAAGAGCCAAGTGACGCGATTGAATACCGCCAAGCTGCGTTTTCAATGATCTCAGTGCAAATTGGTGACATGGGCGCAATGCTAAAAGGTAAAGTACCTTTTGACGCAGAGCAATTTAAAATGCGTGCTAACAACGCTGCTGCACTTTCAAAAATGCCATGGGAAGCGTTTTACGAAGGAACAGATAAAGGCGACACAGCTGCACTTGCTGCTGTTTGGGCCGAAAATGCAACCTTTGTTGAAAAAGCGAATGCTTTTGCAGCGAATGCAGATAAGCTAGCGTTAGCTGCTCAATCGGGCGATAAAGCCGTAATTGGTAAAGCTTTTGGCGCATGGGCTAAAGGCTGTAAAGATTGTCATAAGCAATTTAAAGATTAATTATTGTTGTAGCCAGTTTAACAACAATAAAAAGCACTGAGCGTTAATAACGGTCAGTGCTTTTTTTATGCTTTTTATCTACGAGACTTTAGCAGCTCGGCCTTTAAATGGGCGCTTAAACATCGCACCAATATCACCCAAAATAATATATAAACACGGTACTAATATAAGCGTTATTAACGTTGCAAACATAACAGCAAAGCCAAGTGCTACCGCCATAGGTATTACAAACTTAGCCTGCAGGCTTGTTTCAAACATAATAGGTAATACACCAGCAAAGGTTGTTATAGACGTTAATAGTATTGCTCTAAAGCGAGCACAACCAGCTTCTATTACCGCATTTTTAACGCTAACGCCTTCGCGGCGAACTTGGTTTACATAATCGGTCATTACAAGTGAATCATTTATAACAACACCTGCTGCGGCAATTAAGCCAAATCCCGACATTAAGCTCATATCTAAATCAAACCAGTAATGACCCCAAATAGCCCCGGTTAAACTAAACGGAATAACCGACATTACAATAAGCGGTTGTGAATAGCTTTTAAGCGGCACAGCTAGCAGTATGTATACTAAAATCATTCCGCCAATAAAAAACATTATTTGCTCATTAGCTTGAGCTTGCTGCTCTTCTATTGCGCCACCAAGCTCTGATTTAACACTTGGGAATTCTTCTATTAGCTGTGGCAGTAAGTTTTCTTTTACTTGCTTAACCACTTCACCCGGCTCAATTTGCTCTTCATCAATATTGCCATAAACATATACGGTACGGTAGCCACCTTCGCGGCGTATATAGCTAATACCTGGCGTTTCGGTTAATTCTACTACATCACCAAGAAGTACTTCTCGCCCTTGCGGGGTAGTAACCACGGTGTGTTTAAGTGATGAAAATGCCTCACGAGTCAGTTTAGGGTAGCGTACCATTACGCGTACTTCTTCGCCGTTTCGGATTACGCGCTGCGCTTCGCCACCATAAAAACTGGCTCCCACTTGATTTGCAATACCTGCTAAATCTAAGCCTAAATCGTAAGCAACAGGTTTAAGGCTCATTTGCACTTCTTTGCTCGCAGGATCTATGGTTGAGCTAATATCAAACAACCCTTTTTGCTGTTGAAGTAATTGAATAAAACGACGACCCGCTTGATTTAAAGTATCTATATCTGAGCCATACAGTAAATAGCCAAACTCGCCGCCGCCATTACCACCGCCGCCACCAACATCGTCTTGAATAGTTAACGACTTAATACCAGCAATAGTCGGCATAGCCTCACGCCATCGGCGAGAAAGCTCAAATGCATTGTATGGACGTGAATCTTCGTCAACTAATGGAGCTAGTAACTGCGACTCAGTTCTGCCTTGGTTAAATACCAATACATCACGAATAATTTTTTGGCCAAATTCACGTTCTGTTTCTTCATCGACTCTAAGTACCATAGCTTCTATTTCACGAATAGCGGCAATGGTTTGTAAATCAGAAACGTTGTCGTTCATTTCTACTTGAATTTGTGGAAAGTCGTGCGGCACTTTAGGAGTTGGAACTGTACGTACTTTATTAGACGTAATAAGTGCAATACTGATTATAAACATTGCAATAAAAGCAAACAAAACAGTCCAGCGCCAATCAACACACTTAGCAATAAAACGTTTGTATGGGCCATTTACGAAACCAAAAAAGCGTGTATTGAAGCGATCGCGCCAGCCACCTTTTTTGATCGGCGAAAAGTGCGTATGAGCAATGTGAGCTGGCAGTATCAGCTTTGATTCAATCAAACTAAATACTAAACACAGCATTACTACAACGGCTATACCATAAAAGAAGGCACTTTCTGGCCCGCTCGACATTGTGAATGGTGCAAATACAGCAATCGTTGTTAACACACCAAAGGTTGCAGGGGTCGCGACTCGGTTAGCGCCACGCACAACATTTTCTACACCACCGCCGCTTTTTTCAACTTCGGTGTAGGCAGCTTCGCCTATCACGATGGCATCATCCACCACGATGCCGAGCACCATTATAAAAGCAAATAACGAAATAATATTAATGCTAATGCCAAATAGCGGCATCATCATCATGGCCCCTAAAAAACAAACAGGTAAGCCAATCATTACCCAAAGTGCTAGTTTAAAACGCAAGAATAACGACAACATAATTGCCACCAAAATTGCACCTTGAAACAGGTTAGCTTTCATCATATCAAGGCGAGCATTTAGGTAGTATGTCATGTCCATTAATGGCTCTAACCGAATACCCGGCGGTAACTGCTTATTTTTTTGATCAATAAACGCTTTAACCGAATCCGCAACGGGAATCATGTTTTGTTCTTGCGTTGCTTTAACCGATAAATACACCGCGTTTTCACCGTTAAGCTTAAAGTAGCGCTCACCTTCAGTAAATTGATCTTTAATTACGGCAATATCTTGCAGTAAAACTTTAGCGCCATACTCACCAATTTTTACCGGAATTTGTCTAAATTCATCACCTGAGTAAAACTGGTTTTCGACGCGAACAGAAATAACGCCTGCGTCTGTTTTTAGCTGCCCAGCCGAAAAGTTAGCTGAGTAACGGCGTACCGCATTCATCACATCACTAAGGGTTAAATTATATTGGCGAAGCGTATCGGGTTCTATTTCAATTGCTATTTCATCAAGAGGAACATCGTTTACCACTAACGACACGTTAGATAACTGTAGTAACTCATCCTCTATTTGGTTTGCTATAGGCTTAAGCTCTGTAAGTGGTAAATCAGCAACGAGTGTCATGCCTATTACATCTTGCCTAAACTCAACCTGACTTATGGTGACCGGTTCCATACCAGCCGGAAAAGTCGCAATGCCATCAACGCGTAGCTTTACCTTATCAAGTACATCGGTAAGTTCTGCATCGGTGTTTATTTCTAGGCTTGCTGTACCGCCATTTCTAAATGCGCGATACACGCCTTTTTTAATTTCGGTTATATCTTTAAGTGACTCTTCAACTTTTATGAGAATACTTTCTTCTATTTCCTGAGGAGAAGCACCGGGGTAATTAGCCTCAATATTAATGTAGTTAATCTCTACATTAGGAAACATTTGACGCTGAATCGTAAAGTAACTTATAGCCCCCATAATAATGATAAAAAACATCATTAAATTAGCGGCTACTGAATTATTAGCAAAGTAGGCAATTAGCCCTGTTTGTTTTTGTTGTATTGACTCGCTCATAATTATTAGACCCTACAGCTGTTGCGTGTTTGAAGTGCTCGTTTCTGAGCTTTCAGGTTTTGCAGCTACACCTGCAATTTTAACCTGCATTCCTTTTTGCGGGTATTCAGGTAAAGTAATAACGAGTTTGTCATCGGCATTTAAACCACTGCTAATATAAAAATACTCACCCTCTTCACGAATAACCGTTACTTTGCGAGGCTCTAGTTCTTGATTTTCGTTTACTACCCACACAGTTTGATTGTTAACCAAAGCTTGCGGTAAACGGTAAATATTATTAAGCATTGCACCTGCAAAATTTACCTGCACGTAGCTGCCAAACTTAATGGCTGGTTGTATGTTTTTAAGACCGTATGGGTCTTCTATACGTACTACTAAACTGCTCATACGGGTAGCGTTATCAACAATCCCTAAGTCACGGTCAATTACACCTTCACGAGTGAAGCTGTTTAGGCCCTTTTGAATAATCGTTGCGGTAATACCTTTAATACGCTCTGGCAAAAAAACGCTATCGAACCCTGCTATTGGAATAATCACTTCAGCAGTTTCAATATTATTGAGTTCAGCAACTTGCGAACCCATAGTGACAAATTGACCAACACCTACATTTCGGCTAATAACCAATGCATCGTAAGGGGCTGTTACTTCACAATTATCTAAGTCACGTTGTGCACGTTTTAATGCAGCTTGCGCCGACTTTACAGATGCCTGCGCACTTAACACTTGAGGCTTACGTAAAAATAAGTCGGTACGCGCTTTACCAGGAAAACGCTTTGCCTCGTCTTCGGCTACTTGGGCTTGGGCTTGTTCTTCAATTAAGCCAGCTTGTGCGCGAGCTATTTCGGCCTCAGCAACAAGTACTGCTGCTTCATAGTTATCTTTTTCGATAGTAAATAATGTTTCACCGCGAGCAACGATGCCACCGGCTACAAAATTAGGATGCCAACTTAGCACTTCACCCGACACCTGCGCCGAGAGCTGTGTATTTTCAAGTGGCTTTACTTCACCGTAGCTATTAATAATAACTTGATGATCGTTAGCAGCCACAGGCTCAACTTGCACTGTTGGACGAGTATCAATTACTTCTTTTTTTTCTGGCTCTTGTGCAATGGCATTTATTCCCATAAAGCCAACAATACCAACAGCTAGCGCTACAAATGGAAAGACCGATCTAAGTGAATTTGTTTGCATATCCTATTATCCCCAAAATTCTATTAGCATCATAATACCAGAGCCTTATGAAACATTAAGGTGACATTTGTAAGCAACTGTTACAAATGCGTGTATTAATAGATAAAATAAAGGAGATAATTCAAAAAACGGCTAGTGGGATCATAAAAAACAACCTGCTAATATGATTTTGAAATGAATAAGTAAACATTGTTCCTTGTCGAATATAAAGTTCCTAATTAAATATAAATAGTGCCTTTTAAATACCTTACAGCATGCCCCGTTAAGGTGACTGTTGTATCACCCACTTCACATAGTAAATGCCCGCCTCTGCATGAAGCTTGATAAGCACTTAACGTAGTTTTATCCAACTGCTGCGCCCAGTAAGGTGCCAAGCCAGTATGAATAGAGCCTGTTACATAATCCTCATCGCCACCGCTTGCAGGCCAAAAATAACGAGATATAAAATCATATTCAGTACTTGGAGCAGTGGCCACTACATCAAGTGGATAAAGCGTTTTTAAAAGCTCTGAGCTAGTTTTTAATTCAAGTATTTGATCGGCGTTTTCATAAATAACAAAGTAGGCTTGGCGATTTTTAAGCACTTTACTCGGTTGTATAGACAGGCCGTCAAGCAGTTGCTGCGGCACATTTTGCACTTCAACCGGTGCTTGTTTAGGAAAGGTCATTGCAAAACTGCCATCAGCGTTTTTATCAACGATTAGCTCGCCCACCGCATCAGCAATAAAGCGAATTTGCGATATATTATGCTCTTCACATAAAACATAGGCAGCCGCAAGTGTAGCGTGACCACAAAAATCGATTTCCATTAAGGGCGAAAACCAGCGAATAATAAAACGGCCATCGTCTTGCAGGCAGGTAAAAGCAGTTTCAGATACGTTATTTTCAGCGCCAATCTTTAGCATTAAATCGTCACTTAACCACGATTCTAGTGGGATCACCGCCGCATAGTTACCTTTAAATAACTGATTCGTAAACGCATCAATTTGATGAATAGTTAATTGCATTGTTTAAACTTTGTAATGATTAATAGCTTAAAATTGCCATACCTAAACTAAATTAGCACTTTTATTTTTTCTTTAAGCCATTACAGGCCGCATTCTATAATATTGCATACAACCAAATTGCACAGCATTGGTAAGCAACAGCATGATAAACATAAGTAAGTGCGCAGTACTTGGGGTAGCCGTTGTAAGCTCAACAACTAAGCCACAGATACCTGCAATAAACTGCAAACTAAAGTAGCGCGCGCTTAAATTACTTACGTTACCCGTGCGCAATGTTTTATAGGTTTGTGGCATAACACGTACCGAACTCATCACCAGGCCAACATACGTTAAGGCGCTTAATACCATTGCAGTATCGAGGGTTGAATTCAAAAGCAGTGAAAAAGGCAGTAACGAAAAGCCTAGCATAGTAACCAACTGCACCCGTTCTCGTTTGGCTGCGTTATAACGTGCAAAAAAATACAAAATAAGTCCGCTTAGCGCGCCTGTTACTATAAATGGTAACGCAATATAAAAGCGTTCAAAATAAATATTGTAGGTTATAAAGTAAAGACTTTGTGCTAACCCAAACGTCATCATCAATAGTGATAAACCTGAGACACTACGGTTTTTTCGAATTTTGCTTAGTAATGGTAAAAAACTAAAAACCAAAATAAATGAAGACAATATAGGCAAATAATGCGCCAAAACAACCTCGCTCGTTACATAAATGTTAATTAAATATGGAAATAAAAACATTTAATAAACATCTGTTTTAAAAGGCTTTTACTATGAGCGCGGCATTGTAGAGCCGCGTAGATTTAACTCAACTAAATAAGACATTCTTGTTTTAGGTACTGGCAAGCTAGGTATACAAAAACCGTAGAATTAAGTTAACAGTTTACCTATTTAATAGAAAGTCCACTCACAAACTATTAAATAAAAATGATAGTTGTTATCATGCGCAAGTCATTAGCTGCTATATAAAACTATTTATGAGAAAAACTCTTTTTAAAATACACAGTTGGATCGCCCTCATAGCCATCATTCCGTTGATTGTTATTAGTATTACAGGGAGCGTATTAGTTTTTAAAAGTGAGATAGATGGCCTACTTATGCCAAGCAGCCACTTTGTTGTAAAAGCACTGCCAGAGCGCATGCCAATCGACAAGTTAATTGCAAAAACAGAGCATGCTTACCCTGAATATGTAGTAGGTAGTTGGGAAATATTTAACAATGATACTGCTGATCGGGTTTATTTAGTAAAACGCGGCACAGAGCAATGGTATAAGTTTCATTTAAACCAATATACAGGTGACATTTTATCTGAACCTGTTGGTACCAGCCATTATTTTACCGATTGGTTTTTAGAACTGCATTACACCTTTTTACTTAACGACTTTAAAAATCTACCAGGGCAAACAGGTACTGTATTAGGCTTCTTTTTTGCATTGTTTCTATTGGTATTAGGTGTAACTGGGCTTATTATTTATCGTAAATTTTGGCAGCGTCTATTTAGTGTGCGCTGGCGTGCAACACTGCAAATAGTACTTAGCGACATTCATAAAATGACGGGGGTTATAGGATCTCCCATCATTATTATTTTAGCTATCACAGGTGGCTACTTTAACTGGGCGGTGTGGTATCACGAAGTTATTGAACACGCTGAAGAAGAGCACTTTGTACTAACCAAAAACTTACACAGCAGCGATATTTCTTTTCAACACATACTTGATGACAGTAAAAAACAAATACCCACTTTTAACAGTACGTTTATAGTTATGCCACTCGAGCCTGACGAAAATATTACTTTATTTGGCGAAGTAGACACAAGCAACCCGCTTGCAAGCGAATACGCTAATACAGTTAGTTACGACAAGCAAACAGGCGAACATTTAACTAACTGGGATATTCGCGAAGTAGGCATTGGCTGGCAAGTAATTGATAGCTTTAGAAAACTTCATTTTGGCTACTTTGCAGGGCTAATAAGTAAAATACTGTGGTGCGTAATTGGTTTGAGCCCAGTGTGGCTAGCAGGTACTGGTTTTTACTTATGGTTTACTCGCCGTAGACGTAAAAAACATTCACAAAAAAACCGTTTTAATAAACGCAGCACAGCAAGGGCTTGATTAAAAACCCACCACATTGTAATGTGAAAATTAACAAAGGAGTGGGTTATGATATTTATCAAAATAGTTATTAGTATTACCTTTTTATTTTTAGTTGGATGTAACACAACCAAGGTTCAGCAAGTAGAACAACAAGTAGGACTTGAACAACTATTAAATCATTCTTTGTTTAATGAACTCGACACACCTTCTGAGCACAGTATTTTTGAGTTACCGGATGCTGAAAAAGAAATGTTTTTAGCTTACGCCGAAAACCAAAAGCTATCCCAAATCCGTGATGACCGCATAATTTACAACTACCTCGAAAGCCAGATAGCTAACTTTAAATACCATGGCGATACACTTACTTCAGCTCAAACCTTAAAGCGTTCGCAAGGTAATTGCATTAGTTTAGCCATTTTAACGCAAAGCTACGCACAAGCTCTTGGGTTAGAAACAAGCTTTCAAGAAGTTACAAGTAAGCCCATATACGCAAAAGAAAATAATGTTGTTTATGTCGCTAATCACTTTAGAACAAAAGTATATGCTCCAAAAGTAGAGAAAAAAGATGATAATATTATTGAGTTTTTCAGAGCGGGTACCTTAATTGATTACTTCCCTACCAATCGCAGTTTTTATTCAAGCAGCGCAGACTATAACGATTTAGTTTCTAAGTTTTATAGTAATTTAGCTGCCACAGCACTAGCAGACAAACAGCTTGATATTGCTTACTCTCTTATTTTACAAGCGAATAAATTTACACCAAATGATGCAGAACTATTTAACATAGCTGGTATTTTACATCGTCGAGCTGGTGATTTACAAAGCGCTAAAAACATCTATCAAACAGCACTTAGTAATAACGAAATAAATATTAATTTAATCAGCAACTATCAGCTTTTAGCTGAAGAGTTAGGCGACAAAGAGCTTGTTAAAGAGCTCACCTCACAATTAGTCACTAAAGAAAAAGACCCATACGAATTACTAGTGATCGCTAAAAACAACTTACAAGCTGGCCACGCTCATCAAGCTAAAGCACACCTTGAGCAAGCGATTACTAAAGCGCCTTACATTGCTGAGCTATACTTGGAACTCGCAAAAGTTCGCTATCAACAAGGTAATATTAAACAAACACAAACCTTACTTGAGAAAGCAATTGAACTAGAACGTGATAATCAAAAACTCGATGTATATCAAGCTAAGTTACTATCCTTGCAAATGGATAAGTAACTTAGCCAATTAATATTTATAACGAATAATAAAAGCTCAGCCAAGCACGCATTTCATCTTCAAAACTGTCGCCTTCTACTCGCGACAGTCCCATATTAAATGTTAAATCATTTACGCCTGCAGGCCCCATTCCAAAACTAAAATCACCTTGGTATTTTAAGCCGTAGCTTTGTGCGTATACGGTGTCGTCGAGTTGATGTTGCTTATAATAAAGCCACGGCATGCCTTCTTTAAAGCTAAAGCCGCCACCGTAGCCTTGATAGCGCTTTGCAGTTGCACTGTAAAAAGGCAGCTCAGATGAAAGTACATATTCACTATTTTGCTGCTGATTAATAAGATTTGAGCTAAAGCCACCTAATGCAAGGCTCCTGTCATCACGTTGTTTTTGATCAAAGTTTGCATAAAGAGGAATACCAAACGCTTTACCAAAAAGTTTGGCGGCTAAATCGTAACCTTGCCAACTATTGCTCTTACTACTGCCATCGTACCAACTGGCATAAAGACTTTGCCCTATTGCAAAATCTTGACGATCATATTGCCAATTTTGAGCAATGCCTAAACGCGTCCAATTTTTATGGCTTTGCCTATAATCAGTGTAATTGTAGGCAAGCTCTGGCGTTAAACTTAACTGCCCAAATTTAACGGGGTAACTTATTGCGGCAAAACCACCACGGGCATCCATGTCTGCACTTAGACTTTGCTCATACTGGCGCGATGTATCTAAATCATAGTCAAACAGTGCAAGTTTCAGTTTTACATCAAGCGCATTATATTTTGCCTGCACATAACCACCGTGCAATGCCCCATCGTGTAAATCAGTGCTATACCCCGCCTGTAAGTCGAGCTGCTTTAATAAGTCGCTACTTTTAATGCTTAAATCTAACAAACTGGTAGAAGCTGAATAATACTGAGAGCCAATCGCGAAAGTAGCGTGCTGGTCGAGCACGTTGTAATTTGTTTGCTCTGTAGTTTCGTGCTTATATATTTTAGCTTTTGGAAGTGTATGGTCGTTTACTATTAGCAGCGGTGCTTTTTTGTTAGCTGCAAACTCAGTAACTACAGTGCTTTTTATAGCTTTTGGCAGTGTTTTTACATTTGGCCCATCTGCGGTTATCGAAAAATAGAGTAACGAGCCATCAGCCATTTCAATTGGGTGGGCAACGGCCTCTTGCCCTTGGGTTAACTTGGTGAGTGTTTTACTCTCTATGTTGTAGTTATAAATATCGGTGGCGCTATTTAAACCTGCAACAAAGTAAAGTGACTCGCCATTATGGCTAAAGCTTGGCTGACTTAAATATTGATACCCGTTTGGCATAGGTACTGATAGCTGTTGCTCGCCGTTTATGCCTTGTATATACAATTGCCAATTTTCATTTAATGACGTTGATAAATAAGCCAATTTAGTTTCATCAGGACTGAGAATTGGGTAATCGTAAGTTGTCTCAAGGCTTTTTGTAAATAATGGTGCGATGGTTTGCGTATTAAGATCAACCCTCACTAATTCAGAGTAACCATCTCTTATTTGCTCGCCATACAAGGTTTCACCGTTACTGGTTACGCTAAATCGTCGTATACCAGCAAGTTCTGTAAGCTGTGTAATATTCCCAGTGTCAGTGTTATAGCTAAATATGTCAGACACTTTGTTATAAATACCCGACTCTTCATTGCTGTACGCATTGAAATACAACGTTGTGCTATTTACCCATTGAGGATTTGCAATACCGGCTCGGTTAATTTGATTAAGCACTTGTTTTTGTTCGCGCTTAAACACGCTGGGCGCTGTATCTGGAATATCTTGTGCATCGTTTTCGAGTAGCTCTTTTTGCGCTTTAGTAAACTCTTCTTGCGCTTTAATGTTGTCATCCGTGCTATAAATTATAAGCTTGGTATTACTCTCTATATCTCGCTCAACAATCGCAATCTTACTACCATCTTTTGAAAGTGCTGGGTTACTTGCATATAAGTTAAGCTCAAGCCAAAGTTCACTATTAAGTAACGGCTCCCCTTGCTCTATTTGCATTGCTTTATAGGTATATTCAGCTATAAATCGGCGATATAGCTTAGCTGCACTTTGCCCAAACACACCGCTAAATGCCTCATCAAAATCACGCGTTTTTACGCCTTGCATTCGCGTCCAAACACTATCGAGTGTTTGCTCTGAATAGTTTTGCTCTAGCCAATTTAAAAAGCGGCTACCCATTAAGTAAGCCATTGAGCCGCCCATAAAGCCCTGCTCGCCATTTAATTGCCCATAGGTTGGCAAAGCACCTTGCTGAGCAAATTCTCGCAGTATTGACTCTGAGTAGTTATCAAATAAACGCCCACGGCCCGTCATTTTAGACTCAATCAATGTGGCATAACCTTCGGCTACCCAGCGCGGTGTATCACTGTAAGTTAAGTCGTATAGATCCCATATGCCACGTACTTTTTGCTGCCAGTCATTGCGTGTAGGCTGTGCTAAATGCACTAAGTGAATATATTCATGCAGTACAAGTAACTGCTGCCAGCCAGAGCTGTTTGATATAACTGTGTCAGATTGTGGTGGCGTAGTAAAAAGTGCCATCACAGGGTTACTTGAGGTAGGTAGCGCAAAGCCATTTGCTGCATTTAGGGGATCAAACACCACTACATCGACTGTTTTATCAAGTGCTCGGTTTTGCTGCTCAAACACTTTGGTGCGAACTATTTCAAGCTCTGCTGCAGTTGATTTAGCAAAATCAGCATGCTCAACACTGTAGTGAATGTTGAAATGTTCAGTATGAATAGTTTGCCAATCGGCTGCAAAGCTTGGTGCTGCTAGTAATAAAGCTGATGCGATGAGTGTTTTTTTCATGAGCGTCCCTAAAAGAATTCCTTAATACCATATAGGGTATTATTAAATGTCTTTCATGGGCAGTAAGAAAGTGTAATAAAGCATGTGCAAATGTGTATTTACACATGTTTTATTAGGGGAGTTTACATCCAGCTGCGGGTATCTGACTCAATCTGTTTGATTGTAAAATCAATAATAAAGTCTGCATCTTGCTGCTTTATGTAGGGCATAAATGCAAAGCCTGAAGCAAGTTGTATATACAGGCTTTTTAAGCCTGATTTTCTCATTAAGTAGGTACTTATACTGCGTGCACTTTGCGCTTTATAAAGCTCAAAAACACGGTAATGAACCCCAATCATACCTTTGCGTACAACCATGTAAAATCGGCCATTATCCTCATGCATGTAATAACCACAGCGTTGATAAGATAAAGTTACCAAGCCAGAAAATACCACCAAAACACCAAGGCTTATCAAAGTATTAATATCAGCAATAAAACAAAAGCCAAACACTAATGCACTGGGTAACAGTGAATAAAAGCCTAAATTTTTATACAAAAGCGCTCGCTCTGCGCGCTTAAAAGCGAGTTTTTTACTATTAAACCAAGGGTAAATCCATTGGCATACACTATCAACTTGTTCGCTATTTAATACAGGTAATACTAAGGTTTGTTTATTTTTTTTAGCCGCAGCACCGGCTGCTATTCCGCCGCTACTTGCTTGTAAACACTCAACGGTAAATCGCTTTAATAATCGCCCCATTAGATTTTGCTTAATAACAATAGATTGCACTTTATCCATGCTCATCGAAAGCTGATGGCGCTCTAACAAGCCAGCAATACGTTTAAACTTTTGACCTTTAAAATAAAGCTCAAAGTTGTAAAAACGAATAAGCGACATAGTCACCGATAGCATCACAGCAGCCAAAACTAACAAAATAATTAAGGTGATCATTGCAAAGGTAGCAGCACTGGCCAGCATACCCAGCTCTTGCTGATAAAAACCTTCTACTTTGGTAATAATTTGCTTCTCTAAAAAATCAACAATCAGGTTTATAAAAGGGGCAAGAGCAGCGATTGCTAAAATAGCCATATTCGACATTAAACCAAATTTAGCTATTTCTTTATTGCTAATGCTTAGCTTGTTTTCGATAGTGTCTGTTTCGCTTTGTTCAGTATTTTGTATTTCTTCTTGTTGCTGCGCTTTAAAATCAAATATTTGTTTACGCATTTGCTGTGCGTAATCTTTGGTGACGCCTGGTAAAACAACTTCTTGTGACACACTGCCAGCAGCATCAAAAATACAATTAACTAAGTTTACAGGGGTAAAATAAAATGGCTCGGCAATATTAACGTTTTGCACACGGCCAAATTTCAGCGTAAGTCGCTCTTTTTTAAATACACCTTTGTTAAGCAATATTTCGTTGTCGCTACTAATACAAAACTTAAAATTTAAATAATATAAAAATGAGTAAACAAATAATAAAACTAGTGCAATACCGCCTGCCACCTGCGCCCAAAACAACTTATTTTCCACTTGAGTAACAAACACTACAAACATAGGTAGTAAGTTTAAAAGGCCATCTTTTACAAAGCGCACACTAAAGTGCACAACAAAATATAAAAGCGCCCAAGGCGATACTTTTTGCCAGTAAATAGGACTGACTTGATCTTCGATAGTTGTATTACTCATCGACTAAAGTTGCCTGAGGTGTTGTGTCGTCTTGGCGGTAGTTTTGTACAAATTGGCGCATATTTTTACAATCATCATGGGTTAATCCACTAATTTGTAAATCGGCACTTACACCGCCAGCGCTAAATAATTTAATGCTCGCAAGGCTGAGTTTTCGCTCTATTGGTCCTTGGTGTATTTCCATATGCTGTACACGTGCTAAAGGTAATACTGTCACTTGTTGCCAAATAACACCTTTTTTAAAAGCAATGTCATGATTTCGCACTGCGAAACCTCGCAACCTCACACTTATCATGTTGTACAGCATAGATACGGCCACTAAAATAGGCATACCAATTAGCAAATACGTTTGTGCATTATTAGCAAAGGCTTCATTAAAATAACAAACCGCAATCAGCGCACCAATTAGCGGTATATAAAACAGAAGCGAGCTAAGCTGTGCATGTAGTAAGGCTTTATCAGCCAATGGCTTAAAGCTAATATCACTATGCTTTGGTAAATCCATTATTTGTTGATTGTTAAACACTATTTATCCCTATTACTGCTTTTAATTAATTACCAACTAATGGTGGTTATTAAGGTGTGGCTTTGTTTTGGCTCAAGCGTTACTTTATCTGTCAATACGTTAGCAGCCTCTAAGCAGAGCATCGTTTTATACTCATCGTCAGCAAAGTTAGATAAGCGTTTTGATTTTTCTATCCATGGGTTCCACAGTACACACGAACTTGAATTTTCGCGGCTCACATTAATAACACCTTCTGGCGTATTAATAGTTTGTATTGTATTTGCTTGTGTATAAACCATGTCGGTTTCGCGCTCAAAACTTACAACATCATTTTGTACAAATGGCCCTTCACCAAACTCAATATATTGCGCGCCTTGCAAACCATCAACATGGGTATTTGTAATGTCTGATGTAGGAAAATAGGTATGCAGCGCTTGAGTAAAGCTAAACGGCGTACTCCCTAAGTTAGTCGTAGTTAAGCGAACCTGTAATTTATCGCTTAATACAAACTCAACTTTTAATGCTGACTGATGTGGCCAATACGTCGTATTAACAAGCTTCATGGGTAGCTTTAAACTAACTGTAATTTGCTCATCAGATTCGTGTACTTCATCAGCTTGCCACACGCTTGTGCGCGCAAAACCATGGGCAGGCCACCCATCATTAGCGTGTGTGCCAAACCACGGCCAACAAATAGGAATACCACCTCGAATACTTGCCCCTTCCTGATAGGTTTCGTCTTGTGATACCCATATAAGTGGCTTGTTATTTTTAGGGATATACTCGGTAATTTGCCCACCTTGCAAAAATATTTTTGCGTCGCACTTTGCACTAGCTATTTTAATAAACTCAAGACCGGTTTCGCTTTGCTCAATGCTAACTGATGGCGATAATTTCATACCTTCCCCTATAATACTGATACTAAAGATTTTTAATATTTGTACAGAAACAATAATGCATGCTTAAAGTATACGCTATTGATATTAAATATTGATTGCTGAATTTGTTCATTGCCGATTAATACATATACAGTAAACTCACAAACAATTACTTTGTACTAACAGCTGTAAATG
>Ga0209309_10001774_pt1 | contig 20770 bp, 15 predicted proteins | sample COGITO_mtgs_1204_2_FD_184807 | JGI IMG/M metagenome (GOLD analysis project Ga0209309, IMG submission 184807) | Pelagic marine microbial communities from North Sea - COGITO_mtgs_120412 (SPAdes) (version 2) | ecosystem: Environmental > Aquatic > Marine > Epipelagic ... | reverse complement strand
TGTTTTTCATTTCTTTCTAGTGTTTATCCTTTAGTTATCTACTTAAGTATAATTTTCCTTGCACTGGAGCAGTTACTCCATCATTGTATTTCAGGATATAGAAGTAAACTCCCACAGGTAATACGTCATTTCCTAGGGTAGTATCTCTGTTAGAAACTCCATCCCAGTCTCCTGTAGATGCATTTCCTTCAAATACTACTTGTCCCCATCTGTTGAAGATCTCGATAGTGTAGTTTGGATAATCTATAGCGATATCTGGAATTACAAATCTATCATTGATTGAATCTCCGTTTGGAGAGAAACCTTCTGGAATTCCACAGAAACCTACTTTAACAGTAATTGCTAGTCTTTCAGTGCTTTCGCATCCAAATTCACTATCTGTTGAAGTTGCGTAGTATGTCATTCCATTTTCAAGTGCAGTAGAAGTTGCAACAGGTGTTCCTCCACCTTCAGTTGTGTAAATATTAATGCTTCCACCGGAAACATTAGCTACAAGATCTTGAACTGTTGGATTGTCTTGTCTGCAGAACTCATTTCCTTCAAACTCAAGAGTTGGAGCGTCAGAATCGTTAATAGTAACATTAACCATAACAGCTTCAGATCCACAAGAGTTTTCATCTGCGGTTGCAACTGCATAATAGTCTTCTCCAGTAACTAACGGATCAGTACTTTCTGCAACAACCGTAAGGTCTGCATCTTCATACCAAACAATGTTAGCTCCAGTAGCAGATAGATCGGCTACTGTTGGGTTGTTAACAAAACAGAACGTTTGCTCAACATCAGCAACTGGTGCTTCAGAAACTCCATTAACAGTTATTATTAGTTTAGTTTCATCTGTACCAATAACACAATCTGCAGTTCCATTTAAACTGTAAGTAATTGTAACTTCGCCTACTCCAGCTTCAGATGGATTGAAAATTCCATTTTCATAAGGAGCGCTAAAAGTACCTCTGTTTCTGTTTTCTTCTGGAAGTAAACCTCTTAAATCTACATCTTCAATTTGATCTACACAGTAACTAGCAGGGATATCGTCTCCGGCGTTAGCTTGGATTGTCTCTGTTATGTTTATCGTTACAAAAGTTGTATCATCAGGACAAGCTGAATTATCGCTTGAAACTCTATATGTATATCTTCTTGCAACATCAACAGCAGGGTCAAAAATAGTAGTTCCACTTACAAAAGCAGGAGTTAATGTTCCACCAGCATCAGCCTTTCCTAAAATAGACTCATTTAATAATGGTATGATATCAAAAGCCTCTTGTGCAGAACAAACATTAATGATTGTTGTTGATCCAGCATTTGGAGAATCATCTATTATTACACTTACTTTACCTCTATTAGGACAAGTAGCATCTGGATTACCAGCGAAATAATCACCATTTGTCAAAATAGCTGTTGCTGCTAAGACATCAGTAGAATTTGCTGTTGCATACCATGTTGCATCTTTAGGCATAAGATCTCTAACTTGAGGTCTTCTAGGATTATTACCATCCGCATCTGAAATAGATTCACAGAACTCTTGAGTTGAATCTAAAACTTCAGGACAGATTATCACATCATCTGTGATAGTAACCGTTACATCTGCAGTAGCAGTACAATCATTGCTATTGGTAATTTTGTAAGTAAACACATAGGTTCCAACAGTCTTTCCTTCTGGACTAAATGATCCATCAGTATTACCTGTGGTCCAAGTTCCTTCTGAAGAAGGATTACCGTTTAAATAGGAAAATAAATTATATGATCTTTCATCTAAATTACTAAAAGTTACAGCGCCATTTTGCCCTGCATTTGGACCTTGAAGTACATTTATTGTATAGATAGCAAAATCAGATCCGCTTACACAGTTTATGCTGTTATCTACAGTATATCTAATTACATTATCTCCTATTGTTGCAGTAGATGGATCAAACAATCCATTTGTAAGTCCAGAAAAAGTACCACCTGGATACGCATCTGAAGCTAATTTGCTGTTTAAATCTTGAACTCCATCTGTAGAACAGAAAGTTAATTCTCTATCTGAACCAGCATTAGCATCAATTGGATCTGTAATATTAATAGTTACAAAAGCGGTGTCATCATCGCAACCAGAATTTTGACTAGCAACACGATAAGTATATCGTCTTGCAATGTCAACTGCAGGATTGAAAAGATCTGTTCCGCTAGCTAGAGCAGGAGTAATTGAACCTCCGGCATCCGCGGCACCTAAAATAGATTCATTCATTCTGCTTGAAATATTAAAAGGAGCTTCAGTTGAGCAAACATTTAATATTGTGGTAGATCCTGCATTTGGTGCTGGATCTATATTTACTTTAACGGGTGTTCTAGCATCACAAGTTCCATTTGTATTCCCTGCGTAGTAAGTAGTACCATCTTTTAAAACGGTATTTCCTTGAATTGCAGTATCAGAATCTGCAGAAGCATACCATGTCGCTTCAGCAGGAGATAAATCTCTTACTCTTGGTCTTCTTGGATTATTACCATCTGCATCACTTATAGATTCGCAAAATGATTGAACGCTTTCTGTAACGTCTGGACATCCTTCATTTAATAAAATAGTAACATTAATATCAGCTGAGTCTTTACAACCATTGCTATTTGTAACAGTGTAGGTATAGGTTCCAGCACTTGCAGTTGAAGGATCAAAATCTCCATTTACATTTCCTGGTTTCCAACTACCGTTTGCATCTGGAGTTGAGGAGCTATTTGCAACTAATACATCGTATAAATTAAAAGGAGCATCAGTTGGATCTACTTCTAGTGGAGTATCATCTCCTGCATATGGAGATTCATAAACTATGATCTCAATATTAGAAGTGTCGGTACAATTACCGTTATCTACAGTGTATTGGGAAGTAGCATTAAATGGGAATTTAACCGAATTTAAATAGGCTAAAGCAATTGCTTGGATGTCAGAAGTTGGAAAACTACCAGTTAGATCAGCATTTGTTACTCTTTGAGCTAATAATGCTTTAGCTGCAGCAGGATCTGTAAAAGCTAAGTTGACAATAGTTTCAATCTCTTCCTGACAAAATTCTAAAGTTTGATCTGGACCTGCATTCGGAGCCTGTTGAACTTCTACTTGAATTACAGAGGTATCTGTTGGGCAATTAGAATTTCCAGGAATTGTATAGGTAAAAGTATAAGTTCCGGCAGTGTAATCCTGAGGAATAAATGTATTATCACCTGAAGATAATGCTGGAGTAAAATAACCCGTAGTTTGTGGTGCTCCCAATTGAGAATCTTTGATTCTGCTTACTAAATCGAAAGAAGGATCGTTAGTACATGCTGAAGTAAATGTGGTACTTCCTGCATTTGGAGTGTCAAAAAATTGTACTGTAATTCTGTCTTGTGTACAATCATTTCCAGTATTTCTGTAGAAATAATCTTCACCTTCAACCAATTCGGTTGTTGCGTCAAGTGGGTCTGCAGAATTAGATTCAGCATAAAATGTACCACCTAAAGGTTCTAAGTCTTGAACTTGAGGTTTTCTAAAATCATTCCCTGTGCCAACAGATGCACAAAAACTTTGAGTTGTTTCATTTAATGTAGCAGGTTGAATACTAACAGTAACAGGAGTTCTATCTGCACTCTCGCAAGGAGGTAGAGGGTTGTTTCTGTCATTTACTACTTGAGAAGCAAAGTAATCCTCTCCTTCTAATAAAATAGTGTTGCTTGGTAATGGTTGAAATGAATCAGCTTCATTATACCATCTAATAGCTTGTGTGTTAGGATAGGTTCCTTGAGCTTCTAAATCTGCTACCGTTGCTCCTTCACAATAAGTTTGTTGAGAATTGGCATTAGGTCTATTAACTGGCTGAGGATCAAATCCAACGGAAACTCTAAAAGAAGGGCAGCCATTAGTTGAAGATACCTGTCCAACAAAATAACTTCCATTTGGAGTTAATTTACCAGATGCCTGCGTAGTACCATATTCTTCAGAATAAACCACAATGGAATAATCTGAATTAATTGGGTTAAAGTATTTTGCTAGATCTCCTGCAGTAAAATCGCCTGAACATGGACTAATCGTAAAACTACTTTGATTTGGAAACAAAGTGTTATTAGGATAAGCTACAGTGGTCACTTTAACATTTACAGGGATTCTCGCACAGGTTCCAGATGTACTACCTACGTAATAAGTAGTGTTATTATCCAAAAGTTGTGTAGAAGGTAGTGCTTGAGTATCAGTTAAGTTGTTGTTGGTTTGATAAACAGCGTTCCCGTCCGTTTCGATATCAGCAACTGTTGCTAAATAGCAAAACGCAGGTGGGTCAGAAGGCGTTTTGCCTGCTGTAGGGCACGATTGCCCGTATGAGGGCAAGCTTCCAATTAATAAAATAAAGGTAAAAAGGAGCATAGATATCCCCTTCTTTCCTAAAGTAAAATTTTGCATAGGCTAGGTGTTAAATTTGACATTAAAGTGTTCGTTAAATTTTATGGGTATTAAAACCGTCGCAAATATTGCAATTATTTTCAACAATACCGATGCATTTAAGCATAATTTTAACAACGGGGGGTGTTTAAGTTAATCTTTTGTTAATCTGTTGATTGACATTAATTATGGCGTGAGATTTTCTTCTAAAAAAAATCATACATTCGAAATATGAAAACTTTAATATTATTCTTGACTTTCTTTATAACCGAAATTTCCTATTCTCAGACTTTTTCGGAAGAAATTAATGATAAAATTCATAACGGTGAAGTAGGTAAAGCCGAAGATTTACTGAAAAAGAAATTAGAATCTCAACCTAATGATATTTACTCACTAAATCTCTTGGGGGATATCTATAGTTTTGATAAAAAATGGGATAATGCCATTGATTGTTACAAGAAATTGGTTGAGTTGAAACCAAATAATGCCGATTATAACTTTAAATATGGAGGAGCTCTCGGCATGAAAGCTCTTTCTGTATCTAAAGTGCAGGCAATTGTGTATGTTTCTGATATAAAAACATATCTCGAGAAAACCTTAAGTTTAAATACCAACCATATCGAAGCCAGACGAGCTTTGGTAGAACTATATATTAAATTACCAGGTTTCTTAGGTGGAGATGAAGATCGGGCTAAAGCACTATCTGAACAATTGGAGTCTATTAGTAAAGTTGACTTTTACCTTGCACAAGCTTTTATCTTGAAAGAAGGAGGAAGCTTGAGTGAAGCTAAAGATATATATCAAAACGCATTTAAGTTATATAATCAATTGCCAGATAGTAAAAAGAGAAATTCTCTTAATTATGAGCTTGGAAAAATTGCGGCAGAAATGGATATTCAACCAACATATGGTCTGAGGTTATTAGATACTTATATAAAAAAATACAGTTATAAGGATATATATTCTTTAGAATGGGCATATCTCAGAAAAGCTCAAATTCAAGCCGATCAAAGAAACAAAGTAGAAGCACATGCGGCTATAGATCAAGCACTTTCTATTAATAATCAATTTAAAGAAGGGCATCAGGAAAGGCGTAGAATACAAAATCTTTAATAAATTTCTCAGCAGTAGTTCTTTACTATTTTGCCTGTGAAATAAGTATATTTGCCGAAATTTCATTTTATGAATCTACATTTTATAGCTATTGGTGGAAGTGCTATGCACAATCTTGCCCTTGCCTTATATCATAAAGGTTACACTATTTCTGGTAGCGACGATGCCATTTTTGAGCCTTCCAAATCCAGATTGAAGAAATATGGATTGTTGCCTGCAGAATTTGGTTGGTTTCCAGAAAAGATCACTTCTAATTTAGATGGAGTAATTTTAGGAATGCATGCTAAAGCAGACAATCCGGAACTACTAAAGGCTAAAGAACTTAATCTGCCAATTTATTCTTACCCCGAATTTTTATATGAGCAATCTAAAAATAAGACTCGTGTAGTTATTGGAGGGTCTCATGGTAAAACTACTATCACTTCTATGATCTTGCATGTCTTGCATTATCATGACAAAGCGGTAGATTATATGGTTGGTGCGCAATTAGAAGGATTCGATACCATGGTGAATCTTACCGAAGAAAATGATTTTATCCTGTTGGAAGGTGACGAATATTTATCTTCTGCAATAGATAGAAGGCCAAAATTCCATCTTTATCAGCCCAACATAGCCTTATTAAGCGGAATTGCATGGGATCATATTAATGTATTTCCAACTTATGAGAATTATTTAGAGCAATTCAGAATTTTTGTAGATTCTATTGTTAGTGGAGGGGTTATCGTTTATAATGAAGAAGATAAAGATTTAAAAGAGATTGTTGAAAATTCAGCAAATCAAATTAGAAAACATTCTTATAGTACTCCAGAATATCGAGTTGAAAATGGTGTTACCATTTTAGATACTCCGGAAGGTGAAATGCCAATAGAAGTTTTTGGAGCGCATAACTTAAATAATCTTGCAGGTGCTAAATGGATTTGCCAACATATGGGAGTTGACGAAGATGATTTTTATGAAGCTATAGCAACTTTTAAAGGTGCTTCAAAAAGGTTGGAACAAATAGTGGCGTTAGAAAAAACAGTAGTTTTTAAAGATTTCGCACACAGTCCTTCCAAAGTTACTGCAACAACCAAAGCAGTAAAAGAGCAATTTGAGGATAAAAAAGTAATTGCTTGTTTAGAGTTGCATACTTATAGCAGTTTAACACCGGAATTTTTAAAGCAATATAAAAATAGTTTACATCCTGCAGATGAAGCAGTTGTTTTCTATTCACCCGAAGCTCTAGAAATTAAGAAACTGAATCCTATCACTAAGGATCAAATTCTGGAAGCTTTTGATAGAGACGATCTTATTGTATATACGAATCCTGTGGAGTTTCAGAATTATTTAAAAGGTCTTGACTATACTAATAAAGCTATTCTGTTGATGAGTAGCGGGAATTATGGCGGACTTAATTTTGAAGATATTAAGAGCTGGTCCAAATAATTTTAAAACATAATATGCCTACTGAAATTCAGTAGGTTATAATGAAAATGTTCTTTGTTTTTTTATCTTTATTAAAAGAGATTAAATGAACAAAGAACATTCTTCTTTTAGTATAAAAAATTGGGCGCAAGATGATCGTCCTAGAGAAAAACTTCTTCAAAAAGGAAAGTTAAGTTTAAGTGATGCAGAACTTATTGCTATTCTTATAGGTTCTGGCAATTCTAAAGACAGCGCTGTAGAACTTAGTAAAAAGATACTTGCCCATTGTAATAATAGTTTGAACGTGTTGGGAAAACTATCTGTACAACAATTAACACAATTTCGTGGTATTGGAGATGCTAAAGCAATTACAATAATTGCAGCCATGGAGCTTGCCCGCAGAAGAAGGTCTGAAGAAGCGATAGAGCTAGCAAAAATTTCTTCTAGCAGTTCGGTGTTTGAGATTCTTCAACCCATAATAGGTGAACTTCAACATGAAGAATTTTGGATTTTATATTTGAACAATTCAAACAAGATCATCGAACAATTCCAAATCAGTAAAGGAGGTATAACCGGAACTTTAGTAGATGTAAGAATAACCCTTAGAAAAGCTTTAGAGTTAGGGGCAGTTTCGTTAATACTTGCGCATAATCATCCTTCGGGAAATCTAAATCCAAGTGAGGCAGATAAGCAACTTACGGCCAAATTAAAGACTGCCGCGGAAAGTCTCGACATTAAGGTTTTAGATCACCTCATTGTTACTGAAAAAACTTACTTTAGCTTTGCCGATGAAGGAATTCTCTAAGTTGTAAATGGAATGCTCTTAATTTATACTCAAAAAATAACACCCCGAATAATTTATATTTTTAAGCATGTATGTACGCACGTACTAGGCTTGGAAATTAAATTCACCACTAAGATAGAAGAGTTCATCGCGCATCAGGGCATGAAATTTTCTTATGGTAAAAAGAGACTAGGTAATGAGCTTTTTCTTCAAAGTACCGAGCTTCTCAGAGAACAAGGGTTGAGTGATGTAGAGGTAAAAGTTCAAAAATGGGGACAAACCAAATGTTTCTTTGCAGTATCCGATAACAGTGATCTTCCCTTCGATATTTTTGCGGCATCTTTTTATTTGCTTGCCAGGTATGAAGAATATTTACCCCATGTAAAAGATGAATTTGGACGTTTTCCGGCTTCAGAAAGTTTAGCTTTCAAAAAAGACTTTATAACAAGTCCGGTGGTAGATATCTGGGCTTATAAATTTAAAGAACTATTAAATCGTCGTTTTCCCGATATTGAATTGAGAAAAAGACAATACGATGCCACCACTATTATATCTGTAAGTCATGTTTTCAATTTTAAGAATAAAGGCTTTTTAAGAACATTAACCGGTACTGTCATAGATATTAGTCTACTAAAATTATCTAGAGTGTCAGATAGGATCAAAGTTTTGCTGAGGTTGAAAAAAGATCCTTATAATGTTTTTGAAGATCTTATCAGTTTTATAAAAGAACACAAAGCCAAAATGGTGTTCATGTTTCAGCTGAGCGATTTTAATGTGTACGATAGAAATATCAATCATAATAGGCTCAATTATAAATCGATTATAAAATATATGGCAGATTATTCTAAAGTTGGTTTAAGACTGGGATATTTTGCAGTAAAAGAGATGAAAGCTCTTAAAAGTGAAAAAAAGAGATTTGAAAATATAATACATGGCCCTTTACAAAATGTTTTGAACAGCAAATACAATTTAATGCTTCCAGAACATTATAGTTATTTGAATGAATTGGAAATAACTCATGATTATTCTATGGGGTATCCTCAAACTCCTGGGTTTAGAGCTGGTACCACCACACCATATTTGTTTTTTGATATTAATATGGAGGTGACAACTCCGTTAACGGTGCATCCATATATTTTTCATTCTCAAATTTGTGATTCTAAAAGTCAAGCAGAACTAGAACTAATTATAGATGGAATGGCAAATCAACTTAAATTGGTAGGAGCCCCCTTTGTTTCAGTTTTTAAAAATCGAGATTTTTCAGAATATTCAAATAGCAGCCTACATTATTCATTATTAGAACGCATTCATGAAATTTAATAATATTCAGCATATCTATTTTGATCTAGATCATACCTTATGGGATTTTGATAAAAACTCTGCACTCACTTTTGAAGTGATCTTAAAACAAGAAAAAGTGGAGATTGATCTCGCCGATTTTCTTGAAGTATATATTCCTATAAATAGTGATTATTGGGAGTTATACAGAAATGATAAGATTTCAAAAGAAGCTTTAAGAACTGGAAGGTTAAAAGATAGTTTTGATCAATTACGACTTAAGGTGACTCCCGATATAATAGATAATCTTTCTCTGAAGTATTTGGAATTTCTACCACAGTACAATCATTTGCTGGAAGATACCGTTGAGATTTTGGAATATTTAAAGCCCAATTATAAACTTCATATTATTACCAATGGTTTTGAAGAAATTCAAAATGATAAACTAAGAAATTCTAATATATCAGAATACTTTGAAACTATTACAACTTCAGAAGAAGCTGGTGTTAAAAAACCTCATTCTAAGATCTTTGAATTAGCGCTAGAAAAAGCAACCGCCTTTCCCGAAAATAGTTTGATGATTGGTGATAATTTTGAGGCCGATATTTTAGGCGCAAAAAATGCAGGGATGAAATTTTTGTATTTCGATTATTATCAAAAACAAATCGATTTAGATTGCTATCAAATTCAAAAGTTAAAGGAGTTGCAAAGATATTTATAGCAATAAAGAATCCTTATATTCGTTTTTATAGCATAAATTCGAAGTAAAATGTTTCTTCATGCACATTTTAATAAGGTATTATTTTTACTCCTGATTTTTCTTGGAGTTACTTCGTGTGTAAAAGATGTAGATCTCAATCAAACTAAGGACATTTCTCTACAACCAAAATTGCAAACAGATCTACTCATCTTTGATGTAGATGAAAATGATTTTATAGACCCCGAGACTAACCGACTTAGAACTGTAATTAAAGATACTGTAAGACTCGAATTCTTAGATGACAGTTATATTCAAGATGATCTGGATAAAGTAGAATTCAGTTTTAAATATATCAATACATTTCCACAGTCTTTTGACACTTCTATTTATCTGCTTTCTGAAAATGATAACACACAACGTAGGATAGATCTAAAAGTTCAACCAGGTTCTCAAGATTCTCCAAAGACTACAGAAATAATAGATTTTGTTAATACAGATGAAATAGATCAGATCAAACGATCTATAAAAATGGTAGTTGAGATTACGGTTTTGCCAAATTCGGAAGCCTTTGAAGGAGAGCTTCAATTTCAATCTAAAGGACTTTTTTATTTTGTATTCTAAAAAGATGAGAGTAATCATTAGCATCCTAATATTACTATTCTTTTCAGGGTTAAAAGCTCAGAATAAGCAATTGTTATATAATGTAAGTGCTTTACCTCAAACCTTAATGTCCAATCCCGGTGCAAATATCAATTTCGACGGACATATTGGGATACCTTTTTTTTCTCAAATAAGTCTTGCTGTCGGTTCTTCTGGGGTTAACATGCACGATATTTTTAAAACTTCCAATAATCAGGGTATTAATGCTAGGATTACAAGTACCATCCAAAGGCTTACTAATCAAGATTATTTTATGGTTAATGAGCAGCTGGAGATCATCTCACTTGGCTGGAGATTGAATAAAGATAACTACCTGTCTGCAGGAGTTTATCAGGAAACAGATGTATTTGCTTATTTTCCTAAAGATCCTATGACCTTAATTAATGAAGGTAATAATGATTATATAAATGTACCTTTTGATTTTGGAGATGTTAGTTTTACGGGAGAAGTTCTTAATGTCTATCATCTAGGCTTGAACAAGAAAATAAATAAAAAACTAACTTTAGGAGCAAGGCTTAAATTATATTCTGGAATTTTTAATGTGGAGAGTACCGATAATTCTGGAACTTTCACTACCCGCGACACCCCTAATGGTCCAAATTATTATGGTCATTACGCCACAGGTATTAACGTGAGAGTAAATACCTCGGGATATTCTTCTCTTAAAGATGAAAATACCACAGTTCAAGAAGCAACTAAAGATCTTCTTAAAAAATCCTTTTTTGGAGGTAATTTTGGTATGGGTATAGATTTAGGTGCTTCTTATAGATTAGATGAAAATTTTACAGTCACTGGATCTATACAAGATTTTGGAGTGATGTATCAAAGAGCAGATGTAGAGAATTATCTGTATTATGGAACTTATGAAACCAGCGGGTTAGAACCTTTGTTTCCTGAAGTGCCTGCAGGGGGAAAGGCAATTCCATATTGGGATATTTTTGAAGATGAAGTGGATGCAAATTTGAAGGATGAAACAGTTCACGAATCGTACATCACATGGAGACCATTAAAGATTAATACCAGCTTACAATATGGATTTGGTGAAACCGTAGGACCATGTAATTATTTGCGTCCAATGAGAAGACGTTTTGAAAATATTATGGGAATTCAGCTTTTTGGTGTAATGAGGCCAAGGGGACTTAAGTATGCATTTACCATGTTTTATGATCGAAAATTCAGTCCGGATCTAAGAATGAAATTAACATATACCTTAGATGACTTTTCTTATACAAATGTAGGATTATTGGTTTCTAAGAAAATAAAGAATTTTAATCTCTATCTTGCAGCCGACAATTTATTTGGTTATTTTAACTTAGCAAAATCCCAACACCAAGCATTGCAAATGGGACTTCAATTTATATTTATTAAATGATGAAAAAGATATTTTTTATAACAATACTAGCATTAATTACATCGATCTCTGGTTTTTCACAGAGTGTCAATTCTTATAAATATGTAATTGTGCCAAATCAATATGAATTTTTGAAAGGAGCAGATCAATATCAATTGAACTCATTGACTAAGTTTCTTTTTAATAAATATGGATTTGAAGCCTATTTAGAAGGTGAAAAGCTTCCTTCAGAACTTTCAAATAATAGGTGTAAAGCCCTAACTGCTTTTGTAACCGATGATTCAGGTCTTTTTTCAACTAAGTTATATGTGGGATTAAAAGATTGTAATAATAATGAGGTGTTTATTTCTGAAGAGGGAATGAGTAGAACTAAAGAGTTTAAACAAGCATATCATGAAGCCTTAAGAGAGGCCTTTCAATCTGTAAGTGCTTTAAATTATAGTTTTGATAATTCGCAAGTAGCGGAAACAAAGGTTAAAGCTGAAGCTAAAGTGGAGAAGGTTGAGACTCCCGTAGCAGAAGTTGTTGCTGTTCCGGCAGTTAACGCTAACGAAAAACCAGAGAAAAAAGAAAAGGTAAAAGCCGAAGAAAAACAGGCGAAATCTCCTAAAATTGCTAAAGAAGAAAAAATAGTTTCTAAAACAAATGAATTGTCTTTTGTGAATAATGGAGATAAATTTTATTTAAAAAAATCTGATAAAGGATATAACTTTTTTCAGGACGGGATGGCAGAACCTTTTGCAGCCTTAATATCTTCTAATAAAGAAAATAGTTTTATCTATTCTTCAATTACAAATCAGGGCGTTGCATATTTTCAGGAAAATGGAGATCTGGTTGTAGAAATATTAGATAGAAGTACAAATTCTACCAACACTAAAACCTATTCCCTAAAAGATTAGTATCCGTATTTGTCTTTCCAGCGTTTCTTTAAGAAATCTCGTTGAGCATTTTCTCTTTGGTTATTGCCAGGAATATAAAAGGTAGTGTTCTTTATTTGATCTGGTAAGAACTCTGCAGCAGCAAAATTATTTTCATAACTGTGAGCATATTTGTAATTATCTCCATACCCCAGATCTTTCATTAATTTTGTTGGGGCATTTCTAATAGATAATGGCACTGGAAGATTCCCTGTTTGCTTTACCAAACTTTGCGCCTGATTGATGGCCATATAGGAGGCATTACTCTTTGGAGAAGTTGCTAGGTAAATAACACATTGACTCAAGATTATTCTAGATTCTGGGAAACCTATGGTAGTAACCGCCTGAAACGTGTTATTAGCCATTATAAGCGCAGTTGGATTGGCGTTGCCTATATCTTCACTCGCTAGTATTAAAAGTCTTCTTGCAATGAATTTTACGTCTTCACCACCTTCAATCATTCTAGCTAACCAATAAACAGCTGCATTGGGATCGCTCCCTCGTATAGATTTAATAAAAGCCGAAACTATATCATAATGCTGTTCTCCAGTTTTGTCATACAAAACTGTGTTTTGCTGAACTTTATTTATTACCATTTCGTTGGTGATTTCAACAGGAGCTTCCCCTGTAGAAACTAAGAGTTCAAAAATATTCAGCAATTTTCTTGCATCGCCACCACTTAAACGCAGAAGTGCCTCTGTTTCGGTAAGTTTCACCTGTTTTTTATTAATCACAGGATCTTCTTTCATCGCTCTTTCTAGTAATGCAACTAATTCTTCTTTTCCGAAAGGTTGCAATACATAAACCTGACAGCGTGAAAGCAAAGCGGAGATTACCTCGAAACTAGGATTCTCTGTGGTAGCTCCAATTAAAGTTACCCAACCTTTTTCTACAGCAGCTAGTAAAGAATCTTGTTGAGATTTGCTGAATCTATGAATCTCATCTATAAAAAGAATTGGATTTTTGGTTGTAAATAATCCATCTCCTTTTTTTGCTCTTTCAATTACTTCTCGAACATCTTTAACTCCACTATTAATAGCACTTAATGTGTAAAATGGCCGTTTACTTTCTTGGGCAATAATATTAGCTAGGGTAGTTTTACCAACTCCAGGAGGACCCCATAGAATTAAAGAAGGTATAATGCCTTGTTTTATCTGTTGACTTAATGCCCCTTTTTCACCAACGAGATGTTGCTGGCTTAGGTAGTCACTTAATTTCTTTGGGCGTAATCTTTCAGCTAATGGTTCATTCATTTTGCAAAGGTACTAATTAGACTTATAATCAAAATGCGAATAGTATTAAGTGGAGGGAGACATTTTGTCAAAATATTAAAATGAGCACGAGTTTTGATTTTTAACTTTAACGGGTTATTGTCTTTATTTTGAAAGCTATTAATTCTTAAATTTATATCTAAATAATTCTGAATCATTTGAAAATGCAAAGCCCATTCATATTTTCCTCTAGAGTAATAGGATATCCTTTGCTTTTTGTAATTCTAATTTGGCTGGTTTTCTGGTTTGAGATTAGATTTGGTTTCGATTTTAATTATTTGGGAATAAGACCTCGAAACCTTACTGGGTTGAGAGGTATCTTTCTTTCTCCATTTATACATGCAGATATTAAACATCTTTTTAATAATTCAATACCATTGCTAATTTTAAGCATGGCCTTGTTTTATTTTTATCGGGAATTAAGTTGGAAAGTTCTTATTTACGGACTCTTACTTACCGGCTTTTTAACTTGGTTAATTGGTAGACCTGCGAATCATATTGGTGCTAGTGGAGTGATCTACTTATTAGCTTCATTTCTTTTTTTCAAAGGAATAATTTCTAAGTTTTATAGACTGATGGCGTTATCGTTTATTGTGGTCTTTTCTTACGGAGGAATGATGTGGTTTGTAATGCCTGTTGATCCTAGCATATCTTGGGAAGGCCACTTGTCTGGATTTGTAGTAGGATTGTTATTTGCTTTTATCTACAAGCAACAAATCGTAGAGCAGCCAAAATATGATTGGGAGCGTCCAGATTACAATGAAGAAAACGATTTATTCATGCAACATTTTGATGCAGATGGTAATTTTATAGAGCATAAGGAAGAGCCGGAAATTCTTGAACCGGAATATAATTATATCTATAAAAAATCTGAAGAAGAGTAGGTTAGAGGCGCTGTCTAACTATTTCGTATAAAAAAGCACCACAGGCTACAGAAACATTTAAAGAACCAATAGTTCCAAACATTGGTAATTTGGCTCTGTCATTCACAATTTTAAGCACTGAAGGATTTATACCTCTTCCTTCGCTACCCATAACAAGTGCGGTGGGCTGTTTTAGGTTAGTGTCATATAAAGTAGTGTCGCTCTTCTCGGTAGCAGCAACAACATTTACTCCAGAACCTTGTAGGTAGTAGATGGCATCTTTAATATGATTTACTTTACAGATAGGAATATTGAAAACTGCACCTGCAGAAGTTTTAACCGTATCTGCATTTACCGGGGCACCGCCTTTATTTTGAACTATTATGGCGTGAACTCCACAACATTCTGCGGTCCTGATAATAGCTCCAAAATTACGAGCATCTGTGATTTGATCTAATAGTAAAAATAGAGGAGTGGCATCTGTATCTTCTAATACTTTTTGTACTACTTCTTCCATTTCTGGAAATTCAATAGGAGAGATCTTAGCTACAACTCCTTGGTGATTTCCTTGAGTTAATTTTTGAAGTTTTTCTACTGGAACATAAGAAATATTAAATCCCTTTTTATTCAATAATGATAGTAACTCTTGAAAAAGTGGATTGTTAAGTCCTTTTTGAATATAGATCTTGTCGATATTCTTTTCGCTTTGTATAGCTTCTATAACCGTTCTTATTCCAAATATTGTAGTAGTATCTTCCATAGTGGCAAAGATAGGGTTTTCTTAAATCTTGCAAATAAAAAAAGCTGCCCAATTGGGCAGCTTTAAATATTAGTAAAATTAAATAGACAAAACTAATTAGTTTGTCTGATCCCACCATATTAATGAGGTGTTAGTATCTTCAGCAGGTATTAACCAGCTTACTGCTTCTGTATAGTTTGCATTATTCAAACTAGATTCTTCAGAAGGGTAACGCAATCTCGTTGGAATTTCACCACTGTTTAAGTAATCTGTAGCAGGTACTAAAGAAGGAACATCTGTTCTTCTCCATTCAGACCATGCATCAAATGCTTGACCAAATAAAGATACCCATTTCTCTTCACGAATTACCTGTAGCATTCCTATAGTTCCAGCATCTGCTACTCTAGCATCAGCATAAGCTGTTGCATCCTCAGCAATTGCAGTTCCGTGGTGGAAGTCAAGTGTTTCGTAAGAAGCTTCAATTCCCATTCTTAACATCTCTGTAGCATCCTCAGAAGTCCATTTAAGTTCTGCAGCTTCAGCTCTGTTTAAGTAAGTGTAAGAAGCAGTCATTACAGGTAACGGAGAAGTTCCATTCCAGTAGTTAGTTGCAGACATTTGATTTTTTCCAGCTCCAGATCCATCTGAATATCCGTATGGCACACCATCAGCAGTTCCACTCTTACCATAAACTTTAAGTCTAGAGTCATACGTAGAGTTAGATGTAGGGTTCAAATCTTCATTACCTTTTAAAGCATCTGTAAATTCTTGCGATAAGTAATAATCTGGTCTTCTGTTTGCTAACCATGGATTTCTGAAGCCTTCAAGATCCTGAAATTGGAACCAAGGCTCATTGGCAACATCTTCAATTACACCGTGAGCATCAGATAAAGCAGCATTAAATTCTGTAGCAGCATATCCAGATGCAGATGGGTATTTGTTAGATAACTGAAGACTCATTTGAAGGATTAAAGAGTTAGCAAAAGATTGCCATTTAGAAATATTCCCATTAAAAAGAATATCGCCTGTAGGACCTTTAGAACCTGCATCCATCATGTCTCTAGCTTCTTTAACTTGAGAGATCAAGTTCTTGTAAACATCTTCTTGCTTGTCATAAGCAGGAGTCAAATTATCAACACCTTGAAAAGCTTGGCTATAAGGAATTGGACCATAGTTGTCTGTAAGTCTTTTAGCAATTACAGCCATCATGATCTTTGCAACACCAATTTGATTTTCTGGTGCACCTTGTGCGTTTAAAGTAGATCCTTGATTATCTGGGTCTAAGTTATAGTTAATAACCTCGTTTAAATTGGATAAAGACCCTAAATAATAACTTGACCACGTCATTGGTGAATCAGAATATCTCATCTCAGTAGTATAAGTTACCTGAGTTTGATATTGAACGTACAATGTAGGTTGAGTTAAATAAATTCTACCTGTTATTGTACCATAGTTCATTATTGCATTAGCAAGCAGTGAAGAAGGGTTCCCTTCGGTAGCACCGTTTGTGTTATCGTTAATGTCTCCAAAGTCGACATTATCACATGAGCCTAAACTTAGCAAAACGATAAGACTCAGTATAAAATAATTTATTTTTTTCATTATTCTTTTAATTAGAAAGTTAATTTAAGATTTAGACCGTAGCTTCTAGTTCCAGGTAATTGTCCTTCTTCTCCATAGGTATATCCTAATTCTGATGGATCCCAGTTGTGAGTATTATCATCAGATACAGAAATTAACCATACGTTTCTTGCAACAGCACTTAGAGTAAGGCTTTTGAAAGCGTCATTCACAAGACTAGTTGGAATTCTATAAGATAAGCTAAGTTCTCTTAATTTTACATAGCTAGCATCATGTACAAATAATTCTGCAATATTGTTTCCAGAACCTTGTGCAAAATATGAATGTGCATCTACATATCTATCAACCGGTGCACCATCTGCAGTCACTCCAGTTACATGAACACCACCACCATCTTCAACAGCATCACGAACGTTTGATCCTCTGTCGTTAATTGCAGCAGTTTCTTCTAATAACCCTGAATACTGTCCGTAGTATTCACTTAAAGAGAAGAAATTACCTCCTTTTTGGAAGTCAATAGAAGCAGTTAAACTGATGTCTTTATAAGAAAAAGTGTTAAAGAAACCTCCAGTGAAATCTGGAAGTACACTACCTAAGTATTGGTTAGGAGTAGTTGCATAAAGACCATTTTCTTGAATAATTGGTGTTCCATTTGCGTCTCTAGTAAGACCAGTTCCTCTTAATTGACCCCATTTGTTTCCTAACTCATGAATCATTGTTACAGCGCTAAAAGCAGAAGTTCCACCTGGAGCAGCAGTTGCCTGAAGATCTCCTGGTAAGCTATTTACTGTAGTTCTGTTTCTTGCAAAGTTAACAATTGCATTCCAGCTAAATCCTTCTGGATTTTTGAAGATGTCACCGTCTAAAGTAACTTCAACCCCTTTTCTTTCTGATTCTCCTGCATTTGTTAAGAAGAAAGCACTTCCTGATCCTCTTGGTACAGAGATACTAATAATTTCATCTTTTCTAGTTTCATCATAGTAAGTAGTACTAAGTCCTAATCTGTTGTTGAAGAATTTCAAGTCTAAACCTACCTCAAATGAAGTATTTAATGCAGGCTTTAGATTAGGGTCAACTATAGTAGTTGGAGTTGATTGTAAAACTGTACTTCCTTGGAAAGGCTTGCTTCCAATCGGGTAAATAGGGTTGATTAATTGTGCACCAACATCAGATCCTACTTGAGCCCAACCTCCTCTTAATTTACCAAAAGAAAGTACGTTGCTATCAATTAAGTTAGAAAAAATGAAACTTGTTCCTATAGAAGGGTATCCATATCCATTTTTATCAGATGGAAGCGCAGAACTCCAGTCTTTTCTGTAAGTTCCATCTAGGTATAAGAAGTTCTTATAACCAAATGAAGCTCTAGCGTAAGCACTGTTTACTTGCTTTTCATATCTGTAAGTTTCCGGTGTTGGAACTTCTCCTGCATTCGCAAAATCATAAAGATCTGGAATAATTAGTCCTCCAGATTTAGCATCTGTTGCCATTTCCGCAGAAAATCTGTCATAACTATTTTTTCTAATGTTTCCTCCTACAAAAGCACTAACATCAAAATCTCCAAAATTATTCTCATACTTTAAAAGAGCGCTAAAATTGTTTTCAAATGTTTCACTTTTTCTTACTCCAAAGCTATTGCTCCAAGCATTATATAAACTTGGTGCAGCAGAGAATGCAACGCTATTAGGTACTTTATAATCTACTCCGTAGTTTTCTTGATTTCTAGAAGTAGTTGCAGAAGCTTCCCAATTGTCATTGAACTTGTAAGTAGCAGTTAAGCTTCCTATTAAAGTTTTTGTTTCAGAATTTTGTTCATATCTATCAAATAAAGAATATGGGTTAAACCAGAAAGCTGGCTTTTTGAATTCTCCTCCGTAAGCAGCGTAGTAATCTGGTCCCCACCAGTTCCAAGAAGTCATATATCCATCTGGAGTACTAAGATTTTTTAATTCTCTTAATTTATTGATGTCAAGGTTACGGTTGAACCAGCTATTGAAAGATCCAGAAGCTTGGTTACCATAACTATCATCAAAAATACCGTTGATTTTAGATATAGAGTAATTGATGTTGGTAGTTAGAGTTAATTTCTCTGAAGCGTTAAACTCCATATTTGCATTAAAGAAATTTCTTTCAAGATCTGTATAAGGCTGAATACCTTCCTGATTTAGGTTGGTAAAAGAAACACGAGCATTAAATTTATCGCCTCCACCGCTTATCGCGATGCTGTTTTTTAAAGTTACACCAGTGTTGTAGTAATCTTTAATGTTGTCTGGATGTGCTTCATAAGCAGTTGTTTGTCCAAAATAAGGGCTTTCAGGCCAAAATGCATACCATGGAATGTATTCTTCACCATCAATTCTTGGTCCCCAGCTTTCATCTGCATAGTTGTTATCCCAAAGGATATAACGTTTTCCTGCAAATTGCTGCCACATATCTGGATAGTCGCTAAGTGCCAAAGATCCTGTAGATTCGTCTCCAAAAACACCAAATGAAGCATCTCCTTCATAACCTCCACCATATTTGTTTTGATAATTAGGTAAGTAGGCAACCTTGTCAAAAACCATAGAGCTGTTTAATTCTACAGACATATTTCCAGATCCTTTTTTAGTTGTAATTACAACAACTCCAGAATCTGCTCTCTGTCCATAAAGCGCAGTTGCGTTAGGTCCTTTTAACACGTTAATGGAAGCAACGCTTTCCATATCGATACTGTTTGGATCGATACCAGGAATACCATCTACTACATATAATGCATCATTATCTGAAGTTAAAGAGATAGCCCCTCTAATTCTAATTTTACCTGCTTGACCAAGTTTACTTCCAGATTGAGCGTTGATCTGAACCCCAGCTACTTTACCTGCAAGAGCAGTTTTCACATTGGAGTCTTGAGTAACATTCAATTCTTCAGCTTTTACTTCTTGGGTAGCGTAAGTAAGGGTTTTAGCCTCACGTTTCATACCTAAAGCGGTTACCACAACTTCATCTAACTGTGCGGCATCTGCTTTCATAGTTACATCCATCGTGTTTGATGAACCAACTGTAATTTGAGTTTTTTCCAACCCAACGAAAGAGAAAACTAAAACGTCACCTTCAGATGCATTAATAGTATAAATACCATCAAAATCCGACTGTACTCCGTTAGAGGTTCCTTTTACCATAATGTTTACTCCCGGCAGGGGTAAACCCGATTCATCTGTAACGGTTCCCGTTACGGATTTCTGCTGTGCAAAGGTTAGTTGCACAACGAACACTAGTAATAGTGTCAAAATTTTACTAAATTTTGTTTTCATTGTTTAATTTGTTTTGAATTAGCCAATTCCAAAAGTCTTAATAAAAGGTTAACTAAACAAATAATTATTCAGATAATATTAAATCTATTTTAATTAAATGTTAACTTATTCATTTAATAATCTGTATAACAGGTATATAGCAACAATATTAAATATTTAACAATTGTTTATTTAACATTTGAGTGTAATTAATTGTCGGTATTTTGACTTCTTTATTGAGAATTATACATTGTTAAAATATTTTAAAGCTCATAATTCTACTTCACTTTAGTTGGTTTTATACAATTCCTCTGAAAATAAACATCTTAACATTTGAATTATTAGTTTTTATTGCTACCTTTGCAGACCCTAAAAAATAGGGAAGGTAATTTTTAACAATAATTAGTGTAAAAGAAATTATGCCAACAATTTCACAATTAGTACGAAAAGGAAGAGCCAAAATAACCAAGA
>Ga0209309_10001767_pt1 | contig 20835 bp, 17 predicted proteins | sample COGITO_mtgs_1204_2_FD_184807 | JGI IMG/M metagenome (GOLD analysis project Ga0209309, IMG submission 184807) | Pelagic marine microbial communities from North Sea - COGITO_mtgs_120412 (SPAdes) (version 2) | ecosystem: Environmental > Aquatic > Marine > Epipelagic ... | reverse complement strand
AACTTGCAGGCAGACAATGAAAAACTTATTCAAGAAGCCCGTGTAGAGCGTGATACGATGATGAAAGAAGCTCGTGAAGTAAAGGCAAAAATGATTGCCGATGCTAAAGACGAAGCACAAGCCGAAGCTAATAAAATGATTGTTCAGGCACAATCTGCTATTCAAAGCGAAAAGAAATCTGCAATGGCTGAATTGAAAAACCACGTAGCAGAACTATCAATTCAAATTGCTGAAAAGGTTGTGAGAAAAGAGTTGTCTTCCAAAAATGAGCAATTAGAGTTGGTTGACGAAATGCTAAGTGACGCTACTTTAAACTAATAACAAGATGAGCAGAGCAGCCATACGATACGCCAAAGCAGCTTTACAGCACGCAAGCGAGACCAAAACAGAAAACGTTTTGTTTGGCGACATGCAATCCGTTTACGCCACTATTGAAGGAAGTGAAGAACTTCGCAATATGCTAAGCAGTCCGATAGTTAAAGCAGAAGACAAAAAGCAGGCGTTGCTAAAAATTTTCAGCGGACAAACAGATGTAACAAAAAACCTAATTCGTGTGTTGATAGAAAATCAACGTACCGCTTTATTGGGCGATGTGGCCAAAAGTTATGTGAAACTATATAATGAAGAACAAGGCGTACAAGTTGCAAAAGTAACAACAGCAGTGGCATTGTCTTCAGAGTTAGAAGAAAAAGTATTGGCTAAAGTAAAAGAAATGACCGGCAGCGAGAAAGTTACTGTCGAAAATATAATTGATGAGTCGATCATTGGTGGGTTTATCCTTCGTGTGGGCGATCTTCAATACAACGCGAGTATCGCAAACAAATTAAATAGATTAAAAAGAGAGTTTACATTAAATTAAGGCTCGAGAAAATTTCTCAGGCTAAAATCTAAATAAGATGGCAGAAGTAAAACCAGCTGAAGTTTCAGCAATTTTAAAGGAACAACTTTCAGGTTTTGAAGCATCAGCTTCACTTGACGAAGTAGGAACTGTTTTAACCGTAGGTGATGGTATTGCACGTGTATATGGGCTTGCTAACGCACAATATGGTGAATTGGTAGAGTTTGAAGACGGTCTGGAAGGAATCGTTTTGAACCTTGAAGAAGATAACGTTGGTGTTGTATTATTAGGACCTTCAAAAGAAATTAGCGAAGGATCTACTGTAAAACGTACACAACGTATTGCATCTATTAACGTAGGTGAAGGGATTGTTGGGCGTGTAGTTAATACATTAGGACAACCTATCGACGGAAAAGGACCAATTGAAGGTGAAACCTACGAGATGCCACTAGAGCGTAAAGCGCCAGGTGTTATTTATCGTGAGCCGGTAACTGAGCCATTACAAACTGGTATTAAATCTATTGATGCGATGATCCCGGTAGGCCGTGGACAGCGTGAATTGGTTATTGGTGACCGTCAAACAGGTAAATCTACTGTTACGATCGATACCATCTTAAACCAAAAAGAATTTTATGATGCTGGTGAGCCGGTTTACTGTATCTATGTTGCCATAGGACAGAAAGCGTCTACCGTAGCAAACATTGCACAAGTATTAGAAGATGCAGGCGCATTAGCGTATACAACTATTGTAGCTGCAAACGCATCAGATCCTGCACCTATGCAGGTGTATGCTCCTTTTGCAGGGGCTGCGATTGGTGAGTACTTCCGTGATACGGGACGTCCTGCCTTGATTGTTTTTGATGATTTATCAAAACAAGCTGTTGCATACCGTGAGGTATCCTTATTACTTCGTCGTCCACCGGGACGTGAAGCATATCCTGGGGATGTTTTCTTCTTGCACTCAAGATTATTGGAGCGTGCGTCAAAAGTGATCAATGACGATAAAATTGCGAGCGAAATGAACGACCTTCCTGATGTTTTAAAACCAATGGTAAAAGGTGGTGGATCATTAACTGCATTACCAATTATTGAAACACAAGCGGGAGATGTTTCTGCATATATCCCTACCAACGTAATTTCGATTACCGATGGTCAGATTTTCTTAGATGGTGATTTATTTAACTCGGGTGTACGTCCTGCGATTAACGTAGGTATTTCAGTATCACGTGTGGGTGGTAACGCCCAAATTAAATCGATGAAGAAAGTATCAGGTACATTAAAATTGGATCAAGCAGCTTTCCGTGAATTGGAAGCGTTTGCTAAGTTCGGTTCAGACCTTGATGCGGCTACTAAGAATGTTATTGAAAAAGGAAAACGTAACGTAGAGATCTTAAAACAACCAGAAAATACACCATTTACAGTTGAAGATCAAATTGCAATTATTTATGCAGGTTCTAAAAACTTGTTGCGTGATGTTCCTGTAGAAAAAGTAAAAGAATTTGAAAGAGACTATCTTGAATTGCTTAATGCAAAGCATAGAGATGCGTTAGATACGTTAAAATCAGGTAAGTTAACTGATGAAGTTACCGATACCTTAACGGCTGTAGCAAAAGATCTTTCAGCTAAATATAAAAAGTAGTTAGATTTTAGTATTGAGTATTGAGATCAGATTTCTCAATACTCAATACTCAATACTCAATTCTATAAAAGAATGGCTAATTTAAAGGAAATACGAAATAGAATCAGCTCTGTTGGGTCAACCATGCAGATTACCAGTGCCATGAAAATGGTATCGGCTGCTAAGTTGAAAAAAGCACAGGATGCCATCACAGCGATGCGTCCATATGCTGATAAACTAAGTGAGTTACTTCAAAATTTAAGTGCCACATTGGATGCCGATAGCGGAAGCAAGTTTTCAGATCAGCGTGAGGTAAACAAGGTGTTATTGGTAGCGATTACTTCTAACCGTGGTTTAGCAGGTGCTTTTAATAGTAACATTGTTAAAGGATCAAAGCGTTTTGCTTCAGAAAAATTTGCTGGAAAGCAGATAGATTATGTAACAATCGGGAAAAAAGGAAACGATGTTTTAAAGAAGACTGAGACCATTATCAATACCAATAATGACATTTATGATGATCTTACGTTTGATAATGTTTCAGAAATTGCTGAACTATTGATGCAAAAATTTGCTGATGGCGACTATGACAAAATCGTATTGGTTTACAACAAATTTAAAAATGCAGGAACACAGCTAGTGATGAATGAGCAATTTTTGCCTATTCTTCCTCCTGAAGTAGATGAAGCCGAAGCACAAAAAGCCACACCAAACTATATTTTTGAGCCTAATAAAGAAGATATTGTTTCCGAATTAATTCCGAAGAGTTTAAAAACACAATTGTTTAAGGCGATTAGAGATAGTGTTGCTAGTGAGCACGGTGCCCGTATGACGGCGATGCATAAGGCAACAGACAACGCGAAAGACCTTCGTGACGATCTTAAATTGCAATACAACAAAGCGCGACAAGCTTCGATTACCAACGAAATTTTAGAGATTGTTGGTGGTGCTGAGGCCTTAGCAGGATAAAAAATATAATACCTACTTAGTGCAGAAAAGTCTTCCGTTTATTTCGGAAGGCTTTTTTTGTTAGGATCATTTCCTAGTATTGGAATACTATTTGATAGTTTTGAGAGAACAACTAAACCAAAATATATGAAATCTCAAAAACTATTTTTTAGCATTCTATTTTTAATTGCTTTTAGTTCAGCCTATTCTCAGTATGAAAAAGGGGATATATCGCTTTCCATACAAGGAGCTCCATTTACCACAGGATACGGTATTGACGATTTTGGCTTTATAGGTTTAGCAACTTCTGAATTTTTTATAACCCCAAAACTATCTGCAGGGGTTAGCTTTTTTACGACTAACAATACTGCTTTTAAAAATAATAGCGGAACTACTATACATTCTTACGGGGTAATTCCTTCGCTGCAATACTATGCTCTTAATAAAAATAAGTTTAATGTGTTTGCACAAATTGGCTATGGTTATGGTTTTGAAGATTTAACCCGTGGCTATATTGAAAACAGTGCGTTGACGGTTTTTAATGTTGGTGTTGGCGGAAACTATAATTTTTCTGAACACTGGCATGTAAAACTTACCATCCCGTATTTTAAAGCACAAAATGTAACAATAGATGCAAAAGCTGCAGATGGGGCTACAGCGTTTATTGGGATAGGGTATAAACTATAATTTTCCTATCTTCACATTAAAAATAGGCGTATGCATTCCTTTAAAAATATAATGGCTCTTTGCACTGTTTCCATGGTACTATTTAGCTTTTCAAACTGTGGTAGCAGTCAGGCAACTTCTTATAAGCTCACACAAAACCCACCGTTTACTATTGCCAATGTGTTTTACCAAGATTGGGTAGCGGGCGTTCAAGATGGTGGTTCGGGAACAGATGTTCATATTACGTTTAACAATATTTCTGAAGATGTAAAAATTGATAAAATCTATTTCAGAAATAAAATCAAAAAAGCCAAAAAAGCGGCGCAAGCCCAAAACCAATATATTGGATATTTTAATAACACTACCAATCGCGATATTGTAATGGACAGTGATCCTAAAAAAGAGGCGCAAAACACCCCTCCAGAGGTTTTTCCGTTCACATTAACAGAAAACGAAGCCGTTGTGAGCTACACGCAAAACGGAACGACTAAGTATTACAAAATCAGCAGTATTCGCCAAAAAGAAGCACTTGCGTATCCACAAAGCAAGCCGCAAGAAGATAATTAAGGAATCGCTAATTGTTTGGCTGATAGCGCCGATAATTTCAATACTTTTACGTCTCAAAACAGAATAGATTGAGCGTTTTTAAAAAACTATTTAAACAAACTTTTGTATACGGTCTAGCCACCGTCCTTCCAAGGGCGTTGGCGATTGTTTTGGTGCCGCTGTATGTTTCTGTACTAGGAAAAGAACAATACGGCGTGTACGCGTCTCTAATGGCTTTTTTAATTTTAGGAAACGTCCTGCTTTCCTATGGCATGGAAACCGCTTTTTTTAGGTTTATCAATAAACATGAGGATCAAAAAAAGGTAGTTCAATCCACAGCATTGACTTCGCTTACCATTTCCACCGTTCTGTTTTTGACAATCACCTTGCTTTTTGATGATTCACTGGCAACGTTTCTCGAGTTTAAAGCCGAATATGTTACCTACGGCCTGCTCATTCTGGCGTTAGACGCCTTGGCAGTTTTACCTTTTGTTTGGTATCGCGCGAACGAAAAACCGATGAAATATGCAGTGATCAAAATTTTCAATGTTTGCATTAACTTAGCGCTTAACCTCTTTTTCTTTTTGGTGCTTCCCGGTTGGGCAGAAAATGCTCCAGACTCCTTTTGGAACACTATTTATTCCGAAGAAAATAAAGTGGCGTACGTGTTTATCGCCAATTTAATCGCTAGTGCCATTACACTGATTGTGTTGCTTCCGTTGTATATTAAAATAGGGTTTGGTTTCAGTAAAACCATTTGGAAAGGAATGTTTAAATACGCTTTTCCGGTATTAATTGCGGGGATTGCCTTTTCAATAAACGAAGCATTTGATAAAATTTTACTGAAATATCTATTACCCGAAAACATCGCAGAAGCCGAAGTGGGTGTGTATGCCGCGTGTTATAAATTAGGTGTTTTTATGACGCTTTTTGCCACTGCTTTCCGCTTGGGAATTGAGCCGTTTTTCTTCAATCATGCTCAAAGTAAAAACGCCAAACAGACGTATGCGACTATTACGAAGTATTTCACCATTTTCGGAAGCATTATTCTACTGTTTGTAATTGTATATATCGATATTTTTAAACGCATTTTAATCCCAAAAGCCGAATATTGGGAAGCACTTTCTGTCGTGCCTCTTATTTTGTTAGCCAATTTGTTTCTTGGTATTTATCATAACCTTTCGGTTTGGTACAAAGTGACCGACCGGACCAAATTTGGAGCGTATATTTCAGTATTTGGTGCCATAGTTACCTTAGGATTAAATTTTGCGTTAATCCCATTAATCAGCTATCAAGGTTCTGCAATAGCTACGCTGGCCGCGTATGGAAGTATGATGGTGCTTTCGTACTTTTTCGGACAGCGAAATTACGCCGTACCCTACGATGTAAAGCGAATAGGTGGATATTTGTTGCTAGCAACAGGCTTTTCTGTTCTTTCATTTTACGTATTTGACGGCAATTTAATGATAGGTACTGCCTTATTATTGGTATTTTTGCTCTTGGTTTTCTTTTCTGAAAGAAGAGAAATTAGCAGCATTCTAAAACGATAGTTGCGAAGTATAAAAACTGAATTTATCACAATAGAGTCAACTTATAACTCTTAATTCATAATCGAGAAATGTATCCACTACGAAGAAACCGAAGATTACGAACCACAGAATCCATTAGAAATCTAGTACAGGAAACCACGCTTTCCCCAAACGATTTTCTAGTTCCCCTTTTTGCAGTTGAAGGAAAAGGAGTAAAAGAAGAAATCGCTTCTATGCCCAATTATTATCGCTACAGCCTAGACTTATTGGCCAAAGAAGTTAAAGAACTATGGAGTATGGGGTTGAAGTCGGTTTTACTTTTTGTAAAAGTACCGGAGAATTTAAAAGATAACAGCGGAACAGAAGCATTGAATGCAGAAGGATTAATGCAACGCGCTATTAAAACCGTAAAAGATACGGTACCAGACATGTTGGTGATGACGGATGTGGCTTTAGATCCGTATTCAATTTTTGGACATGACGGTATTGTTTCCGAAGGGAAAATTTTAAATGACGATTCTAGTGCGGTTTTAGCCGAAATGGCGCTATCACATGCCAAAGCTGGAGCCGATTTTGTTGCTCCCAGTGATATGATGGACGGCCGTATTTTTGAAATGCGAACGCTACTGGAAGATGAAGGTTTTTACGATACCGGAATTATGAGCTATAGCGCTAAATATGCCTCTGCTTTTTACGGTCCTTTTCGTGATGCTTTAGGTTCTGCACCGGTTGATGAAAAAAACGTGCCGAAAAACAAGAGTAGCTATCAAATGGATTATGCCAACCGCGAAGAAGCCATTAAAGAAACTTTGATGGATATTGAAGAAGGCGCCGACATTGTGATGGTAAAACCAGGATTGTGTTACTTAGATATTGTTAGAGATATTCGTAATACCGTAAACGTTCCTGTTGCTGTGTACCAAGTAAGCGGCGAATATGCAATGATAAAAGCCGCCGCCGAAAAAGGCTGGCTAAACCATGACGCTGTGGTGTTGGAACAGATTACTGCTATAAAAAGAGCTGGCGCAAGTATTATTGCCAGTTATTTTGCCAAAGATGTGGTGAAGTTATTATCCTAAGAACCAGTAAATTTTAATACAATTTTAGAACAACGAATTCAATTTCTGTATACATTTGCAGTGTGAAACCATGTAAAGCACATATAAGTTATTTCTTTTTACTCGTGAGCCTCTTTTTGGTTTCGGGTCATGCTTTTGCAATATCACAAACCCAACTGCCATCTACTACAAAAAAAGATGCCAGTTATTCTGATGCTTCTTCCAAACAACAATTTTTTGAAGAAGTTTCTGAAGTTACCATTTCATTTCAACAAACAGAAGAACCTACTTATTCGTTTTTTCTGTCTTATCAAACGGTTGAAAATTTTTCAGTAACACAGGAGATTTCTTCAGTTACTATCGCATCACTACCACAACGCGATGTAAGAAAACAACTGGAACAACAGTTGTTCCCTTTCCATTTTTTTTGGTGAACGTTTCATTTTCTGAAACAGTAAACAGCCGGATTATTTATAAATAATCTAGGCAAACGCGTATTTGATAGTATTCAAAATACGTCTTATTTCACCTAAAATAACTTTAAAATTTTATAAAAATGGAAACAAGTTCCACCCTTATCGGGCTCTTCGTATTAGTATTGTTTATGGGGCCTATAATCTATGTAATAATCAAAAGCAGTTCTACAGAAAAAAGATTAAAAAAGAGTTTACAAACCATGTCATCCCAAAATGGGGTATCGATAAATACTTCCGAAGTGATTGGCAACACCCTTATTGGCTTGGACGAGAACGTTCATAAATTGGTGTTTTCCTATAAAAACAAATTGGCTGACGCCTTTAAAACGGTGGATTTAAACACCGTACAGGAGTGTCGGGTTTCTACCTATAAAGAACGGAAACAGCCCGTGAGTCGGGTTGCTTTAGAGCTAAGAAGTTCGGCTTCTACAGATGAAATTATTTTTTACGAAGAAAATGACGATTCGTCGCCTGTTACAGATGTCGAGGTTTGTCTAAACCGTGCCAATTATTGGGAAAAAATGATAAAACAACAAATGTAGTTAGTAGTGATTGATAGTTTTTAGAAAAAGGGGCCGTTTTTTGCCCCTTTTTTTATGGTATTAACATTACCTTGTCATAAAACAACCATTAAATTTTTATTTTAGTCAAAATTTATCTTTAAAGGAATGACACTACTCATACTGTATGCTTTTATATCTATTTTCTTTTCATTTTTATGTTCTATTTTAGAGGCAGCCCTCTTAAGTTTTACGCCTACATTTATAAAAATGAAAAAGAATGATGGGAAACACTATGCTTTAACCTTGGCCAATTATAAGAAAGACATTGATAAACCTCTTATTGCAATTTTAACTCTCAATACCATTGCACATACCGTTGGAGCTATTCTTGTAGGGAACCAAGCTGGTATAATCGCTGTTGAGAGTGGCTACGATATTTCCTTTTTAGGGATCAACTTTGTAGGATTGATATCGGCTATTATGACGTTATTAATCCTGTTGATTTCTGAAATTATACCAAAAACAATTGGAGCTACGTACTGGAAATCTTTAGGTAATTTTACAGCCAAATTTTTAAAGATTATCATATTCCCACTAAAATACACGGGAATTTTATGGCTTTTGATGCTCACCACACGTTTAATTGGTAAATCGGCACATGTAAGTACGATGAGCCGCGAGGAATTTCTCGCTATCACCGATGCTGCGGAAGAAGAAGGTGTGTTTGAAGAAAATGAAACCACCGTGATTAAAAACCTGTTAGTGTTTAAATCGGTGAAGGCGAAAGATGTGATGACTCCTTTTCCGGTGGTAACGTTGGAAAATGAGAACATGTCGTTAAAAAATTTCCACGATCAACATAAAAACCTGCGATTTTCCAGAATTCCGGTCTATCGTGAAAAAACACACAACATTACAGGATTTGTACTTCGGGACGATATTTTGGAGCAAATTGTTGAAGAGCATGGCGACATGCAACTAATGGAACTGAAACGGGACATTTTTGTGATTGATGCCGATAAACCCATCCCAGATTTGTTTGAAACGTTTATTAAGCAACGGGTTCATATTGCTTCGGTAGTAGATGAATTTGGAAACACCATTGGCGTGGTTACGATGGAAGATATTATTGAAACGCTCTTAGGCCTAGAAATTATGGACGAAAGTGATGCCATTGAAGATATGCAAGTACAAGCGCGTAAAAATTGGGAACGGCGTGCTAAACGTATGGGAATCGAGTTAAGCGATATTCCACAAAAAGAAGAAAATGAACAAAGCCAAGATCAAAAAGAAAAATGAAAACGGCCTACTTAAATAGCCCAATAGGTTGGATAGAACTAAAAGGCGATAGTTCGGGATTGGCTTCGGTTATTTTTATTGATGAGGAGGAGATTTCTTCGGAAAAAAATAGGCTTGAACAGCTTCCAGATTCCCTTCAGAAAACCCTCCAACAACTTACCGAATATTTTGAAGGTACTCGGCAAAAGTTTGACCTACCACTACATCCTCAGGGAACTGAATTTCAGCAAAAAGTTTGGAGTCAATTGCAAGAAATACCTTTTGGTAAAACGACGAGTTACCAGAAAATGGCCAATGCCTTAGGCGATCCTAAAGTTATTCGTGCAGCAGCTTCAGCGAATGGTAAAAATCCGATTTCAATTATTATTCCATGCCATCGTGTTATTGGTAGTGACGGATCATTAACAGGCTATGCGGGTGGTCTACACCGTAAAAAATGGCTGTTGCAACACGAAAGTCCGGTTAAACAGGGCGAGTTGTTTTAAAAGGAATCACAACTTAAAAGACTCACGAACTAGAACACATCATTGATTAATTGATTTCATTTCGCGCTGTTTCTAATATAAAAAATAGTACACCCTAAACATTTTCCAACTACTTCCATCTTTTCTTTTATATTTGAGAATATAATCTACTTTCAATGAAAAAATTCCTTGCCTGGTTTCTCGGTATTATTGCTGCAATCGTACTGGTTTTATATTTAACCGATTACAATTATATTTTAAAAGGAATTCGGGTAGTATATCTCACCGGTCATACCACGGCTTTTATTGATGACTTTAAATACTTTGACAGCGAAACCATTCCCGCCAGCACCAACCCACAGCCTTGGCCAAAAGCAGAAGATTATAATACTATACAGCCGACTGAAAGACTGACTCAAACCAATAAAGAATTGGGCACGGTGGCATTTCTTATTATAAAAAATGATAGTTTAGTTTATGAAACCTATGCTGAAGGATATAGCGATGCTTCGCAAACCAATTCGTTTTCCATGGCAAAAAGCGTGGTTTCGGCTTTACTGGGAAAAGCAATTGACGATGGATATATTAAAAGTTTAAACCAACCTGTTGGCGACTTTTATCGTGAATTTAAAGATACGGGCTTAACAGTAGGCGATTTGTCCTCCATGGCTTCGGGATTAAACTGGGACGAGTCTTACAAAAATCCGTTCGGAATTACGGCTCGTGCCTATTATGATGATAACTTGGCGGAAACCATGCTTAATCTAAAAGTGGTGGAAACACCTGGTAAAGAATATAAATACTTGAGTGGAAATACCGAATTGTTGGCGATGGTGATCCAAAAAGCGACCGATAAGCAATTAGCTACCTATTTGCAAGAAAGTTTTTGGCAACCTATGGGAGCTGAGAACCCAGCTTTATGGCAGGTTGACGATGCGGAAAATCGTTTAGTAAAAGCCTATTGCTGTATTGGAAGTAACGCTCGCGATTTTGCCCGTTTTGGAAAGCTGTATAAAGATTTTGGAACGTGGAACGGAACGCAATTGCTGGATTCTACCTTTGTGGCAAAATCCATTCGTCCTCGATTTAAGGAAAGCCCTGAATATGGATACGGGTTTTGGCTTAACAAATACAAGGGGAAAACTGTATTTGCCATGCGTGGTATTTTGGGGCAATATGTAATTGTAATCCCTGAAGATGACGTGATAATTGTACGATTAGGGCATCAGCGCGGTAAAAGAATTGATGATCCTTTCAGCAACGATTTTTATATTTATATTGAAGAGGCTTATGGCATGCTACGGAAGAGTTCGTAATTTTTTGTAGCTTTAATTTCTCCCCTATTGTAAAATTTCAGAAGTATGCTTACACGAATAAACCTAGAACACGTATTGTTTTTGGATATTGAAACGGTGCCTCAATACCGAAATTTTGATGAATTAGACGATACAGCCAAACTACTTTGGGAACAAAAAACACAGTACCAACGTAAAGATGAATTTACGCCTTCAGAATTCTACGATCGAGCCGGTATTTGGGCTGAATTTGGTACAATAGTTTGTATTTCAGTTGGCTATTTTAAAATGAAAGGCGACGTCCGAAACTTTCGGGTCACCAGTTTTCACGGAGATGAAGTACAACTACTTCAAGAGTTTAAAACCTTGTTGGAAACTCATTTTAACAAGCCGCAACACGTATTATGTGCTCACAATGGAAAGGAATTCGATTTTCCATACATCGCCCGACGCATGATTATCCACGGAATAAGCTTGCCCTTTAAGTTAAATCTCTTCGGAAAAAAACCGTGGGAAGTCCCGCATTTAGATACCTTAGAACTGTGGAAATTTGGCGACTATAAAACGTTTACGTCTTTAAAATTAATGGCGCACGTTTTAGGGATTCCTTCTCCTAAAGATGATATTGACGGCAGCGATGTACGCGATGTATATTACGAAGAAAATGACATAGACCGTATTATCATCTATTGTGAAAAAGATACGATTACGGTCGCACAAATATTTTTAAAACTTCGGAACGAAGCCCTTTTAGAAGAAAGTGAAGTGTTGTCGGTTTAGAAGTATTTGTTCTAAAATACAAAAACCCCCACTTCAATTAAGAGTGGGGGTTTTGCATTCTGATATAATCAGAATTAACTAAAACTAATTAAACGTTATTTTTTAACAAATCGTTTTACTAGTTCTTTCTGTCCGTCGTTAATCTTAACAAGATATAGACCGTTAGAAAGTGTACCTACGTTGATGGTTGCAGTTCTGTTTATAGAACCGTTTAATACTTGTTGTCCAAGTACGTTATAAATTGCATACGTAGCTTCTCGGTTATCCAGTAACTGAACATTTAAAATGCTGCTCGCTGGATTAGGATATACATTAATACCAAAAGCTGCTTCATCTGTTCCAAGGTTTTCACCATCAGCGTTTCCGCCTACTGTATAAGCAGTTTGACCGATGTTTACCGTGTAGTCTTCCACTTCACCATAGCTAAACGATTCGCAAGCTCCTTGAGCACTGTTGTACTTCATAGAAACACGCATTCTCGTTGGGCCAGCTGTAGCTGAACTAGGTACAGAGAAACTAGCGTTTAACGTCCCAGCACTACTTGAAGAACCACTAACAACAGCTTCACTGCTTTCAAAGGTTCCGTTTTGGTTATAATCAATCCAGATTTTCCAGTATTCTGTATAACTTGAACTAGCAAAACCAGCACTTATGTTAACTGTGTTTGAACCGTATGGTACATTGGCAGACATACTTGTAAAGTCTGCATAACCACCATTGTTTCCAGTTGCATTGTCTAAGTTGTTCAATCGAACTAAATCAATCCATTCATACGAAGAATTGTTTCCTTGAGAGTCACAATACGTCACATTTGATGGCGAGCTAGTTGTTACATTTACAGTATTAGAAGCTCCTGAAACATTTCCAGCCGCATCTTTAGCTTTTACACTAAACGTATAGCTAGTATTAGCAACTAATCCAGTAATTTGAGCCGATGTATTTACCGTAGTTCCTAATGAAGAACCACTTTGAAATATTTCATATTCAGTAACGCCAACATTATCTGTAGCTGCATTCCAAGAAAGGTCTGCTGTTGTTTCAGTAATAGTAGAAGCTGTTAAACCTGTTGGAGCACTTGGTGCTTCCGTATCGGCACCACTTCCACCGCCTTCAACACAAAATTGTGTAGCTTCCGAGCTATTAAAATCACCTCCAGAAACAATGTTTCCAGCGTCAGTTGACAAGGTGTACGAACCACTACCATAAGTACAGCAAATACCGTCTCCATAAACATCGGTAATGGTAAAGGTGTAATCGTCTACAGCAAGGTCTGAAAAAGTAACATTTACTGTAGAACCATCAGCATTTGAAGTTGAATAGCTTTGAGAATCTATAGTAGCTCCTGAACCATCTTTCAACGTCCAAGCTGTTTCTTCTGGATAGTTATCAAATGTAATTGATAAATTTACATCACCTGTTACACATTGGTCTGGTGGTGGAGGGTTTCCGCCATCATAAGCAGCGCCAACTCCTACCGCATACCACGCATTGGTAACGGCAATTTCTTCAGCACTTCCAGCTCCATACAAATCGATAGCTGATTGAATAGCACCTGCTCTTGCGTCACTATATTGTGAATTTGAATTTAAGTAAACAGATAAATTTCTGTAAGCAATAGAGGCTGCTTTGTCCATTCCAATCGATGAAACACTATAGCTATCTCCGTTGTCATTGGTTCCGTTACCTCCAGTACTTAGTAAGTAAAACCAAAAGTTCTGAACTCCAGAGTTCGTGTGTACTCCACCGTTATCGGAAGATCCTCCGTTCCAATACGTACCTTTATAGGTATCGGGATTGTTATACGCATTTGGGTTGCTCATAGAACGTAATGCTCCACCGCTTCCACCAGCACCAATGGCATCACCCATTAGCCAATCGTTATTTCCTTGGGCAAAATTTTCGATAGATTCACCAAAAACATCAGAGAATGATTCGTTCAATGCTCCAGATTCGTAGCTATATACCAAGTTAGCAGTAAACTGAGTAACTCCGTGAGAGATTTCGTGACCTACAATATCCAAAGATACCAAAGGTCCATAATTAACACCATCACCATCACCATACGTCATACGAGTACCATCCCAAAAGGCATTTACGTAGTTAGTATCATAACTAACATACGATTTAATTATCCCACCAGAACCGTTAAACGAATTCCTGTTATGGCTCTGTAAAAAATATTTGTGAGTCTGTTCAGCTCCAAAATGTGCTTGAACACCCGTTGCATTACCGCTAAAAGTAGTGCTGTTACTGGTAATTTCAGTTGCATTGTTATAGCTGGTACCGTTGTTACAGTCAAAAGTTTGTATTCCATTACCATCTGCAGTTTGGCGTAGGCGATATAAACCACCGTTGCTATCTGCCGTAAAGGAAACAGTCCCGTTATACAGGCTAGTTCCTGAAGCAGGTGTATTAGCGTGGTAAATACGTTTGTTTTCCATTATAAAAGCACCTGTTTGTGCATCAATGTAAACATCGGCACGGTATAATGGGGCTGTAGCATAAATGTCAAACTTATAAGCCAATCTATTGGTACTTGAAATATTATCAATAGCTGGAAAAACAACTAATTCGCCAGTAGGCTTTTTATAGTTGTCTACCAAGTTGGCTTCTTGCTTGTTTTCCCATAAATAACTGTCGGCACCAACGTAAGCTATTGCTCTGTTTAATGCTTGAGAGTTATTAAGTTTTGGGGATACGGAAACATCTTTAATTCGGAAGATATTATTGCTCATCGCCATGATAGAACCATCTTTAGCGTGAATCTTACTCGAACTGAATGCTACTTTTACGTTGTTGTAGTACTGCTGATATTCGCGATGAATAAAGCCCAGTTTATCTACTTTTTCTGAAATTTTTGAAAGGGAATTGCCTTCCGGTAGTTGTAGTTGTTGCGAAAGCACTTGCTGCGAATTGCCAAGCGCTTTGCTTTCGGTTTGGTTAAAAACTTTCAGCTTTTTAATTGGTTTTTTAGGACTTTCCTGTGCAAAACCAACAAACGAAGCTAATAATAATGACCCTGCAATAGCAATGTCTTTATAATTGTTTCTCATAATTAGTGAATATTTAAAGTTAATAATTAGGTTTATTTTTAAAAATATTTGTGGGGATAAAGTATTGTGGGGCAATACTTTTTAATGTGTTTTTTCGTAAAGAGTTTTAGACTTTGACCAAAAGGAATGGTACAAAAATTTTATAGGCGGTAAAGAATATTGAAATTGAAGTGTAGAAAAAGAAAGGGGATAAAAGAAAGCGTGTGTGTTGTCTATTGTTTTTAAAATTAATTTAGCATACAATCGAGGCGGTTGCTTTACAGAGCGCTTCTCATCTTTAACAGAATTAAAGAGTTTTGTGATTTTATAAAAATTGTATTTTTTTGTCATAACTGGGGATAAAAATGACTTTTTGTTCAAAATCTGACACGAATTAACCCAAAATATTAATAAAAACAAAATTTAATCGACGAACTACATGCTTATAAATGTTAAATTTTGTAGGTGAAATCTGTAAAGCCTATTGTTTATGTAGGATAAGCATAAAATAGAAATAAAGTTAAAATTGGTACATTTGAAACAATGAAAAACAAATTACTCCTTTCGGTTTCTAATCTTTCTATTTCCTTCGGAAAAAAGAAAAATTTAGTTGAGGTTATCCATGATATTTCGTTTTCAATTGCTGAAAATGAAATACTTGGTATGGTGGGAGAGTCTGGTTCTGGAAAATCGGTTACGGCCATGTCGATGATGGGATTATTGTCTGAAAAGAACACCCATATAAAGGGGGAAGTGAATTTTCAGGAAAAAGACCTTTTACAACTGGACTCCAAAAAACTTCGAAACATCCGCGGAAAAGAAATCGCCATGATTTTTCAAGAACCCATGAGCGCTTTAAATCCTTCATTAACATGCGGATACCAAGTTTCAGAAATTTTACAACATCACTTAGACTATTCTGCTTCCAAAGCTAAAAAAGAAACGCTACAACTGTTTAAAAAAGTAAAGCTTCCAAGACCCAAGGAATTATACAAAAGCTACCCGCACCAAATTAGTGGTGGACAGATGCAACGCGTTATGATTGCTATGGCAATTGCTTGTAAACCTAAATTGCTCATTGCAGATGAGCCTACGACGGCACTGGATGTTACCGTTCAGAAAGAAATTTTATTCTTATTGAAAGAGTTGCAGCAAGAAACAGGAATGAGCCTCCTCTTTATATCTCATGATTTAGCGTTAGTCTCTGAAATTGTAGATCGTGTGGTGGTTATGTATAAAGGTGACATTGTTGAAACAGGAACCGTAACCGAAATATTTAAAACTCCAAAAGACCAATACACAAAAGCGTTGTTGGCATCGCGACCAACTTTGGAAAAACGATTAGAAAAACTGCCTACTATCGCTTCCATCGCCGATAAAAGTTTTAAACCAATTGTAGAAGCTTCGCAAACGCGTGCCAAACGACATAAAAAAATCTATACCCAAACGCCTTTATTGGAGGTTAAAAACCTGGAAAAAGAATATTATACCAATGCCGGATTCTTTAAGCCCAAAAAAACCATAAAAGCAGTCAATGGCGTGAGTTTTTCCGTATTTGAAGGAGAAACGATGGGGCTGGTAGGCGAATCTGGTTGCGGGAAATCTACCTTGGGTAAAACCATTTTACAACTTGAAAAAGCAACAAAAGGGCACATTTTATATCGCGGAAAAGAATTAACTCAATTAAGTGCTTCTGAAATACGAAAACTCCGTAAAGAAATACAACTTATCTTTCAAGATCCGTACTCGTCTTTAAACCCGCGTATTTTAATTGGGGAAGCATTAATTGAACCCATGACCGTCCACGGAATTGGCGCTTCAAAAAAAATACGTGAACAAAAAGCAAAACAGTTGCTTTCTAGAGTTGGATTAGATGAGTCCTATTTTTATAGATATCCGCACGAGCTTTCCGGTGGTCAGCGACAGCGCGTTGGAATTGCTAGAACGATCGCTTTAGAGCCTAAACTGGTCATTTGCGATGAGTCGGTTTCCGCATTAGATATTTCGGTACAAGCGCAAGTTTTAAATTTACTGAATGAATTAAAAGATGATTTCGGGTTTACCTACCTTTTTATCTCTCACGATTTAGCAGTTGTAAAATATATGGCCGATCAATTATTGGTGATGAATAATGGTAAAATTGAAGAACTAGGTGATGCAGATGAAATCTACGAAAACCCTTCAAAAGAATATACGAAAAAGCTTATTGATGCGATTCCGAAGGGAATTTAGGCTTCGGGCTTCGATACAATCCCGATTCCATCGGGATCACTCAGCCATCTCAAACTTGATCTATAATTAAAATACTTTAAAAACGAAATAAGGATAAATCGCTGAGGTAGTTGAGTATTTTTTAAACATTGCTTTGCAATGATTTAAAAAATGTATCGAAACCACCGACCGTAAAATTTTGAGCATGAAAAAACCCGTTCTAACCTCACAAAGAACGGGCTTATTATATGAATCATTGCAGATTCGGGGAATAATCAGCAGCTTGATGCCGCTAATTGGTAATTAACTAATAATAATTTTACGCAAGCAAAAAAACTTTCTTTGCAACGTACAGTACATTTTTAAGTAATTGAAATGTGTCTTTCAGAGAGTTAATTGTGTTTTTCATAAGTAAGCTTTTAAATTAGTTAGTTAGATTCGGGACTGCTAATATGAAAAATATATTAGAATTAAATCGACTAATAACCTATTAATTCGATTAAAAGCTTAAAATTTTAACATTTAAACCCGATAAGTAGGAAATATCTTATTTTTAACACAAAAAAAGACCGATGTACAATATCGGTCAATCCTTTAAAAAAGTAGTTTATTTATAATTTCATCTCTGGAATTTCTCCAGTTACTACCAAATCTCCTTCTGTTGCTTTCTTAATTTCATCGACACTTACCCCTGGAGCTCGTTCCAATAAATGAAAGGCATTGTCTTTTATTTTTAAAACAGCGAGGTTGGTGACTATTTTCCGAACACATTCCACACCAGTTAACGGTAAGGTACATTCTTTTAATAATTTAGAAGCACCCGCTCTATTGGTATGCATCATGGCTACAATAATATTTTCTGCCGAAGCAACCAAATCCATAGCGCCGCCCATTCCTTTTACCATTTTTCCGGGTATTTTCCAATTGGCGATGTTACCGTTTTGCGCCACCTCCATCGAACCCAAAATAGTTAAATCTACGTGCTGACCACGGATCATGGAAAAACTCATTGCCGAGTCAAAAAACGAAGCGCCAGGCAAAGCAGTAATCGTTTGTTTACCGGCATTAATTAAATCTGGGTCTTCTTCTCCTTCAAAGGGGAACGGTCCCATTCCTAAAATTCCATTTTCACTTTGAAACTCAACATCGATATCGTCTCGTACAAAATTGGCCACCAAGGTTGGAATACCAATGCCTAGGTTGACGTAGTATCCGTCTTTAACTTCTTTTGCAATGCGTTGTGCTATTTGTTCTTTGCTTAATGACATTAGTTCTTAGGTCTTACGGTTCGTTGTTCAATTCTTTTTTCATAGGCGGTACCTTGGAAAATACGTTGTACAAATATCCCTGGAATATGTATTTCATTAGGGTTCAATTCTCCAGCGGGCACTAATTCTTCAACTTCGGCTACCGTTATTGTAGCAGCTCCAGACATATTTGCGTTAAAATTTCGTGCGGTTCCCTTAAAAATAAGATTACCGGCTTCATCGCCTTTCCAAGCTTTTATAAAAGCAAAATCGGCTTTAAAAGCACGCTCCATCACATACATTTTACCATCAAAGTCGCGTGTTTCTTTTCCTTCGGCTACTTCGGTTCCATATCCAGCGGGTGTAAAAAATGCTGGAATTCCACTTTGAGCAGCTTGGCAGCGTTGCGCCAATGTCCCTTGCGGAATTAACTCTACTTCCATTTCGCCACTTAACATTTGGCGTTCAAATTCTTTGTTTTCACCCACATACGATGAAATCATCTTCTTTATTTGGTGCTTTCTAAGCAATAACCCCAAACCAAAATCATCTACTCCTGCATTGTTAGATATACAGGTTACATCTTGAATGTTTAATCGGACTAATTCTTTAATGGCATTTTCGGGAATTCCGCTTAATCCAAAGCCTCCGAGCATTAAAGTCATACTGTCTTTTATGCCTTTACAGGCTTCTTCAACATTTGAAACCGTTTTATTGATCATTATTTTTATTTTTCAGAAAATTACAAAATTTGCTTCAGAAATGCTTCGGAAGGGAGTGGCATTTTTTAGAAATACAATAAAAAAACCGTTTCAAAATCTGAAACGGTTTTAATTTCTTTAGAAATTTCAGTTAAAAATCAAACTCATCTGGAACTTCATCTACGTTTTGATTATCTTCTTTCCATTTAGCGCAATCTGTTTCGATAGTGACACCAGAAGGGCGTTTAAAGTCTTCATCAGAAACATTTAACTCTTCATCGGCAAGACATTTTTTCATATAAATAGCCCAAATAGGCAATGCCATTGTTGCGCCTTGTCCATAGGTAACGCTCCCAAAATGTGTGGCTCTGTCCTCTCCGCCAACCCAAACTCCTGTTACTAAATTGGGCACAATACCCATAAACCAACCGTCACTGTTGTTTTGAGTAGTTCCTGTTTTTCCTGCAATGGGGTTTTTAAAATCATAGGGATAGCCGGTAATAACATCTTTATAGATATGACCACTACGCCATGTGCCGCGCAACCTACTACCCGAACCAGATTGTACCACACCTTGCATAAGGCTTACGGTTACATAGGCTGTTTCGTCACTGATAACGTCTTTGGTTTCAGGTACATTTTGGTATAAAACGGTGCCATTTTTATCTTCAATACGTTGAATAAGCGTTGGTTTTACATAGACACCTTCATTTGCAAAAACACTATAGGCACCTACCATTTCGTATAAAGAAACATCTGGTGTACCCAATGCAATGGAAGGAACTGCAGGCATATCTTTGGTGTCCACGCCCATTTTTGAAATCAGTTCGATCACTGGTTTGGGGCCTACTCGATCTATTAAGCGGGCCGTTACCGTGTTAATAGAACGTGCCAAGGCTTCTTTTAAGGTGACCATCTCGCCGTACTCTCCTCCGGAGTTTCTAGGTGTCCAAGGTTTTAAAAGACCGTATTTTCCAGCTGCAATTGTATATTGTGTGTTTGGTAAGGTATCGCAGGGTGACATGTGCATTTGGTCAATAGCGGTGGCATACACAAATGGTTTAAAGGTAGAACCAACTTGGCGATGTCCTGTTTTAACCATATCGTATTTGAAATTTTTGTAATTAATGCCTCCAACCCAAGCCTTCACTTCTCCTGTTTGTGGAGTCATAGACATTAAAGAAGCGCGTAAAAACTTTTTATAATACCGTATGGAATCCATAGGGGTCATAGTAGTATCGATGGCATTATTCTTTGCTGTCCAAGAAAAGATACGCATCGGCACTTTCTTCTTAAAGCTGGCGATAATTTCTTCTTTGTCTTTGCCTTGCTTTTCCATTTCGCGCCAACGGTCACTGCGTCGCATTGCAGAGCGAAGAATTTGTTCTGTTTCTTCTTTAGTTATATCCCGGAAAGGAGCTGTTTTGTTTTTTTCGTTTTGACTGTCAAATTCCTTCTGAAGGTTTTTCATATGCATATCGACTGCCTCTTCCGCATATTCCTGCATTTTAGAATCGATAGTCGTGTACACTTTTAAGCCGTCACTATAAATATTGTAAAGGGAACCATCGGTTTTTGGATTTTCCTTAATCCAATCGGACATAAAAGCGCGGGCATATTCCCTGAA
>Ga0209309_10001766_pt1 | contig 20836 bp, 43 predicted proteins | sample COGITO_mtgs_1204_2_FD_184807 | JGI IMG/M metagenome (GOLD analysis project Ga0209309, IMG submission 184807) | Pelagic marine microbial communities from North Sea - COGITO_mtgs_120412 (SPAdes) (version 2) | ecosystem: Environmental > Aquatic > Marine > Epipelagic ... | reverse complement strand
AGGTCTCGACCTCGGGTGACTGATCCGTCATTTTCGAGTGCCGGACAATCGTTTGAGGTAAATAGTTACTACGAAGATATGGCAGTCAAGAGATATAATTATTCGCCCATACTGGACGAAGGAAAAGTACGGTTAATCTTTCTTAAGAGTGTCCTTGAAAACCCTACTAATAAAACCTTGGTGCGCAAAGGTCGTTATCTTTGGTGTTCTAACTTGCAGTATGAAGGGGTGAATTCTAACGGGCTTCGAGAATTTTCTTTTACCCTGGACACTGGTAGCAAGAGGTTTGTAGTCACAGAAAATAATGCCCTGTGTTTGCCTTCGGGATGTTATGTAAACAATAATAAATTTTTTCGTCCCAAGAATAAGACTTTCTTGCCTTTTGGGTCTGTCTTTAATTATCGATCATGTTTAGAGATGTTTGCCCGGAGAAGACAGTGCAGTATTGAGGAGATGTCAGATCTTGTAAGGAAAGATAGTCCATATCGCCCAGGAACCCTTGTCATTCCTAGGTTGGGATATTTCTACCCGGTAGTGGAACTTAGGGAAAATCATCCAGGGTCCCGCCACAATGCTCACCCGTGTGGACTTGTCCTGGGTCCGGCGCTAGATAATAATAGTGATGGTGGTCGAGAGTTTTACCGAGTAAGGTTTGGAGAAACTACTTATGAAAGAGTCCACCCAGTTCAAATGGAGGTTGTAAATGAAGTTTAGATTGTACACTAAGGCTAACTGCCCCTATTGCCAAATGGCTATGCAGTTACTTTCTGAAAATAAAAAAGAGTTTGAATGCTATGCACTCGACAGTAAACCTAAGTTGTTAACTGAGATCCAGGACACCTATAGGTGGAACACCGTCCCGGTTGTCGTCGAAATCACGGCAGGTCAAGAGAAGTTTATTGGAGGGTATACTGATCTTAAGGATTACCTTTCTAACGGCAAGCACTTACTAAAAGGATAAAATATTATATGATTTGGACATCACAGGTATCACCCCTAATTAAAGAGGTCGAGTTACGTAAGCCGCCTATCATTGTCAGTGTAAATAAATTCACTGAAGATTCGGCTAAAAAGTTTCACCAAGAAATGGCGGCTGCTCACAACAGCGGACAAAAAGTAATTCCAATTGTAATCGATTCTTACGGGGGCCAAGTCTATTCCTTGATGTCGATGATCGCTGCGATTGAATCATCAGAACTTCCTATCGCAACGATTGTGCAAGGGAAGGCGATGTCTTGCGGTGCTGTGTTACTGTCTTTTGGTGAACAGGGAATGAGGTTTGCCGACCCTAACGCTACAGTGATGATCCACGACGTGAGTAGCGGAGGACAAGGGAAGATTGAGGAACTTAAGGCTGATGTAAAAGAAGCCGAGCGTCTTGACGAAAAGATTTTTACGATGATGGCTCGCAACTGTGGCAAGAAAGATGACTTCTTTAAGAAAAAAGTCTTTAACAAAAAACATGCTGATTGGTTTATGGATGCCCAAGAAGCTAAGCGCCATGGTCTTGTCAACCACCTACGGCTACCCAAATTTCGTATAAAGATCGATGCTGATATAGATTTTGAATAATGTTAGAGTTTGTACTAGTATCATTTTTGGCCTACGAGTTTCCTAGTCACTTTAACTCAGGACAGGAGCTTAACGCAGCAGTCATTATTGATAAATCTCTGACACTAAAAGAAGATCCATATTTTATGGTTGCGGTTGCCTGGGTAGAGTCTCGGTTGGTCACTGGGCGAGTCTCTTCGACCGGAGACTACGGATTATTCCAAATCAACTATAATTTTTGGGGTAAAAAGTGGGGATATAAAAGCCGCCAAAAGTTTCTAGTGGATATGTCTAGCGCCGACCATGCAACTGTTGCGGCGACTGTTGTCCTGAAGGAAATGCGACAATATAAATCTTGTGCCGGGTTGCACTTGCCGGCGTGCTATAATGGGGGACCATCCTGGCAGAAGTCTAAAAATAAGGAAAAAATAATGGCTTATGCTCTAAAGGTTCACAGGATGAAAGAGATGTTCCGTCGTAAATTCCCTGGCTGGTCCAAAAGATGACAAAGTTTTACGGAGTACGTCTTGACACAGTTCTAAATGCCATAGATGAACTCCAGGGCGATTTAGATTATCTCTGTTCCTTGGTGGAGAGTCCTGACCCTGAATTTAAGATTGCTGATGCTGTGGTCTATGCACAAACTGTCACAGCCATATCAAGTCACCTTAACTTTATGATTGAAGATATTTCAGAAAACGCCTTAAGTGATGATGAAGTGCATGTTAAAGTATCTGAGGAAGAGTTGTTGATGATGAACAATTATATGGAGGCTACAGAGGATGCCGTAGCCATTTTGGAGGTCTTATGCGGGATTTCACTACAAAACAACTAATGTATGTTAGTTTTTATTATTTCTCTATCCTGTTTTTGGTTGCTTGTTCGCTTTATGATTTAGTGCAAGGAACAATCACGGGGTTTACTTTTGGATATGTGTTTGCTTTGTTTTATATGATTGCCCGAACACGGCAAGTTTTACGGTTGATGGAGGACCTAGATGATCAAGAACCAGAAGATTGATGTAGGGGATGTTACTTACTCTCCCCTCTCGCAAGTATTGCGTTTTACTGTCGCAGCCAACAGCGAAGCGATCAAAACTATGGAAGATATTGTCGGCAGAACAGATATGTCCATGGAAGAGGTTGCCAAGGAGATGGGGCGAGTGCTGGAGCAGGCTATCTATACGGGTTACACTCGGGGCGGTATACGCCGAAGGTTTGATTAGTGCTGTATAAGGTCTATACGTTAGCAATAGTAGTAGCCTACTATCCCATCTATCTTTCTATCCTTGCGGTAGATAAAATTAAGCAAAGACTAGAATAAACGAATACCTAGCAGCGTCTTTGGGACAAGGAGAAGCTGCTAATGACTTTCAAAGAACGAGAATTTGCTAAAGAATTAGAAGAATATGGATTGGGACTCCTAGACGATCCCAAGCACAATAAAACAGGTGCTATTCATATGTTTGGTAAGATTAGGGATTTAGCACTTGATAAAAGACATTTACATGCGGATGCTATCGTGCGTTTGTGTGCTGAGGGTGCTTGGATGTGCGAGCGTATGTTGCGTAAAATAAAAGAATATAACCCTGCATACGAGGACTTTACTTCATTCAAAGGACAAGCCGCCAAGAGAATGCACCTTCGTTCACCTAACAGGACTATATGTCAAGTCGTATCTTTCATAGCCATTAAGTATTCTGAGCCTGGTGCCGATCTGTATAATCTTTGTGCCCAAACTATTTATATTACCAAGTCTTACCACACAGAGTTGTCTTCACATAATACAAATTATGATGGTCGTAACTCGGCTAACTCCGCATGGCAAAAAAAAGACAAAACTTTCGGAAAATAATAAAATGGCATTTAAAGAAAAACTTGACATAACCTGAAACTCATATAAGATATAACATGCTAAAAGATATTACAACATATGCTTTAGTTAGTGTTTTTAGCGTTGCTTGTTTAGGTATGCTCGCTATTGTTATGCTACGAGAAACAATTAAAGGACCTGATCTTGGACCACCTAACGAGTAACAACTGGGTATCGCTTGGCGGCGAACCTATCACCGATATTCGCCAGCGTATTCAAAAACGTTTTGATGACGATCGTTTCACATTTCATGTAGGAACTGATAGCAAACAATACAAAGAGTACACGAATATGACCACGACGATCTGTTTCCGTGAGGATACGAAGGGGGCACTCGTCGCATATCAACGGAACAAGATAGAAAACTTTAATAATATAACTGAAAGGTTGATCCATGAAACAGTGGTATCCCTGGAGGCAGCAGCCATGGTCCAAGAGATCACGGGCAAGCCCCCAACAATTCACGCAGATGTTAATACCGAAGAAAGTGCCTTAAGTAATCGCTCACTTAGTGCTATAGTAGGTATGGTAAATGGTATGGGGTTCCCAGTCAAGGTTAAGCCAGACGCCTGGGCAGCCGATATCGCAGATATGTTTACGAGGTAAGATTGACTACATCAAAAAAGAAGCGTAGGTGTTTGCTAGCCTGTGCCCGCAAGGGAATGTTATTAACTCAAGTCAATGAACAACTAAAAGTAGAATGCTTGGATTCAGTTCAAGAACAGGAATGGAATCTTTGGCAGAATTATTACGTAGGTATCGTGAACGACGATCCTTATTTTGAACACGAACTGATTGACAACGATCGATCTCTGGCATGGTTTGCAAGCGAGCTTAATCGTCGCAGACTAAAACAAATTACTTCTTGAAAGGAAGAAGATGACACAAGAAGAAAAGTTTACTAAACAAATCGAAACCTTTAAAACGTTCTGTAAGAACAACCGACTGCGCCTAAAGGAGGACGGTGACGGCTTGCCTGTCGCCCGTGCCATTGGCAAGTTCAATGGAGATCAATTTTTCTGTAACTTTAAAGATGGTAGTATTGGAGTTTATGTAACCCGAGAAACTCAAAGGCAATTTACGTATCTTAATAAAAAGTTAGTGAAACTGGGATGCACTCCAAGCCAACTAGGGGACTTTGAAGCCTCTTATGATTTAGAGTGGATGAATATTCCTCCCGTGGCTAAACTACTAAAGATTAAAAAAGGTGCTGCCAAAGTTAAGGACCCAAAATGGCTACGAGCATGAATGAAGATAATACGGAACATACTCAAGATGAGTGGGCAGACAAGTTTGATGATGGAGAGCCCCAATCCACGGCAAGACTGGCATCACAGTTTATGTTTGCTATGGCTTACTACCACAAGCGAATGCGGATTCACATTGGACTTCATCCAATTTTTTTCTTAGCAGGATTTTTATCTTGCTATTTCTTGATTAATTGATATAATAGTTACAACGAAAGGAGCCGCCATGGCTACACGACCCGGAAGACTATTGGATAAAACATTTACCTCGTTCACGGAAGCGAGCGGAAGACTCGAAGATACAATCGGGTGGATCACCGCAGCGGAGGAGTTGGCGAACGAGGTCCAACCCGGATGCAAGGCAGAGGTCACACTCCACCTGTTGGGCAAAGTATTAGAAAAGGCTCGCACCGAGTTGGACCAAGCGTCCGAGGATCTAGCCATTGAGGTCTTTGGAAAATGAGGGACCTAAAAAGATTTGAGGAAGACATTCAGAATATCCTAGATAAGTTTCAGTTTGAGGGCGAAACTCGCCGCAAAATTTTTTCACAACTAATGGAGTATGCCAGCGAACAAGACAAGTTCAACGCTGAACAACAAGCCGGCAACCCAAAGAAAGGCAATCAAAATGAGTAAGCACTATTTGCAAGGCTACATTGGACTAGAGAGCGAAACCTTCGCAGAGCTAGACCAACTTCGTAAGGAACTGGAGGAGAAAACTAATATCCCCTCCATCACTAGAGTTCAAGCATTGGAATACATTGTCAATGAATTCTTTACACAGAAAGGCAGTCAAAATGATTAACACCACTAACGAGTTTAAAGCCACCGTCAAGGAGTTCGTTGATAAACTCACCACCATTGAGAACGAGATGACAATCCTTCGACAAGATCGCACTGAACTTTTCACAGAGATGAAGAGCAAACTGGATCCCCGCTCATTCCGAGCAGCCGTCAAGATCCACAATCTTCAAAAATCTACTCCGGATCAAACTTCTTTGTCAAGAATCTTGGAAGTTTTGGAAACTGCTGAATAGTTATAATACTATGGGGTAAAGCCGACAACACCACTTCAAATTTGCGTAGCCTTCTACAAGGGGGCAGGGAAGTGGCACAACCAAGTTGTCCGGAGCACCACCCAAAGTAAATATTCGCACGCAGAACTGATCATGCCGGATGGAAAGTCTATAAGCATCCAACCGTTTGATAGCCGTGGGGTACGGAAGATCCGCTTTGATCAAGAAGAGAACCGTGAAGACTACGATCTTATTTGCGTACCGGTCAGTGCCCGGCAGGTCAAGACCATCGAAATGTTCTTTAAGAACACCAAAGGTGATGGTTACGACTGGCCGGGCATGATCCTCTCCAAGTTCACACCCTTCTTCATCAAGCGGACAGGGCGCTGGTATTGTTCGGAATGGATTGCATATGCCCTAAGGCTAGCAGGAGCAGTGGACAATCTTTACCACTACCCGGACCTTACGCCTCAAAGACTCTACGAGATATTAAAAAAATATTCCGAATAGAACAAAATTTTTAACGAAGTAAACATATTATTCTATAATAATAAAAATGAAAGGAGTCGTCATGACGGCTAACACAATTAATTATCAACGTATCTTTGAAGAGGAACTGGACACTACGGTGAGAGATTCTCTTGAGATGGGGAACCGCTTCTTTGATCTGACCGATAATCAACGGCGCTTTGTTGAGGGGCTGATTGATATTGGATACCAACAGGCGCTTAGTGATGCCTTGGATCCTGCTGTTCTTGATGATACGGCAGATCTATCACTTGAGATGGCTAGCCAATTGAGCAGTTTCTCAGGGATGTTGCGTGCTTATTTGTTGCAGCACAAAGATGAGGGTGAATGAAGATATTTAATGGCGGTGAACTAATTAAGATAGAGAGCGCCGGGAACCTCACCCTATATGCTCCAGTAAGCATGAGTTCGCCGCCGACAATGAGAGAAATGTCTATAGAGGGACGTACTGGTTCACAAAGTTTTAAATGTATTGAAGGAAAGGCGGGATTGATCGTCTATGTAGCGAAGAATCGATTAGATCAACCATTGGGTTATCGAGTTTTGATTGAAGGTCGTGAATTGTTTTGTAAAGCAACAGTTGCAGACAAATATTTTAAACTTGTGGAAGACCCTGAAGATGAGAGTAGGAGATCTGGTACGTTTTAAAACCACCGAACATGGCGAGACCCAAGTAGGTCTGTTATTAAAGTATGACAAGTTCATGAAAATTGGTGAAGTTATGTGCGGCGAACGTATTTATTATGTCCCCGGACGCTTTTTAGAGACGTACATCAGAGGCAAGAAATGATGAGTGATGACAAGCCCAAGCCACAACGCAAAGACCGCTCAAGGGCTAAGAAAAAGACCCATAAATTAACGCCCCGTCATGTTGATATGATCCGCTCTCAAAAAGGAAAGCAGTCAGTCCGGCAGATTGCTAAGTGGTTTGCTCGGGAGACTCATTATATTTATAAAATATCTCCGTCCATGGTTCACCACATTCTAACTGAGAAGCGTCATGCGCCACCCGAATCCAAGAAGTCAATCTATGACCTGATTCAGGAAGACGTATCGGACGAAGAACTTGCTGCCCTCGATCCCAAAAAGGTGAAGTATGAGTAATGAGAAAAGACTAAGCACTACCCCTTATCCCCTTCAGACTCTTTCTCCGGTCATCAAGCCTGAGAATATTACCCTCTATAAACATCAGCAACAAAATGCAATTAGCCATTATGTAAAGAAAGAATATGACCGCCTTCTTGAGCAGGCAGAAGTGGTCACACGTCAGTTGGCTGATCTTGAGCGGCGAGTAGCAATCACAGAAGTTATTGAGAACGCCCGTTATGGCTTTAAGCCAGTCCATGGACAAATATATAGTTTATATTATAGGGAAGCAAAACGAGGGTATTTCTTATCTATGATGAGTCCTAACGACTGGTCTTTTGGTGTTCCTGCAAGCTGCCATTGGGTGGCCGATGTTAAGAAGCTGGGCGACAACACTTGGGATGTGATTGAGGTACACGAGGATTACGACACAAAACTTCCCACAGCGAATCCCGCATAGCAAGTCTACTTATATTAAGAGGGTTCTATTATGAAAAACAATCTATTATTAATTTTATTTGCCTTTGGCGCTTGCACTGACCCAGTTGCAAAGCCATTGCCCGCAACAATTGACGCTGGTACAGATGTGCGAGATGTTGGAACAGATGCAGGAGCCAGAGATACTGGACCAGTCATTACGCCACCCGACCATTGCGAGCCAGGCTCCCGTGCTCCTGGTTGTCCCTGTGCTTCTACCGAAGAACCCATTGATTGCTATGATGGTTCACGAGAATCTATGGGCGTGGGTATTTGCCATGCAGGTTCCCGCTATTGTATAGAATACACAGAAGGCTCCCAGTATTATGTTTGGAGTCGCTGTGAAGAACAGCAACTGCCCAGGGCAACCGAGCGTTGTAATGGCTTAGACGATAACTGCGACGGACGAGTAGACGAGGGTGTCTTAAGTTCTTGCGGTAATTGTAATCCTCACTGCTACAACACAGGACAGGGACCAAGCACTGGCCAAGCCTTTGACGAGCCCAACGACGACAATGGTTCAGGCGTTGGTCTTGACGAAGACGGCAATCTTATTCTCAATAGGAACGAGGTAAGGTTTGAGTATCTTTGGGTAGCAAATGCTGGCGAAGGCACCATCTCAAAGGTAGACACTCGTGAACTACGAGAGGCAGCCCGCTTTGATTCGGTTGGTCCGAATGATGATAACCTAAACCCAGGTCGTGAGAATTCACCAAGCCGAACAGGCATTGACTTGAACGGCGATATGTTTGTAGCCAACCGAGCCTTTGGTCGTCAACCTTCGGTAACAAAAATATATAATAGAGATTGCGCAGACAGAAATGGAAATGGTCGTGTAGAGACATCACAAGACCTTAACGGAAATAATGTTATTGACCGAGGCAACCCAAATGAGTTTCTTGGTCAGAACGATGAGTGTTATGCTTGGACGGAAGCCGTAGGAAGAAACGGCGGCACAGCCAGAGCATTAGCAATTGATGCGGGCGACGCTCAGAACCCCTACGGAAATGTGTGGGTTGGGATGTACACTCACAGAGAATTTTATGGCATCCAAGGAACTGATGGAACATTGATTCGCAGACCAGGCTTGCAGAATCCTGTGAGCATTGGACACTCGCCTTATGGAGCGGTGGTGGATTCTAACGGCTATGTTTGGTCAGGTACATTGAGTGGCGGCACCATTGCTGGTTTTGATTCCCGAACTGGCAGAGCCTCAGGTGTAATCCGACCCCAAGGAGTTCCAGCCCGTTCTTATGGTTTCACTATGGATGGAGAAAACCGCCTGTGGGTCGGCGCTCAATCTAATGGCGTCAATCGCTATGACCCTTATCGTGATGCTAATGGTAATCCCATTCAGGACCCACTAGCTGGTGGTGGTGCTTGGCGTCATTCATCTTGCGGTGTTAATCGCTGCTATATGCGAGGAGCGGGTGCTGATGCCGAAGGGCGCATCTGGTTTGCGGACAACACAACAGGAATGATTGGATACAGAGTTAACACGATGCAACTCATTGGTCAGTTTAGTATCGGCGGAGGCACAACAGGTGCTGGCGTAGATTTTAATGGCTTCATCTGGGGTGTGGCTTCTGGCGGATACACAGGAAGAATAGACCCAAATAATCCGAACGATGTAAGAAGAGTAACCGTAGGTTCAGGACCTTACACTTATTCAGACTTCACAGGTTTTGGGCTAAGAAACTTTACCGCTCCCCGTGGTGGATATAAAATGATTGTTGAAGGTTGTGAAAAATTAGACACTGATTGGATGACCCTAGACGCTTCTACAACTTTGCCACCAGACACCAGGGTAGAATTCAGAATCAAGGTGGCAGAGACCAGGGATGAACTGGCTGACCCAGCACTCGCTGTCTTTGGTCCGTGGGTAAGTTCGGCTGATGGACAAAACGAATTGCCCGCAGACTTAAATGCCCTACCTCCTCATCGCTTTGCGGAAATAGAAATCTTTTTAGTGTCTACTGACCGAGAAGCCACACCAATTCTACGAGGGGTTGACCTGCGCTTCCAGTGCCAAATAGAAGAATAAAAAACTTGACTTCTCCTTAATCTATAGTATTATATTAATATAGAAATGAGGGAGAGAGATTAATGTTTGAAGTAGGCTCCAAAGTTATGCACCGTTCGCCAGCATTCCTTTATTTAGGTGTTGAAGGCGAAGTTCTTCAATCGCTAGATGAGCGGCACAACTGGGATGATCAGCCTGTGTTCGTTGTTAACTGGGATGATGGTCGTGCTCAGTGGACGAATTGTAAATCATTAGATATGTTAGTAGAGGTGGCATCTTGATTACATCACAAGGTTTCGGTATCGGTGCCCTAGTCAATGTTGATAAGTATTACAACAAAACTTTGGGTATGATTGTTCGTCAAAGCCGTGGGTACAACTGGATTGTCAAGCGTATGACCGACGGTGAAAATGTTCTAGTCCACGAAGATAACATGGAGGTGGTCAGTGAAGCAAGGTGATCTGGTTCGTATGGGAGACCACACGTTTGGACTTGAAGGCCAAACGGGAGTTGTTGTTCTCGCTTGGGGTGTGATGGATGTTGTAGAGGTGCTCTGGGACGATGGGGAAACCAGAGGTCAGAACACTTGTGAACTCGAATTGATCAGCAAAGGCGGCTGCCATGGGCAATGAGTGGCGCAAGAAACTCAAAGTCGGTGATCTCGTAAAGATGAAGACCGGCGGCATGGCTATCCTTACAGAGGTGTTCTTTCGGTTCCCAGAGACTAACCCATCCTATCCTCATATTGAGATGATTTATTGTGACGATAACACACCAGGCAGTTGTAGCGCCTGGCGAGTAGAGGAGTTACTTAATGAAGCCGGGTGATTTGGTGAAACACAAAAGAAATAAAACATTACATCTTGTAACCGAGATAAGAGAAATCAAAGGAAGGGTCGCCTTCTTTCACTTAGAAGGTTTCTCTCCGCAAGAGGTTTTCTATTCAGACGATGTGAAGGTGATTAATGAAGCCCGGTGATCTCGTAAGACAAGCCCCAAACATTTTCGCTGATCGAGGTATTGGCGGCAAGAAGATGCTCCTTGTTCATGTTAATGAGGCAACTAACCCTGCCATTTATACGACCATCCTTGACGGAGAAGAGCGAGAATGGTACAGAGAAGAATTAGAGGTGTTCAGTGAAACCCGGTGACTTAGTAAGAATCTCAGATTGGGATTCGGTTGGGGGCTGGAACCCCATCGGTCTTGTTTTGTCTCATCCCGAAGTAAAGAATCACGGGACAACCTCTGTCCTTATCGATTGGCTAGAATCGCCAGACATTGAATACTACTCAGTCCATCATTTGGAAATCATATCGGGATCCTGATGCCCAATCATAAACCTAGCATAACCCAAAAAGACCTCAAGGAATAATAATATGTTTGAGATTCATGACCGTGAAATAAAAGAGATACTTGATGCCAAGGGAAAAAAGGCAATAAAATTATATTCTGACCTTATGGTCAAGGCCGTCCAAGCAGACTTGGTTAGTTGGAACTGGAACCGCCGCAATGACGATCGTCCTTCTAAAGCCGACGAATCCACCGCAACGTCAATAAACCTCCTCGTGGGGAAACACATTGCTCGTTGCTCTTTCCAGAAGAATAAGAAAGTTGACGACCAAATCATTGTGTTTCTTGAGGCTCAAGAAACATTTCTTGACGCTTTGGGGCAGCAATTACAGCCCGACGCCGGTCTTCGTCCCGGAGACTTAGTTAGACTACGCCCTGACCAAAATAATTACAGGGACTCCCTCAAAGCTGTTCCTGAGTTTAGGATCAGTGCTAATGTGAACGGTTGCTCTACCCCTAGAGATAGAAACCACCCGCCGGAAGAAATAAACTTTAAGACGTTCTTGGAGAAGTATGACGACAGGTTTATTGAGGTAACTTTACTTTATAGCTATTACGCCGTTTATGGCAAGAGCGCACCTGGACAACGATCTAACAGAGACTCGTCTTCACTATTTTATATAGATAGGGAAGATGGAGCCATCTATGAAGACGAGTGGGACTCATATAGCAAATGCCTTGGCAACCTCTCCGAGGATACGGTATCGAGGTCAGTTTTTAAGGACTCGCCAATAACAACTCTCCATCAAATTACTAAAGGTAAAAGATCCGCTGATGTCCTCGGTCCCTACTTGAGAAGAATTCAAAAACAAGCGGCTGACAGCCTCAAGCAACTGCCTGGTCAGGAACTGGGTCTTATTATCTCGGGACCTGAAAGGAGAGGAGGCAGAACTACTGTGCTGGTTGAGTGGTCTGGCTTAGAAGGTGACAAAGAGCAGTGTTTGGTTGGCGACCTAGAACCCCTCGGGAGGCATGATGCCCAAGTTTCATTTCCGGTATGATCTCGGCGACCTTGTAGAATTCAAGAGGACTACCCGAGTAACTGAAGAATATACTGATGTAGAAACGCTAGCCGGAATTATTGTAGAGCAGCGTTATGTTTTCACAGCCGACAATAAATTCAAAGTGAGGACACTCGACAAAGACTATTGGATTAGGGCTGACCACCTGAAATTATTATCTTCGGCAAACAAATAAAAAACTTGACTCCCTGTTGATCTGTAGTATTATAGTATAGTAGAAAGAGGAGAGAAGCATGAAAAAAGATGCTGCTATCAAAAAGATTCGCAATCGGGCTAATAAACTTAACCTTGGAGTGACCATTGACGATCGTGACTATCACGGCAACGGTCGCTCTAAAGTGTATGTTCAATTCGAGGACTCCAATCAGATCATTTCTTTCTGGACAAACAGCGATGGAACTATTAGTTCGCCGCATAGCGTGCGAGAAGGACTAGAGTCTGATCCACATACTGATTATTTTCCGGGTACTTTCTGGGATAATCTCACTCAGGCATTAAACTATACTGTCCCCCTTCCTCCAAAATATAATGTTGGCTCGTTGGTTCGCTTCAAAGACAATAAGCGTATGCAGCGCCACAAACTGTCGGGCATTGTAGCCTTGATCGTCGAAGCCCACCAGGGCGGCAGTTACAAACTTCAGTGGGACGGCTCGGAAGACCGCTACAACCCCACTTATTACGAACGAGATATCGAAAAAATCTCATAAAAAGTGTTCTTTTTTCTTGACGTGTAGCCAATCTGTAGTATTATAGTATAGTAGAAAGAGGAGAGAGATATGAGCCGTACTGTTCAATGTCAGCACTGTGGTCAATACGGACACAACCGTCGTGGCTGCCCACAAATCAAAGAAGCCCACGCCCGAGTTGAGCGTCTTGCCAAGAAGTATGGCGTTTACCGCTCGGAAGATGAGCTTGCCTACGCTTCCACCTCTTGGATTGAAAGAATCAACGAGGCTGCCAAGATTCAAGACGCCGATGAGGATGAAGTCTCCTGGCGTGACCGCTGGCTCTGGGAAGAAATTGAAACCCGTAAGATTGCTCAGACTCGAAAGAATTCTCGTGGTCGCCAGTGTGGCTTTTGTGGTGAGCGTGGACATAATGCTCGCACCTGCCCAGACAAGAAACAACATCGCAAAGATTGTGATGCAATGCAAGGTCTGGCTCACCGAGTCCTGGCTGCCTGCCTCAAGAAGGCTGGCATCGTGCCCGGCGCTTTGATGCGCCAGCGACAGTGGAACCGTGGCGAGTACCAGCAAGTGATGTCCATGGTTGTTGGAATTGAGTGGGACCGAGTTGCTGAGCCTGGGTATGATACACATGGCGGCTTGCCCAACCACCTTGATCGGTGGTTCAAGGGTGCTATGATCCGGGTGCGTCAGCCAGACGGTAATGAAGGGTTGATGGGGCTCCCGTATGATGTCACGCAGCAGACCTACTACCGCTATGATGATCAATCATCAGACTCCTGGGGGCTCGCCAGCGGCGTTGCTAACGGTGACCTCAATGCCGGCAACGGCTGGATGGGCGACAATGTGACCCTCCTCAGTCCAGATGCTGATGGGATTTATCAATATGGTGCTCGGGCTGAAAAAGGTCAGCGGATCGTTGACCAAGAACTTCAACCCGAGATTGAACGACTTATCAATGAAGTCAGCAAGTTCCGAGATTATTAAGAAAGAAAAGGAGAAGATAATGAAATTTATCTATCAGTTGTTTACCCTTCGCCGAAAGCCTAATGGATTCTCTCCCCGTCTCTGGAGAGAGACACAGAACCTTAACACTCTCACGAGTTTCCTGTAGAGTTATTTTAGAAAACATCATAAGAAAAGGAAAAATGATGAATACGCAGCATATTATTGAACTTCAACCTGATCACATTTCATACAAGCCAGGCCGCCATGGCTGCTATTATGATCCTAATTCCAAGTACCAAACCTATGATTGGGAACAGTGCGAAGAGTCGGGGGAATGGACCAAAGTTAATGTGAAAGACAAGCAAGGGCAATATTTTGATTGTGACGTCTTTAGTGACGAGACATTTATCCGCCTATGGTTCGGCTGCTCCACTATCCAGCAGTTTCGTGCATCTTACAAAGCCAATCATGAAAAGAACTACGCTCCCTCAGAGCAGTCATGCCGCCTGCGTGCTCGAAACATTGAGAATCGCTTGGAAATGGTTCTTCCGCCCCTCAAAAATGAAAAGGTAAATGCTGCCGAACGCAAAGTTGCTCATCTGCGTCACCTCGTAAGTGACCTCCGGGTACAAAAAGAAGGGGAGCAGTTGGGTATTATCCCACCGATGTTACACTGAGTTTGAGGTCAGGGAGTTGTCATGAAAAAGATCATCCACGTCAACCAGCACGTCATCAGGCGCAACACAAAGCATGGAACTGACGAACCTGTTTTAACGGTAAAAACATATAAAGAAAATAATTATGCCCACGAGGCTATAATCAAAACAAAAGATGGTGTAGAATTAGGTAGGGTCATCTATAGCCCACACAAGCCACTGAGTTGTGGAGCGAGAGTGTGGATTGAGGTGGACACCGAAACTACTGATGTAGATTTAATTGTTAGAGAAGGAGAAAACAATGACTAACAATGTGCTTAACAAATGGACCGAACTGAAGACACTCGTTGAGTCTCTGGAGGAAGACGTCCAAAAGAATGCTACGGGGAACAAGGCTGCTGGTACTAGGGCTCGCAAAGGATTGCGCACCCTTAAGGCTGCTGCTGCGGACCTCGTTAAACTTACCCTTGGAAAGGAATAGGCAATGGAACTCCGCCTTCATTGGTCTGAACGTAGCGAGATGGTGAGGGAGTATCCTTCCTTCACTATTACCTCTGAGCAGTATCCCGAACTCGAACTGGAGCTTGAGCAAGTTTATCGTGCCCGAAACGAACACGAACAAAGGGAAGCCCTAGGCAATTTAGAATATAAGATGCATCATACGCAGACTGGAGAGCGTGGGGAAACTATTTTTGAGATGGTAGGACCTTATAATTCATATGATGAATCGGTTGTTTATCCGATTACGGAAGATGCTGGTTCTTTTCGAGTTACCGAGGAGAAAGAATAAATGGATTCAACAAAAAGTTATATTAAAATCTATACCATGACCCCTGAAGCAGTGGAATTCATGGAATTTGATTATGATGTCGAGGGGATTGAACAAGGGTCCAGCGATATCTTAACCGAGTTTGTGCCCAATCTTGAAGACTGGGGAGACATCGGGTGGATGGAAGTGGAGGAGTACGAATATGCCGCTGCCACCCAAACGGTGAATTTGACCCTAGAGACCAAGTGGGAATCCCCAGTAGATTGGCTTTGTCGGGCTAGTGAACGTATTCCTTATTTTCAGAATCGCTTGATCACGATGACTACTATTCAAAAGGATGAGACCGCCGTGAGAGGAGTAGCGGTAACAGATGGGGAAGTCCTTCAGGATAAGTATATCTTTGAAATGGACTCGGAGACTGTCGGCAAATATTATGATGACAGTGAAGAAGATTATGAACTTGATGACCTCGATAATTTATTGTGGGACTCTATTAACAAATTCGTAAATGTTTGCGAACAATTTTACCTAGAAAAGGAAGAAGAAGATAATGACTAGCACTATTACGACGGGATCTCGGGTATCCTTGCATTATGTGGGAACACTAGAGAACGGGGATGTGTTTGACAGTTCCCGAGAGAGAGGGGAGCCTCTTAATGTAGTTACAGGCGTAGGACAAATCATCCCAGGGATGGATACAGAACTTGAAGGAATGGCCACAGGCGACACCAAGACGTTTACTGTTACCGCCGAAGAAGCATACGGCTCACGCCAAGAAGACTTCACTACTGATGTACCTCGGAGCGCCTTCCCAGAGGAGATGGATCTCAACACTGGAATGGTAATTCCCTTGCAGGGTCCAGATGGTAATGTACTGGCTACCCTGATGAGCACTACCGACGAGACTGCCACATTTGATTTGAATCACCCGCTAGCCGGAAAAGATTTAACTTTCGATGTTGAGATTATTTCCGTTGAAGTTGGCTAAACTTTTAACAGCACGGGCTTTGTTTTTCTTAGCCCGTATTTTTCAGAGCAGGGGGATGCCCGTGGGACAGTGGTTCCAGAGCAAAGGCATCCTCCTGCTCAGCGGTATGAGTTCCAAAGATGATTAGTTTACTTTTAGCAGGCTACATCACAACCCATAGCGCCTATAAAGCAAGTCCACTTAGTAATGCTCAGGTACGAAGGCGATCCCACCAACTCGTACAAATGTTACGAAAAGAAGATCCAAAGGTTTTACGCTCCGTAATGTATTATATGGACTGGGTTCCAAAGATGAAATATACTCGGCAGAAATGTAAAAAGAAAATTATTAAAACAACGGAAGATCCAGTAATGGATATGCTACTTAACGAAGCCGGCATCAAAAGGAAAAGAAGATGAAAAAGTTTACCTTAATTGATATTATCACAATGCTAGGCATCGCCGCATCTATTCTATTAGTGCTGATGTACGCCTCGGGATGCTCCATGAAGTTTTACAAGGAGACGCCGGCACAGATCCAGAACTGCTGCGACAGGGTGAGTGCTGTGAATAAAGAGATGGACAAGTTCAATCGCTATTGCAAGATTGCTTTATTCCTGGCGAACAGCAAGAACGAAAAAGAAGTCGGCAATGGTATCCGCAAAGGAGCCAGGGAAGCAGTTAATATCTGCAAGTTTGTTTATAAAGTAGAAACTGATGAGGACTTGCTGGCTGCTGGGGATGACCACGACTACTATCGTGTTCGCTCTTACAGGATCACAGAGCCTGATCTAAACGGCGGCTGGATCAACCCTGGCTGCGACCCTGCTGAGATCCACTGCGAGGGTGATTGATGTGGTATAACGACGATCGTGATTGGGTGGCAATTGCTGCTGGCATCGTTGTAGTCCTAGCCATCGGCTCAATCCTAATGAAACTTTTCGGCATATAAGAATGAAAGAATTTATCATTACCATTGGCTCAATGATAATATATTATGCCGCAGGTTTGTGGATACTTAATTTATATAATAACAGAAAGAAGAAATAATGAATATCGGTGATAAGTTAACAACAAAGAAGCACGCTTTTATTTTCCATTTCCACAAGGGAGGTGGAGGTGCTCAACTAGCCAAGCGAGGACGCCCAGGTTTATATACTAAACGGGCAGGTTCTTGGCGCAGGAATAAATACATACCAGCAAAAGAAGGCTCGGCAACTCCTCGCAAATCTCCTCACGGTGGTTTCTTCGGCAAGGATCTTCAATGCTATGGAGAGCATCGGTTCGAACCAGGCGAAGTCATCGGAGAGATTGTAGGATTGAGCGATGAGTTCATTGATGTGATCATTGAGTCCAACAATTTCAACACAGAACTGGAAGCACCCTTTAGGATCTCGCTCGGTATTAAGATTGATGAGCACACAACCGATGCCTTCACGTCGATCCTTGAGGTTGAAGGCACACAATAAAAATGTTATACACACTAAAAGTAGTAGCAACCATGATCGTAGCCTTTGCTGCTGGCATAGTAATCAATAGATACCTATACAAGTTCTTTGACTGGTTCTTAGATAGAATAGAAAGCTATGATGACGGGGAGTTCTAATAGATGTACTCAGTAAGAGAAGCAGTAGTAGTAATAGGTGTTGCTTGTGTGCTCGTTCTGTCTGCTTTTGGTCTGGCTTCCCTGCATTAAAAACCGTTTACAGCCCTGTTGACAAAATATGCGCAATTGACTGCAAAACTTGCACAGTTTATAAGTGTTTGTTTTTATTGTTTTATGCAGCCGATGATGGCGGATTGTCTAGGATTAACAAGGGTTTAATATATTGTCAGCGATTGTCTGCTTTTGGCAGCGATTGTTTCAATGTCCCTAATACACGTATGATGTAAAGCAGTCAAGGGCAAATAAAAGTGAAGAAAAGCGAATAAAAGTGCATTTAAAACTTGACCAGTAGCGTATCTGTGGTAATATAGTGTTACAAGGAGAGAGAAACACATGGCTGTTGACTTCAAGACTTTCGTATCGCTCGCACCTGCTGTCAGTGCTGCACGCCTTCCCGTCCTTCTGCGTGGTCGCCACGGTATTGGCAAGAGCCAAGTGGTATATCAGATTGCTGCCAGCCTTGGGCTGCCGGTGATCGAGCGCCGTGCTAGCCAAATGACTGAAGGAGATCTTGTCGGTCTCCCCAGCATCGAAGGCAACCGCACTACTTTCAATCCGCCGGATTGGTTCAAGCAAGCCTGCGAAGAGCCGGCACTTCTTTTCCTCGATGAGGTTGATCGTGCTACCCTCGAAGTTCGTCAAGGCATCTTCGAGTTGACTGACAGCCGTAAACTGAACGGTCACAGTCTGCACCCTGACACTTTGGTCTTCGCTGCCATCAACGGCGGTGAGCATGGCGAGCAGTATCAGGTCAATGAAATGGATCCTGCTGAACTGGATCGCTGGAGTGTTTGGGACATCGAGCCAACTGTCGAAGACTGGCTTGGTTGGGGCAAAGATAATGTTGACTCCCTGATCTGGGACTTCGTCAACCAGAACCGCAGCCACCTTGAGCACAGCGGTGACATCGAGCCGAACAAGCGTTACCCCAGCCGTCGGAGCTGGAAGCGCCTGAACGATGTGCTGGTCCAAGCCGATCAGATGGAAGCCGGTGCCGGCATGTTCAACCTTGCTCAATCCTTCGTAGGGTTCGAAGCGGCTGTTGCTCTGAACGACTATGCTCAGAACTACGAGCGGGTTGTGACTGTTGAGCAACTCCTCAACGGTGAGCGCACTGAAGCCCTCGCAGCGTTCTCGCTCAACGAGCACTGCGCCATGATCGAAAAGGTCGAAGCAGAAGAAATCTGCAAGGCTGAGTTCTCTGACGAACATGTCAAAAACTTGGCGAACTACTTCATCACTCTTCCCAGCGAAGCAGCCATGAAGTTGTGGAGCGTCATCAGCATGGCAGGTGTACAAGAAAATGTAGTGAAGTTCCACGGTGCTAATAGTGGTGCCGTCGGATCTCACCTCTCGAAAATCCTGGGAGCCTAATTCTCTCTCTCATCTCAGGTGCAAGGTGCTCGGCTTCGGCTGGGCATTTTGTTTTGCGGGAAGCAATAAAAAACTTGACAGGTAATGCATCCGTGGTAATATAGTATAGTAGAGGAGAGAGAGATTATGAGTTTTGATTTAAAACTGCACGCCTACCGACTGCTCATGGACGAGCCGTTCTTTGCTGCACTTAGCCGCAAGATTGAGAAGCGTGCTAGCACTGCTATTCCTACTGCGGGTGTTCGGGTCTGTCCCGACACTGCTCAGTTTGAAATGATCTACAACCCTGAGTTCTTTGCCAGCCTGTCTGAAGAGCACGTCAAGGGTGTACTCAAGCATGAGTTCTATCACTTGATCTTTGAGCATGTGACCAGCCGTAAGCCTGAAGGTGTCAAGCCCATGGTGTGGAACATCTGCGCTGACCTGGCTATCAACAGCCACTTGGTTGGTGAACTGCCGGAGATGGCTTGCATTCCAGGTGGTCCCAACTTTGAAGAACTGCCGCTAGGCAAGAGTGCCGAGTGGTACTTGGCTAACTTCCCAGAGCGCCCAGAGAGTGAAGACTCAGAAGATGGCGAAGGAGAGCCTGGCGACGGTGAGCCCGGCGAAGGTCAGCCTGGTAGCTTTGATGACCACTCCGGCTGGGATGATGCAGGTCAAAGCCCTGAGCAGCAGGCAGCCAATCAGATGGCTAAGGAACGCCTCAAGCAGGCAATGAAGCAGGCAGCCCAGGAAGCCAGTCAGTCTCCTAATGGTTGGGGCTCAGTTTCAGGGGAACTTAAACAAGAAATTATCAAAAGACTAGAGACCAAGGTAGACTGGAAGAAGGTACTGAGGTACTTCATCAAGACCAGTCAGCGAGCCAACCGTCGATCCAGTGTTAAGCGTATCAACAAACGGTATGCCTACATTCATCCTGGCAAGAAGACTCAACGGCAGGCAAAGATTGCCATCGCTATCGACCAGTCCGGCTCTGTCAGCAATGATATGCTAGAGTCATTCTTCGGGGAACTTAATAAACTTGCAAAACTTGCAGAGTTCACTGTGATTCCCTTTGACACTGAAGTGGATGCCAGCAAGGTCTACACTTGGAAGAAGGGCGCTAGCCGTACGGCTGAGCGTGTGATGTGTGGTGGTACCTGCTTCGATGCTCCTACTGAGTACGTCAACAATAACAACTTTGACGGCGTCATTATCCTGACGGATATGGAAGCCCCGAAGCCCAAGCGTTGCAAAGCCCAACGCATGTGGATGACTGATGAGCGTGGTGCCAGCCGTCCCTACTTCAAAACCAACGAGAAGGTTATCCAGATTGACTAACGCATTTTGCGGGAAAGAATAAAAAGAATGAAACAACTAACAGAGATGATAACAGAGTATGAAAGCGGTAACCTAGATAATGACCAGACTATCAAACTCTTTCAAGAACTGTATGACAGCGGACTGGTATGGAACCTGCAAGGTCACTACGGTAGACTTGCTTACCAAATGCTTGAAGCAGGATTGATCAGCCGGTGACTGCCCTGCCTGCCCCTGATAGCCCCAGGTAAGTCCCAGGGCGACCCCCAGCCCCCTGGGGGGTTCTAAGTACAAAAATA